>Ga0131853_10006130_pt1 | contig 21707 bp, 17 predicted proteins | sample TergutLab28metaG_FD_92764 | JGI IMG/M metagenome (GOLD analysis project Ga0131853, IMG submission 92764) | Labiotermes labralis P1 segment gut microbial communities from Petit-Saut dam, French Guiana - Lab288 P1 (version 2) (version 2) | ecosystem: Host-associated > Arthropoda: Insects >... | reverse complement strand
ATATATATATATATATATAAAATATTAAAAAAACTCAATGCATACCTATATTACATTAAACACATCACTAAATATGTTAAGCATTAATTTACTTTCTTTAATAAAATTATTCAGAAGCAGTGGTTGCAGCAGGTTGCATGTATTTGACTAATTCCATATCCCATGGTGCTGTACTTGTACCCTCTGAGGACTGCTGGTATATGCAATAAATGATTATGATGTTATACTCCTTGATTTTAATTATAGTTCAGAGACTCTGTCACAAAAATTCACAGCAAAACAAAAACTCACTTTTGTTTCTGTATCTGGTGGCTGGCATAGCTCTTTTGCTTCAGCATTGGACAAACCTGTTGTATCTCCCATGCTGTCCTCTATATGAAACTGGAAGAGGGATAAACGTTACAAAATAAATGAACAGCATAATTCTTGGAACAAAGGTGTCTTTCACTTCAATACATCTCTACACCTGAACACACAAACATTTCATACGAGTTATAAAACAGGATACAGAACAGCACCCATCTTACTTGCCCAGTGTTAAAGCACTGTGCACACTTGTAAGTGCAACAGCACCTGAAAAGACAATTACTGTACACGAGTAACAAATGGCACATTTATGACTTAAATTGTTAAAGTATTAATAATGTACAAACCCAAACCTACGGTCTCAAATTTATGTTTTATCCAATATACCTTAAACCATACTGAATGATGACTGCCAAACACTGAGTGGCTGTAGCATACATAATGGTTACAAAATTAAGGAAGGAAAGAAGGTAAACAGGAAGCTCACATACAACACTGTTTCTTTCCATAGCCTATCTTGCAAGCCTGTACAGCATAAGAAAAGCTTCTGTCCATGAAATGAAACCTCAAAGCTTAATTTTTGTTGTAGTATGAACAGCTGTGCTGCAATTCAGTGTAAATTTGAAACACATGTTCAGAAACACTAACGTGAAATCTCAAAAGTCTAACCCTGGTGGATTAAATTCTGTTGTTTTTTATGTACGCTGACTGCCATTACAATAAAATCTCAAGGCTTAATCTTAATGAAATACAGTCTTCATTCCACTGTAGTTTCTGTCATTGACATCATACCTAAAAAACTAACCATGGTGGATTACTTTTTGAATTATGTTCGGCAGCTCTCACTAATACAAACCTCAAAAACCTAATCTTTAAATAATATATACTTTTGTTTCACTAACTCCTGACAATACAACCAGTAACTCCTGAAAATACAACCAACTATCACGGCCTAACCTTGTAATCCTTCTATATAACTGTCTTGGATGTATATTCAACACATTTTGACTTCATCCATACCCAGTAGGTTTTCCAGCTTTTTTGAATGCAAATAAATAAATAGTTTGTGTAATGAGGCCAGCCTGGCTCAGTTCAATGTCTACTTTAGACATATGCTGGCAAATGTAAACTATGTTTCTGCAGTTACTAAGCAACCTCATGCCTAATGTTCCCAAAATAAAAGCATTCATTTGTTCATGCATGTTGGGTAGTGTAACTCGAGTTTAGGTGATTCCTGTCAGCAAAACTATGATCGAATGTGATAGGAAATTTATAAAACCAAGAAATACAGGCAAGGTCCACAAACTTACGTAGTTTGTATTTAAATTATTATTTTCATTCAGTGATGTACAAATGTGGGTTTCAAGGTGTATCAGCACTGAAAGCTATATGCACCCAAATTTTCATTAAAGTATACTTCTAAACAACATGATTTTGAGGTGTGATTTCCACAATTCGTAAATCAAACGGGCCATTTCTAAAAAATATCACTCATTGGCTGGCCAACCTCCGAGGTAGTGCAGATCATAACCGCAATAACCGATAGTGCCAACTCTTAATACCGACACGAATATTTCGTTCCCTAGCTAATGTCTAACCTCCACACTGTCATGGACACATTAATACGTCCAATATGCTCCAACATGCGTGAACAAATTCAGATGATATTTTAACACCTACTATAGATACACATGCATCGTACCAGAACTGCTGGTTATGCAATAGTAAAACCTAAAGTACAATCACATGTAACACTAAAAACATAATGTATACAATGCCATCCTACGCGTTAGATTTTTTTTATGACACCATCACAAATCAAACATTAAATATTTATAAAACGCTTTGGGTTTACCAGATCTTGCACTTCGGTTGCTTGCACCGGTATTTTAAACGTCACAATCCATGGATTACCTGTGGACAAACAACTTCAGAGTTATTCGTTGTGCTAAGTGTATTCAGTGGTCATACACATGGGTACAAACTCTGATCCATGGGTAAAGTACCACAGATGATGATTGGATGAGACTGTGGAGCCAGCAGTAAATTTGCACTGCTGAGGTTGGGCAATATTACTTAGCGTTTTCGAGCAGGTTCGTGTGCGAAGTATTCATCATCGTAGTAAGTTGTAAGTATTTAGATATTCTTATTTAAAGTTACTTTTGTACAGTCTGTATAGGAATTACGCTGAGTATGTAGTGTAATTTGTAATGTAAGGACGTGTTTTTTTGTTTGATTACGTAGGTTAGACGATCAGAATTTCGCGGTTTTATAGAAACTACCCACAAAATGTGATGTATTTTGCCCTCACATAATTTCACGCAAAATGTCCTCAGTATTCCATTGATCTTGTGTCATTGGTTCGCAGTATTTATGATAGAGGATTCAAACGGAAGAAAGTGGAAATTCAGTAAACGCCACTGTTCCGGATTAATTGGGACGGCGAGCCATCCGGATTTATTTTTTTCGTTACATTACATGGATCTTTTGATACAGAAGTAGCCATATATAATATGATGTATGCAGAGAGAGAGCATTTATCATAGCAAGTAAAGCTTCACATAAAAGAATAACATGCACAATTGAATGTAGAACATTATATACAATTTATACATGCAGATATTAATTAGATTAAATTTACATTATAATTTATTTTGTGATGTAAGAATTAGTAATATTGTAATAAATGATGAGGTATTGTAATTGTAGGTCAGAATTGTATCTTGTACTAATATTATGTGCATCAGAATTAGACCTTAATAGCCCTCTGTTCTTAACAACAAACAATAACAAAGAAAATATATATTGGGATTGAAGCGGCAAAATGTTTAATGTCTTAAACAAATCACGACAAGAATTTGTAATACTAGAATTTGTAAGAACTCAAAAGTATTCTTTTTTTAGTTTTAAATATAATTTTGTTATGAGAAGAACTTCCCCAGAAATTTGTGCTATATGATATAATGGAGTGACAATAAAAAAAAATAAATCATTCTTAATACTTCTGGAAACATTAATGGTTTAACTGCCCTAATTGCATAATGTACATTATTCAGTTGAGAAATTGGTTCATCAGTATGGTTTTTCCAAGACAGAGAATTATCAATCATCAATCCAAAAAGTTTAATATTATAAATATAAGTAATATGTATATTTTCAAAAGATATTTTCATGTCAATTTCATGACTGTTTTTAGTCTTGATCTATAGGAAATAGGTTTTTTTCAAAATTGAATGAAAATAAATTACTTTTAAACCAACTACTAATTTTAGTAAAGAAGCATTGTTTATATTTTTGCAAATTCATAAGGAGCGTAATTTGTAACAATTTTGCTCATCTCTTTCGAAAATCAGCTTAGACGTGTCAGATATGGGTTTTGGAAGATCATTAACATACAAAAGAAAGAATAAGAGGTCCAAGAATCAAGCCTTGAGTGACTCCGTGTTTAACTCACTCCCATTTAGAGAAATATTTCGTAGAATTATTTTTTAACAAAACTCTCTGTTACCTAACTTTTCGGTAAGATTTAATTATTCTGTTTGCTTTATTTGAGATACCATAAAACTCCATTTTTGACCATGTATCATGATTAGCACAGTCGAATGCTTTCTGTAGATCACAGAAAACGCTGCCTATCAACAATTTACTGCTTAATTATGAAAGTGTATCATTTATTAAATTGTATGAAGCTCTTTCTATAGGTGAATTATTTCTAAAACCAAATTTTTCATTTACTAAATATGGTTACAATTTATGTGCTGATAAAATCTTCTGTGTTTTAATCTAGTGGGAAATATACCAGTGGAAAGCATCTTGTTGCATATATAAAATTAATGGGGTTGAAATATATGACAAACTGAGTTTTAGAATTTTTGTTGATATCCTATCATATTCATGTGAGTCTTTCATTTTCAGAGATTTTATAATTTTTTCAATTTCTTAGTGGATGTGTATTTCATTTTAATAGTTGGACATGGTTGTTCAAATACATTGTGTAAATATTTTAAAGGATTGATATTATTTAATAATTACTTTTATTAAGTAGGTTATCTGTAATTACATCCACAGCAGTTAAAAAATATTCATTGAATGCATTAGCTATAGTTTGGCTATCATTGCCTAGGTTATTATTTACATTTGTCATATATATATTCTTGGTATTAGTTATGTTGCTTGAGACAGTTTTGATAATACTCCAAGTAGTTTGTGTCTTATTTTTGAATTAACTGTAAGATAATTACAGTGGATCTTTTTTGAGGTCATTGCTATTTCTGCTTATTAAGAAAAGCTTCCTTTTATTCTGACATGATGTCTTAATTCCTGATGTTAGCTATGTGGTGATGGACTTATAATGAATTTTCCCAACAAGAAAGTTAGAATAAAATGTTCTCAAGTATTCAGAATGTTATTAAAAATTCATGCATGTTCCTCATAGGCATGATCTGCCTGCATCATTTGTGTCAGTAAGGCTGTAAAAGTATATAACAGGAAATGAAATTGCTCAATATAATGAAGAGGTTGGATTATTTAAAAATAATAGAAAAAATTTAAATAAGGAATATTTCACACAACATGGGTTACATATAAATACAGCTGGTAAGGAATGGATGGTGAGGTTGGTAGCAAGTAACATAAAACAAACCCTGACAAGACACCCCCCCCAAACCAGCTTAGAACAGAAAGATCACATAGAGTTTAGTTTTGAAGAGGTAAATTCAAATGTTGAAAGTCATAGTGCATCAGAATTAATAGGTATTTTAATGAGGACTTCAAGAAGACAATGAATAATCCCAGTGACAAGACATGAAGTTGTTTTATGGATAGTGGGTTCATCAAAGATAATGTACCAACTAGCAAAAGAAACAGTGAGAATCATATCCTACAGCATAATACAGTACATAATAATAATAATAATAATAACCATGTACTTTTGGCCAGGTATGCATCTGATTTATTACACAATTATATAACATTAGTGAATTGAATAACTTTAGTTGATAACTTGTAAATCAAACAAATGACAGCATTAAACCAAATCAAGTGACAGTAAAGAATGCATTCTTCATATTACTTATCTGATAGACAGTAATTAGAAATCTGTCACCAGAATGCTGGGGATTTAGAAGAAAAAGTAATGAACTTGCATGTCACATATACTCTGACCTACCTCATTTATTGTGTCTTACAAAACATCACTTAAAAGAAATAGAACTAGATAATACATATGAAGAAAAAACTCAATTAGACATTATACTCCAAATATTACATAGTCCTAGATGAGATCTTGTATGTGATTATACAAATGTAAATTATGTTAATGACAATGATATGAAAAGTCAACTGGATGCTCTGTTAAACTCTTACAGTCTTTGTAGTAAAGGTAATTTTCCTACAAGAATTAATAGTGATTCTAGTTCTGTTATTGATAATATTTTCATTGATATCTCTAGACGGATGACTATGAGACAATTAGATTCATGAATGGACTTTCTGATTATGATGCACAATTTATAATTTTAAATAATATTCAGATCAAGCCATATGAGTATCAGTCTTATTTTAAAAGAAAAAGTAATACATTATTACAGACTTTCAAATCAAATTAAGCTATGAAAAATGGGATTCTTCTTTTAATGGTGATGATGTTAAAGTAATTTTTAACACTTTTTTAAACACACATTTAAGGATTTTATTTATTCAGGTTTCCTATAAGCACAGACAACATAGTAGAAAAAAAAAATACTTCCTGGATGTTAGGAATAAGAACTTCATATAGACAAAAGGGTAACTCTACTTAGAGAGCAGAAATAGTAATAATTGAACCATAAAAGAGCATTACAAATCCTGTTGCATAATATTGTCAGATGTTATTAAGGAGGCTAAAAGATTAAACTGATACTCAGGTAATAAATATGAAGAATACTGCATGGGAGATTGTGAAATTGGAAATGGGCACAAAAGCTAATAATGATAATATACATTCTTCAAATCTCAGTGGCAGAATGATCAGTAACCAACAAAATACATTTAAAAACAATTTTCTTTCAATAGCTGACAACATTACTGTTAATAATACATACAGTAATGTTAATAGTCATAAATTAACAATAGTTCCACGCAATTTATATCACAAGTTTTTATGACACCATATCCAAATATAAAACATAAGCCCATACTGACTAAAGAAACTGAACAAATAATTAAATCTCTTAGGTCATAAATTCATATTGGTATGATGAAATTTCTAGTGAGTTACTAGAAATAAGCTCTTCTTGTGTAAGATCACTCGTAAATTATATATGTAATAAAACTCTCTCCATTGGTATCTTCCCTGATCAATTAAAATTTTCAGTAGAAAAGCCCTTATACCAAAAGAGGTAATGAAAACAGTGTATCCGACTATCAACGTGTATCACTTTTAACATCGTTCCCAAAGGTTTTTTTAAAGGTAATGGAATCATGACTTATGAAACATAGAGATAAATGCAACATATTAAGCATGGACCAGTATGGGTTCAGGACAAAATCAACAACAAATTAGGCCACTTACATATTAACTAATCAAATTCTGAAGGCTTTGAAAAACAGATTAATAGTGTTAGGCATTTTTTGTGATCTTGAAGAAGCTTTTGATTGTGTCAGCCATGACATATTACAGTCTGAATTGGAACTTTGTAGAATAACTGGTATAGATATAATAGTAATATACCTTATAAATATTACCTAATTGATAGATATCAAACAGCATTAATATACAATAAGAATCGTGGTTATAGCACCATTTATAACTGGACACTAATCAAACATGGCATTCCTCAAAGTTCTATTTTTGGCCCCTTTCTTTTCTTCTTTGTATAAATGAGCTACCTAAGATTTTAAATGACAAATCTCTACTGATATTATTTGCTAATGATACCTGTATATTATTTACTAATTTCAGTCTTGCTAATTACAGTAAGGATATCCATACAATTTTTTAACTTATAAATAAATGGTTTAAAGGAAATATTCCCTCTTTAAATTTTGAGAAAACTATTTTCACTTCATTACCATGAATAACCAAACTGTTAATATGAAGAATGGTTATGACAGTAAATTAATACCCAACTTTTTACATATTAAATTTCTTGGAATAAATAATGACAGTAACTTTTCCTGGAGAACTCATATAGAACAGCTTATATCTAAAACTGAGTACTGCTTGTTATGTAATTAGGTCCATTAAGCCATACATGTCTCATACAACATTGATTATGACATGTTATTGCCTCTTTCATTCTATTATGAATTATGGTTTGCTATTTTGAGGGATTTCTTTGTAAAGTTGTAAAGTCTTCAGGTTGCAAAATGGGGTAATCAGAATTTTATGGGATGTAGAAGTAGAGATTCTATTCAAAAAAATTAAAAATTCTACCCCTAAGTCACAGTGCATATTTCATTTACTGTTATTTGTGGTTAATAATAAAGATCAATTTATAGTTAATTTGGAAACTTGTAGCATAAATACGATACAATTACCCATCTCCATTGACCTCAGACAAATAGGGCTATGTTTAATACCTTGGTATTAAAGTCTTTAATGTCCTCCCTCCAACACAAAATCTTCTCTAATAACCCAGAATAATTTAAAATTGCCTTAAAAGTTTCTTACTTACAAATTAATTTTATTCATTAGATGAATGCTTCAGTATTAATAAAAGAAAAAATGTAGGTAGCTAATCGTGCTATATATTTTAATTTGGTATTGAATTTCTCTCAGTGATTTAATTAAAAATTGTTATACATTTTCCTCTTCTGTTTTCCTATATCTTTTCATGCATTCAGTTTTATCTTTCTCTTATATAAATATGTAATAATGTATTCATTGTATGTACATTTAACTCATTTAGACTTGTTCTATATATATCCAGTAGGTCTTACAACCATTTTGGATCAATTTGAATGTAAATAAATGAAATAAAGGAATGAATACATATTTTGAGGTCATTCACTGCAGTATTTGGTTACCTGTTTCTGTTGACACAGTGGGTATCCAAACACTGAAGGGCAATGTTTGTCTCATATCAGAATTGTGCATCCTAACATGTTGAAAGTGACAGCTTACAAAAATGTGGATGTCATGGCCTTCAGCCATTTGATCAGACTCATTTTCCTAAGTCAGCCATTTAAAATTTGTTAGTGAATGACACACACATATAATGACATTTCCTTACAATGAAAATCTGTGGTTTTTCTCCATCAAAAGTTACAGAGTAACCATTGTTTTTCTAGGAGATTAACCAGATATGGTGGCTGTGGCAGAACAAAATGTGGATGTGGAAATGAAAAATGCTGACAGCCCTTCTGGCGATGAAGATACTGGAGACACTAGAAAGGATACAGACGCCCTTACAATTCAGGACATTAGAGAGCATGCCCGTCAAATTGAAAAGGCAGTACAGAGCAAGGAACCACGATTCATATTAAGGGTCTTAAGGACATTGCCGAACACACGGAGGAAGTTGAACCCTAATGTTCTGAGAGGAATTATCACTGGATTTTATACACACTCAGCAACTGAAAGGGATGCACTGTTGGCATTTGTGGAGGAACCTATGGAAACTGAGAGCAGTAGTAGCCACCGAATGAGAAGTGGTAGGAGCTCAGTTACTCCTCTCCTTCCTGAGATAGATACTTACATTCATCTCGTGGTGCTTCTTAAGCTGATTGATGGTCAGAAGTATGATCTTGCTGTCCAGTGCTCAGATCTATTAATGCAAAAAGTAACTGCCCAAAACCGCCGCACCCTTGATCTGATAGCAGCAAAATGTTACTTCTACCATTCTCGCGCTTATGAATTAACAAACCAACTGGAAAAAATACGTGGCTTTTTGCATTCAAGATTACGAACAGCCACATTGAGAAATGACTATGAAGGGCAAGGAGTACTCATTAACTGCCTCTTACGCAATTACTTGCATTACAATCTCTATGATCAGGCTGATAAACTTGTCTCAAAGTCAGTTTTCCCAGAAACAGCTGGTAACAATGAGTGGGCTCGCTTTTTCTACTACCTTGGCCGTATCAAGGCAGCTCGTCTGGAGTACTCTGCAGCCCACAAGCATCTTGTTCAGGCTATGCGTAAAGCTCCACAAACTGCAGCTGTGGGCTTCCGTCAAACAGTACAGAAGCTGGCAGTGACAGTGGAACTCTTGCTAGGGGATATTCCAGAACGTCAGACATTTAGGCAAGCTGCACTCCGACGGTCATTGGCACCATACTTCCAGCTTACCCAGGCAGTGCGAATGGGACATCTTAATAGATTTGGTGAAGTACTGGAAAATTTTGGGCCTCAGTTTCGTGCAGACCATACATTTACTCTCATATTGCGCCTCCGCCATAATGTAATCAAGACAGCTATTCGCTCTGTGGGTCTGTCTTACTCCCGTATTGCTCCAGCTGATATTGCACGAAAGTTGGGGCTGGATTCACCAGATGATGCAGAGTTCATTGTTGCCAAGGCCATAAGGGATGGAGTTATTGAAGCTACTTTAGATCCAGAACGTGGCTACATGCGCAGCAAAGAGACAACAGACATATATTGTACAAGAGAACCACAACTGGCTTTCCATCAGCGGATCTCATTCTGCCTCGATCTGCATAACCAGAGTGTGAAAGCAATGCGATACCCACCAAAATCCTATGGTAAAGATTTAGAATCAGCAGAAGAGCGACGAGAAAGGGAGCAGCAAGACATGGAGTTGGCCAAGGAAATGGCTGAGGATGATGATGATGGAGGATTTCCATAATATATCCGGACATTACTGGCATGTACACTGTTTTCTTTTCATCTGATTGTACATTTTTTTTAAACTGTAGCTCATATCTTTTGCTTCAGCCTATGAAGGACTGTTCGGGTGCTGTATCAGAAATAAATGAGAGTTCTAATCAAAACAAGTGTATATTGTTTATTCCATGTAATCACTGTGTTACATTGTTTGATACTCTAATTTGTCCAGTTATCCAGGACTTACAGTACACAGCCTTAACCATATCAACAAGAGCACCATGGGAGTATTTCATAAATTTTTTGTTGCAGTGAGAAGCACCTGGTATAAATTAATGAAAATCTTAATATAACACTATGTGTGTACAGCATGAATCTAATCTATTGGTACAAAGGAACTAAAACATCTCACCATTTTCATTTTGTGCATTGGCAGTGTAATCACAAAAAATTTATGTTCATTATTTCTACACTGCAGACCCAGTGTAGTGTGCTTAAAACCTGAGTTTGGAAGATTCACAGCGGCCTTTGCTATGGTAGTTCTTGTCCCTGAGTGATCAATATACTGATGTGCTTCTAGTTTATGATGAATGTAATCAAAACATTATATGCAAGTCTGTCAGCAAAGAGGTCAGTAAGGAGTCTTTGAAGTAAAACTAAATTTCTGTAAATAAGAGATTACTGCAACACATTGGGATGTTTACAAGGGAAATGCAATATTGAAGAAGGTCACAACAGCAATGTATCCAGTGCCCCACAGGCACCCACTTGGTTTCATTTTAAGAAGGATTAAGTTCCACTTGTATTACCTTCAGCTAGATAAACTACTCGCGAAGGGTGAAATTTTGTCACTCGCTGAATGCAGATGAATTGATATTTCATGAAACTGTGCTGTTTTAGCAACATACAACAGGTCAGATAGCTATAAAGCAAGTTCCATGCTAATGTTAGGTGCCACCACACAAAATTTAGTCACCTGTTGTCTGAGATTTGTGCACCCTTGGACATCAGTTTTTGCAGTTTCTCCAGAATGCTCTTTCACTGTTAAAAAAGAGGCAGCTCTGTGAACATGGCAGAGCTCCACAGAATCATTCAGAAACATTTGAAACCATCTGAAAGGATGGAGAGGTAGGGGCACACCCATACATTTGCCTGCAAGATCACCAGATCCTACATTTCATTTTGTTCTCTGTGGAGCTATTGTCAGACAAAATTTATAAGCAGCAGCCAGAGCACCAAGATCATATGAGACAACTTCTTACTGATGTAGAGCGAGCAGTTGTGCTTGAGATGTAACTCATAAGCATGTTCCTATGAGTCACCTGCGGGGAAGTATACCAAAGGTCACCCTTCAAACACTAGGTGTACTATAAGTAACCAACATTTTCAAGTAAGGCCATATAACAGCTGTGCAGATCTGCATAACATGAAAAATTCAAAGGCACATCTACAATTGTGTAATACACCAGAAACATAATAAATATCACATGTCTATTCAATCAGAATAGTGTACATAAAGTACTTTAATAATGAAATCATTATATATACTTATTATTCCCTTCGAAGTATGTTTCTTTGGAAGCTATACACTGCTCCATATAAGCCTTCCAGACTTTCTTCATGCTTCCAGTCATTTTGTAACAACAGTGTAAGTAGCTATTCTCCATATACTCATACAAAGGTGAACATAAAGTGTATTAAATCTAATAAGATTCACTCTGAAGTAGATATGCTGCATGTATCACCAAGTACCCCAGAAAAATTGTTGAGAACTTAAAGAACAAGCAATATGATGAACACTATAAACAGAGTTCATGATTGAGCAGTTCCAACTTAAAAAGTCTAGTAATTATAAAAATCTAAAACCAAACTGACTAAAACATGGCACAACAATGCCCTCAAAAAATGCAATGAAACTAGAATACTAAAGTAACTAAGTTGGAAAAAAAAAACAGTAAATTTATTAATGTGTACACTTCATCAAAATCCCATTCATACACTTACCCAAAATGAAAAATGATGATGATTTGAACTAATTATGTTCTACAACACAAGTGAACCCTGATCATGGACAGAAGGCAAATTTAACAAAACCTAACACACCTGGACCACATGGTGCTTGATTAGCTTCTCTGTGCTTTTACTGTTGTATAAGTAAATATACAATAAACAGTCCAGTAGTTCGGTTACCATGGCGGTTTGTGAGGTCCATCCCAACTATAACTTTGTCTATATAATATCTGGGGTGACACAGCAAGTTTTCAGAGATTAATAATGTTTATTTAATGTTATGCTCATGCACACAGTGTTATACTTGGGTTTTACTTAATGATCTGCATACCAAGTAGAAACAGCATGTATGCCACCTATATGGAAAGATTTTTTTATTTTTTTTTCTTTAGTATGATTTTTGGAAACTTAAAGTCATTTCCATACACACTTTCTTTAGTAACCTCCATTTGTAGTAACCAGAACATTGGGTTACCAAACAACAGTTGTGATCTGTGCTGAATGTGCATGAGCAGTTATTGTGTTGCTAGAAGATGTGACCAAAGTAGTCTTCAGTTTTTGAGCAAATAATGTGTAATCACTATCTGGACAGTACTGTGTTACTTCAGGCAATGTTTTTACTTTATAAACTTGATTTTGATACATCTCAGAAGCACAAGTTCATTGCTAGCACCATCGCAATGCACACGAGATTCTACACCTGGTTTAGATATCAGATCTAAAGAGTTGAGCTTGTATGACTGATAATGAGAATCACATTGCTACACATAAGGCAAAGAAAATTCTACTGCTGCAAATCATGTTTTTGTATGATGATACAGCAATATTTTGCTGAAAATTGTGGTCAGTTGCTTAGTGATTAGTTCTTTGAATTCTGAAGGTCCAGTCCCTTATGTAGAGGTTTCACTATTGCTACTACTACTACCCTGCACTCCAATCAAAACAAGAGAGACGGACTCACTATCATACAAACACAACTATAAAGACTGCTGCCAACAAGAAGTTTGAGAGAAGACTGCTCTTTCTTTCAACGCCTGTATTATATTGCCTCATCAAGTGTACAACTTTCAGTTTTGCAACTTTATCATTAGGATTGCCTTTCTCTCCATCAAACCATATCTTCATACATGGCTGATCATCTGGTGTATACTTCCATGAATCATCCCACACCTACAGAAACAAGCAAGATTGTAGTATGGTATAATCACAGATATTTGATATTTAGCTATGCTCAATATTATTTTTGAGTGATTAAAGGTATATTCTGGTTTCTTACAAAAACTGTTCTCCTGAAACATCACTTCTGTTGCATTAAGATTTGCAGATTTATGTTAATCTTACTCATCAGCATTATGCCGTTATTAATGAGTGTATTTCTAACTATGGTATGTCTACTATAAACGCTATACCCAAACACTGTTCATGCAATGAACATCACTTCATAGTGATTATACTTTATCCAGTTCTGCACACCATAAAGTTTAGGATCAGTTGTAACTCAGCTGAATATCATGAATTATGACATCTAAGTACACATAACTTTCCTTGAAAGATTCAGCACCATTACTCATTAAGGTAAAGTGGCTAGATTTAAGGAGGCAGAAGTCAGCTGCTGGCTGGTACTGAGCGTCACAAGTCCACCTAAATCTAAAAATATTCTTATGGTGGCTTTAAACAATAAATGATAAATGATGGCTTTGGTAAATCACCATTACTCTCAGATCGGTTCTTGGGGAAGTATATGCATACAGTGTCACAAAACACTGAATTGCTAAGTAAAAATCTATGCTTAATATTGAGATACTGTACTTAATTTGCAGTCACTCTTTCCTTATTCATTCCTTTGGCATGTGCAAAATGCAACGATTCCTTGCCGTTCTCAGGAGCTTCTTCCATTCCTCTCTTTTATGCACTTTTTCCTGCCACCCTCCTCCAACTACTGGTTCATCCTCTCTCACCTTATCTTGCCATCTATTTCTTGGTCTACCTCTCAATCTTGTTCCCAAATTGATATATAATAACTTTTTGGGAGTTCTATTTTCTTCCATTCTCTGTACATGCCCAAACCAATGTAATCTATTTAACCTTATTGTCTCTATTATAGTAGTATTGCATAAATTTCTTTATTGGTTAATATCCTCAAATTTTCTTTTTCATTGTCATATACTGGGCCTAAAATTCTTCTATACAATTTCCTTTCAAAAATGTTCAATTGCTTTCTATCTCACTTTGTTAGTGTCCAAGGTTCTGATGCATATGTTAATGTTTTGTCTATTATTGTGTTCTTTAGTCTTAATTTTAGTTTGATATGTTTTTATTTTTAAAAAATCTTTGTAGCATAAAATACGTTTTGTTAGCATTTTTTATTCTTTCTTGCAAGTCTATTTGGTTATTGTTATCTTAATTAAATGTAACTCCTAAATATTTAAAAAATTTCCACTCTTTCAGATTTGTATTTTTTTAATTTCAAATGCCCTTTTTATATTCCATTAAACTGTTTTTCCTTTCCCCTATCACATACTTTCTCTTTTCTTGGTTTATCTGTAGTCTGAACTTTCTGGCAATATTTTCCATTTCCACAAAAAATTTTATTTCTATTTCACTTTTTCCAATTAATACAATGTCATCTGCATATGCTAACATATTCGATTGTTATTTACCAATCTTTATATCACTAGGAACCAATGCCACACTTTGTATCACTTTTTGTACTGCCAAATTAAATAATATTGGTGATAAAGGGTCACCCTTTTTCAGGCCTATTTTATTTTCAAAAAAATATTATAATGTTTCTTCTATTCTAACCACACTTCTTGTCTCCTGTACCCATGTTTTACACATATTTATTAGTTTGGTAGGAATTTTAAATTCTTTCATACATTTCCATAATGTATCTTTCTGTATAGTCATATGCCTTTTGAAAATCAATAAATACCATACACTCTGATTATACTCCCAAAGTTTCTTGTTTATTATTTTCAATGCAAATATGTTGTCAATTACAGATCTTCCATCTCTAAATCCATACTGATAGTCGCCCATAACTTTTTTCAATATATGGTTTAATTTTTCCCAATGTTATATTCGAAAACATTTTGTAAGCTGCAATTCCCAGTGCTATTCCCCTGTTAATTCTCACACCTATCTCTGTCTCCTCTTTTGTGTATAGGAACTATTAGTGTTTCCTTCCATTCTTCAGGTATCCTTTCCTCCTCTAAGACTTGTCTTACTAGTTCATACATGCTATTCAGTAGTTTACTTTCTCCATAATATTCCATCAGTTACAGCTGTCTTGTTATTTTTTTAAGTTTCTTATTGCTTTTTTTACCTCTTCTATAGTGAGTTCTTCAACTTCACTAATTTCTTTATTTCTTTTTTTAATTAATTCCCTTGGTTCTTGTGTGTTAAGTAATTTGTCAAAATATTCTTTTCATATTTCTTTCTCCTTTGTATTCATTGCCAATTCTCCTTTTTTTCCTAATTATGCTAAATTTACTTTGATATCCTTTCTTAAATTAATTTACTGTTTGATACATTTTCCTTGTGTTATTATGCTTCTGATTTTCTTCTACTGAGTCTACTACATTTTTCATATATGTCTTTTTCTTATTCCTAATTATTTTGTGAGCTTCTTTTCTTTTGTGGTGATACTCCTGCTCTTCCTTCTCCCTTCTTCCTCTTATCAACCACTTTTCTCTTGCTTTCTTCCTTTTTTATATTGCAAATTTGCATTCCTCATTGTACCACTTATTTTTAAATGTTTCTGTATGTTCATCCTTTTCTATAAGCTGCTGTTTAGTTTCCTTGATTATTGTTTTAATGTCTTATAATTTCTCATTAATATTATTGTCAATACTATCTTCATCATCCAAATTTTCCACTATTTCATATTTATTATTAATTTCTCTCACCATTACAATACAGTTTATATTGAATTCAGTTGTTGAAAATTGTTTGAAATGTTGCAAGGAATGATGCAAAGTTAATCCATTCCTTTCAAACAAAGCTGCAAGTGTATAGGTAATGTGTTACCAAACCAAATCAGACATCACTTAGGTAATGATGACATGTACACGGGCATGAATAAGATCATGAGCTTTGATGTATTCAAGTAAGTAAGACATATTTCACACCTAGACCAAACTGCTTTTCTTTGCGAAATCACATTCTACCAAATGAACAACAATTTATACAAGGTGGGATATTGACAGTTGCATATCTCAGAAATCCAACAGGCTCCAACAAGAGTAAAGACACTCGTACTGGAAATTATTACTGATCTTGTTTGTCGTCTCTAACTAAAACTACTCTCTTTTATGGAGTTTCAAACAGACTCTGGTAGCCACATGAAAGGGGCACTGACACACTGCAACTGTCCTCTCTCTACCTTGCACTTAAGGTGGTCATAAGTGTAAAGTTACTCATAAAATGCAAATGCAAGGCAAAATGGAAAATGGGACCCAATTGCATCTCAGGGAAAAAGACTGGGCATATCCACAGACCTGTTCAGCTGCAATGTTACTATCACTCCTTTATGCACCACCACAATCCACTCAAAATCCAGTTCTCAGAGTAAACAACACTACTTTAAAAGAAAAAGGTATAATAATCTGCCAGCAAAATATGATTCCCATTCCCACTACCATTCTCTCTTCAAGATCCCAACTGTATGTCAGTGCAACAATAACATCCAATAAGATTTGCATTCAGGATGAAAGCAGTTTGAATCTTGATGGAATACCAACTACCCTGTCTCAGGTGTTTATAATTTTCCTGTTATTCCAAATGAATGTCATCTTAGTACCATAAACAGCTTGTAACCATCATTGTCTTCTCACAGCTCATGGGCATTTTCATTACTGCATCTGCTGCCAAATAACCTCTGCAGTTTGACCTCGATCATTATGTAATCAGGGATCAACACAAATAAATCAGACCATAAGGTACATTTTTTAACTACTGATATAAATGCACCAAATGTCCATTCTAATTTAGCAGTCTGATAAGGAAATCTGCGTGCAAAATATGGTGTTATTTCAATAGAAACTATTTCATTAAAATGTATTAGGCATTTTTAAACTCTTGCATAAAACCTTGGTGTGATCAATGTATTGTTATACAAAGTGTCCATTTTACTGTGTCCTTGAGCATAGCAGCTGTCACAAAAACATCACAATGTGACATCTAGCAGGAATTCTGAGTTTATTTATCTCCTGTAGTTCAATTTACCTCATTCATAGAACAGACTCATAGTGCTGACATTCAGCTTCTACAAAGCAGGCCTTACACCAATACATAGAGTCCATGTCTTAAAATGTTCGCAATTTCACTTCTAGTATCATCTGTCAGTTCTTGCAAAGAAAGTGAATTACATCAATTTATCTTTGAGCATCTCTCACAAACAATAACTGTACAGCTTCAAATCTGGAGAACAGAATTTGCAAACTGTTCTATCAACTGTTTGTTGAATACCTCTTCAAGGGCAGTTATTGAGAAATCTGTTGTATGGGACGTGGCACATTGTGCTAAACGAAGAAACCATAAACTTCCTTCTTCTATTAATTCTCTGAAGAATGGTGTCAAAATTAACTGTAGACAACAGTGAAACTACTGTTCCTTCAAAAAAACATGGGCCTTTTGATTTCGTACACACCGCATACCACCTACAACTTGAAGCTCATGCAAAAGACCTTCATGAATTCCATGCAGATTACTGGAACACCGGCATGCTTCTGGCTGTTTACATCCCCACTTAATGTAAATCACACTTCATCCAACAAAAACAAAGTTCCAGATGAAAAAACCCACTGCCTATTGCTTCTGGAAACCACCTGTAAAATAGGCTTCCTGTTCAGAGTTTAGAGAAAGGAATTGTTGGTTCTAATCTAGTAGGGGTGAGGGGGTTTGTAGACATGTCAGCTGAGTGATTTTCACACCCCCAACTGCCACAAAGATTTTCCAGCCCCCTCCCCCATTCAAGCACCAATATCATCCCATTTTTCTTCAGTTAAAATACCTTTGTGTAGTCTAGCACTGACTTGTCACTCAAGACTGTTCCACTATTCTGTATACATACTGTTCCTTAATAGAGCACTGCTGCGTGTGTAAGTTGATGTGCAATACCTTTTACAAAAATTTGGTGACTTTTTCCACATTGCATACTTGCAAAAGTTTTATAAATAAGCATTCTTTGTTTAAGACAAGCCATTTCTCACATACACTAACAACCTACCCTCTATGGCTCAAAATTAATAACTGAGCACTCATCTCACATTCCATAGGATGAGATCCATACCAATTAACAATTAATTAACAATCAATTAATCTTCTCAAGGCAAACGCACATGTTTCTGCACCCAGAGACATAATTAAATGGGCTCCTCAAATTACTTGCATATACAATACCTCTTCACAGAAGTTCTCAGCTGTACCAAATATTTCTTTGAAGGTTCTGCACGCCATGTCTTCTGGACAACGGTTGCCCTGCTTAGTCCACACCCATTTCTTTATCCAGTTGTCTATGCATGTGTAGTCATCAACACATGCATCAAACCAAGCAGTGCAATCACTTTGACACAGAGGTACTTGGTAGAAACGTTCATTGCGGATTTTCATAGACACCTACATTAACAGTAATGAAATCATCACGGATATAAAGGTACTATAGAATCTATCCTAACATAATGAGGACTGGTGGCCTTTGAAGATAATTAGTATTTTATAATTATTAATCACTAAGTCCATAAAGTACAATCCTTGAAAGCTTATAGCTGCTCAAATGATTAAGAAATTCCCAACTTTTTCCAGAAACTGTTATCAACACCAATACCCATCTTCAGATAGATGAATCCAGTCCATACTTTCACACCCTATTTACAGAATATCCACCAATCCTTCCACTGAAGCAATGGATGCTTCGGTGATTTTAAACAAGGAACGTGAGCTGAGGCACAGATCCAATACAAATCACAGTTTTTTATCGTAATATTTTCCTTTCTGTGCAGTACGCAGTTAAGACATATCCAACAAAATGCACGTGGAGTCAATTTGTGTATTTTATTATTACAAACTATTTGCACCTACATGTTTAGGCCTATCTGAGCCATTATCAGGGGGAACCAAATACAAGAAAAAACATACAAGAAAACACTACTGAGGATAAACACTAGTGTTTATATGCGGCTCAGACAAGCCAGACTATGTAGGAGAAAATTATATGTAACAGTAAAACACACCAACTGACTCCTAGCGCATTTTATTGGATTTATAAATGTAATGTAAAACACAGCCTTATTATGTAATTTCCTCCAGCCTCCTGTTATGTTCCCTCTCTTAAGTTCAATGGCAAATGGGATAGCTCAACCAACATAGTGACTAGGATACACACAGGACAACCAGCAAATCAAGGTTAAGTTCCCAGTACAGGCAGAGATATTACTTGTCTCCCTAGCATCAAGCCTAGTTCTTGGACCCACTCAGCCTTCTATCTGATAGGCATCAAGGACTCCTTCCCTGGAGGTGAAGCATCAGCAGATGAGACTGATGATTCAGGTCCAATCTATTGCCCAGGTTAAGAACATGCAGAGCTATACCTCGTCTCCCTGATATAACTTCATGTTGTGGTGCACAATTATGCACAAGGGCAATTTCAGGTCTAAGCATTCTCCCCAGACCATTGAGATCTCTTCTTCTTTCCCTTAGAGTGACAGAACACCATTTTTACCTGAATGTAAGAAAAGAACTTTTTCCTGATTCATCAGCTGAAAAGTGGATGGTCACCTTACAATCACACACGAAGTTAAACACATTTTGTACGGTTTCCTGAAAACTGAAGAATGTGAAGTGGGATGTCCTATATTGTGGTAAATATAATAAGTTTCATACCCAAATAAAACAACTGGTACATTTACCATTATATTTCAATCTTCAGGTTTCTAGAGAGGGGACAGGAATTTAAAAAATTCTTAGATGGAGCAAGCATTTCTCAAAATCAAGCTACTCTTAATTCCACCGCAAACATAATTTCAATGTGTAACTTTCATCCCCAGAACAGAGAAGCAGCAAAGAACTGCGTACAAAAAGAGGGAATGCCTGAAAGATTCAGTGAACTTGAAATAGAAAACAAATATCAGAAACATACATGCAGGCATAAATGAATTTAAGAAGGTTAGTGACGATGTAAATCACACACAGACACATGCATACACATATTCTGGATGTCCCTTCTGTTGTGTCCACAAGTGTGGCACCTGTCATGGGAAGCCTCAGTAGATGGCAGATACTGGGTTTCTATGCAATAAAACTGCCATGCCCAGCTACATAATAAAAGGGACACCTGTATGTCACCTACTCGTACAGTCCATGGCCCAATGTTTGGTGAACATTCATAAAAACACAAATCTTGTAAGAAATGTCTTCTACACTCTTCAGACATGTTCTTCTTCTGTCCGCAATGGTCATAGTTAAAGTTATACAAGCCTGAATGATGAGCATTTCTTGTTGTATTATGTGTGCAGCATGAGCGACTTTTCCATGGTGTGCACTGGAACATAATCACAAAGGTGTGTTAAATTCTTGTATGCAGCAAGACTTATTACAATTTAAATAAATAAAGTAACACTGAAGTTTTCACGAACCAATTTCCAATCAAAAAATTTGGTTATTGTCGTGTACGTGAACGAAACCAATTGGTCACAAAGTGAAATTTACAGGAATGTCATAGTACTGACCTTACTTCCACAATTAAGAATCCTCTTGCCTTCAAAGTGTGTTAAAAAGAAAAACTGCTTGTAATATGTATTTATTCTTGGTTGATTTGACAACCATCCGAACTGTTAAAACTAAACTCAAATAAAACAAAATTTAGTGTGTGTGATATTAGTTTCTCACAGGGTTATTCCTGGCAATTCAGTTTTTGGAATATGATGACATGTTTTTAAGTGAGCAGATCCCAACATTTCAAAGAAACATTAATCCTTCACCACCAAGAGCCAAGAGATCCCTACAAAATTTTGGGAACTATTCACTCACTAACACTGTGACATAACCCAGAAGACAGGAAGCCTTAGTATATTTAGTGAATAACAGATTTTAAAGAATTTTGGAGGAACTGGTTGTAGCTTAATTAAGGCACCACTCCAGGTTTTACCTGAAAAAACTGAGGAAAACCATGAAAACCTGTCAGCATGGTCAGTCTCTCAGCTTAAACCTGAATATGTGCATTTCTGAACAGAAAGCAGGAGGATAAACCCTAACCATAGTCTTAATATCATATTATCTTCATTTCATGAAGATAAATAAGGATAAACCTGACTATACTGTTTAGTATTGCCTGCATTAACCTAGCTAGTTGTGTGAAACCATCCACCCTGGTACGAAGGAGGGTACACTACAAAAGGGACAGGAGCCCAACCCGACCCACTGCCGCACTGAGGGACCCTTCCACAACCTCGAGAAAACCAGAGGAAATAATATAGAGCCGCAACAATGCTCAATAAACCGAAGACAAGCAGGAAGACAGAAGAATAGACAGAAAAGAGGAACAACCCCCGAACCCCCCCCAAAAACGCCAACGGGCCCAACCGCCACAGCAAAAACGGAACCCCTCCCACCCCACCCAAAAACT
>Ga0131853_10006128_pt1 | contig 21708 bp, 16 predicted proteins | sample TergutLab28metaG_FD_92764 | JGI IMG/M metagenome (GOLD analysis project Ga0131853, IMG submission 92764) | Labiotermes labralis P1 segment gut microbial communities from Petit-Saut dam, French Guiana - Lab288 P1 (version 2) (version 2) | ecosystem: Host-associated > Arthropoda: Insects >... | reverse complement strand
TAACTTATTTTCTTTGTCACTAAGTTAGTTACTTGTTTGTTTAGACACTGAGTTAGTTACTTTTTGCTAAGTCACCCACTTTTTTTTCTAATTAGGTAGCTATTCAGTAATTTTTCAGATCATTCTATTGGTTCGTTACCTGATGACTACACACCTAAACGTTTTGTTGGTCACCTACATATTTAAGTTAAATATTTTGATATATGGTTGTATTAGTGGACGGAATCATTCTTCGGCTATTGCAAGGGTTATTTGGCAAAACTGAAAACATGGTGGACGCTCTGGATTCTCTCAAGGGCACTTACGTAACGAGGAGGGAACAGTGATTTACGGAAACTTTTATAAAGTGGCATTACTTACTCACTTACTCCATGGTGCAGAGTCCTTCGTGAGAAGCTAACAGGTTTGCAGCTAGTCAAGAAATTCCCCGCATTTCACAGAACCCGAAGATTCATTAGCGCACTCAAAAGCTTCCGCCACCTGTCCCTACCCTGGGCCAGCCCAATCCAGTCCATATACCCACATCCCACCTCCTGGAGATCCGACCTAATATTATCCACCCATCTACGCCTAGGTCTCCCCAGTGGCCTCTTTCCCTCCGGTTTCCCCACCAAGATCCTAAGCACCCCCCTCTCCTCACCAGTACGCGCCACATGCCCAGTCCATCTCATTCTTCTCGATTTTATCACCGGCACAATATTGGGCGAGGAGTACAGATCATTTAGCTCCTCGTTTATAAAGTGGCATTAACTCTCGAATTTCGAAACGTTAATGGTGTGGTGAGGTAACGACATTCACTCCGGTGAGGGGTTAGACAGTCCCTTCTGCAACGTGTAAAGCAGTTGGACGGACATGTGTAATGTAGCCGAGTTGTTATTGCATTAAGAGCCGTTCTGACTATGGAGACAGGTACGCCCAAGCGTCAACATATTATTTTTTTTTTTTGCATTGTCCGGTGAAATAGAGACACGTCGCTATGTACGTAAATGGGGATCATAATTATAACAAATTGTGTTCCGTCGGCAGACCACTATTAGGATATATACGAGTACATCTGCACTTTCACTTGACATCTCTTTTTGTTTAAACTTCATAGCTTTTGCAGGCAAAAATGTGATGTACATTTAAAAAATAAGTTTACAGCCTATGTTATGCCTGTGTTATTAATTGATTGGCTTTCCAGCATAAACTACTATGAGAATATGTCTACATCTATACTAAATGTGACAAGTCACAAGCACCGTGTGTGAATTGCAGAAGTTTTATCGAGAAAAGTAAGTCAAAAAAGAAAATAAAAGAGAAAACGTTTGGCTTATTTTTAAGTAAGGTAAAGCAGTCCCGTTACGGACCTTGAGTGGCCCCAGAGGGTTCCAGGAAGTTAAGGTTCCCAGATTAAATGACAACGGCACAGGATGGTGGTAAGGTTGTCAGCCTTACGCACCGACCGCTTTTACCCCTAGGAAATGCTCCTGTTACTCATTTCTGTTAGAGGCTGAGTCGACCCCAGGGACATATTGCGATCGGAAGGATTATGTCAATGAAAAATTCCAATGAACCATCTGGAATCGAACCAGCGACCTTCCGATTTGTAGCACAGCATTTTAACGACAGTGTCACCGCCGTCCCCGGCTTATTATTGATACCGTAAAACATAATTTTGCTTGTGATTCAGGTCATATATATATATAAACATGTGGCGTATTTCCGTAAAATGTGTTAAACCTAGAAATAAGAATCCTTGCTCAACAGAACCGTGTATAAATCGGAACAATATCTATATATATGGAAATATTTTAGGAAAAGGCTTGACAACGTTTTGAAAACATTACCTAAACTCTTACTTTGTCATAAGCTGAGAGACCGGTAAAAGAAAATGACTAAAGCAAAAGACATAACAACAGGACTAATTTGTACAGCGCGTTACTATGTAAACATAAATTTATTCCTTCATTTCTCGTCTACAGACATCTCTGGAAATACCATCCACTCCCAAGTACATGATTCTTCTGAAGCACATTCATGCCAGTCATTTCCGAATCAGGAAAATTCGTCCACGTGTGAAAGCAAGCGTAGCCCTTGAAACATTGACGCTCATGAGGGCCTTAAGGAATAACAACTGAACGTCAAAATGCGTGCGGACCGCACAACAAAGAGCGGGGCAGGTCTTACCATTCGTTACCCTTTGATTGACGATGTGGGGTGAGGATATAAGCTCCAAGGAGAAAAGAATATTTTATCTGAGTCCCATTTTGTTATTTATGTCTTTTATGGCATACCCTCCTCAAATTTTCTGCCCCCTCTCTCTCTCTCGTTTTTCTCTAAAGTTGCTTGTCTTTGAACACCATGGTGAGAAAGAAAAAGAAAGGATGAAGAGGTAAAAGAACGCATGAAGGGGAGGAAGACAGTAAGTTTAGCAGCGCGAAAAAGCTATAAATTTGTCAGATGTGTCTGTGTGTCTTGTCTTGTCTGTTGTTGTTCTGGGTCTCGAAATGAGGCAATTTGTATGATCGTGGCTGTGGTACAGGTGGTGGCTGTTGTATAGCCTACTGATTGATTGCCAGTCTGGCCAAGCAGCCATGCATTGCTTGCAAGAGACGAAGAGTCTTTATGAACAGCATTATTCCATCCTGTGTGTAACGTTCCCATTATCGTTACACGTAGAAGAGAGTCAAGTAAAATTTTGATTTTTCTGGCTATACGTGACAACTGTATGCTTCTCATACTGCCCTTCTGGCATATAAATCGAAATTATGTTTCCTCCTGTACGGATGACCCAAAATTGTATACCTTTTCCGAAAAAAATTAAATTTTCTGCAAATCATAATTTTCTGGCCAACCATACACAAACAAGTTATGAAAAGAGCATACAGAACTGCTGCACTTTGATCACACGACCTGCTATTCCATTTAAATAGCTCCACATATCAGTATACATCTTCGGAAAGCAGAAACACATATTTTCTCAGCTACTGAGTGCACTGGAGATGGAAGTTTCTTTACTGTGTTTTTCAACATTCCATCACTGACCCATCTCCCACGCCAGATAAGTTCAATCCACGCCATTATATTCTATTTAAACTCCACTGTAGTATAAACCTCCCATCTACGCTCAGAATTTCTAATAGTCTCTTTCCTTTAGGTCTTTCCTCGGCATGCATTTCTGTTCTCTTCTCTGCGTGCTACATACCCCAACAATGTCACTTTTCTTTATTTGATAATGCTGACAATATTTAAATGGTTAGGCATACAAACTAAGAACTGACTCATTATATCCTTTCCGCCAACTTCCTCCCCACAGTTCTGGCCTATTTGTTTTATTGCATGCTAACTGCGTCCAGAAGAACAAGCGGGCTGTATCTTGAAGGTCTGAAGGAAAGACCCTTTTCTTCTTGCACAATATCATTTCAGTGCCTTTCATCCAGGAACACCCCCCCATCCCCCCTCCATTTCGCCGCCAGGGTATTTCTATAAGTAGCCCGGTCGTGCCTTGGCCCAGGCGAACAGTCCTCGGATTCTCACCGCAGAAGCCAGAGTCCTGCCCAAGGCCAGTCGGATTTGTGGTGGACAAAGTGGTACTGGTGCGGGTTTTTCTCCAATTCCTTTCGTGTTCCTCTGTCAGTATCCTTCCTCCAATGCTCCACACTGTGATTTTATTCTTTACAAACGACGATATACTCTGCTTGAAATTGACAGCGTCGGATAAATAAAATGCCTCTTCCCTCCCCTTTCCACACTCCTACTGCCTTATTTGTCCAGTGACGCAGGACTGACTCCAAACTTCGCCGTGTATTAAAATACAAGGCGAAGTTACGTATCCCCAGCACCATAGCCCCTTTTGCCTCTCACATGGCGGGTTTAATCGTAGTGGCGTCCCAGTTATGTGTCTTTGCATCATGGTATGTCGGCCCGCCGTTCTGGGTCGGTTGGCCGCAGAAGAGAAAGCTGGAAGGAGGGATATGCCCTTGTCTATTTCGGTAGTAAACCGGTTGAGTTATTGTTTCAGCGTGTCACGAATATGATATACGGGGCCATCAGGAACTCGCATTGCTCGCTAGGCTGTATTTTTTTCTCCCTCTCCACCGCTGCGCAGCACCGACGTCTCGCGTCCGGGTCTTACAACGTCCCTCTCTTTCTGGTGCAGTGGAAAATACCTCCGTCCGTCCACTACTGACATCTTCCGCGAGGTGATTGGCACGGCTGACGTTTAAGGATTTCCGTTCTTTTGCTCCTCTGTATATCAATGCGTAACTAAATGCAGCAGCTGCTTTTTCTTCCAGTAACTCGGCAATCTAAAGAATCCTTTCGTTTCTCAGAATGAAGAACTACGGAGTTCTTAGCATTTCCCCATGAGTTTTGGGTGAACTAAACTCCGATTTGTGTGTGTGTGTGTGTGTTTGTGTATGTGTGTGTGTGTGTGTGTGTGTGTGTGTGTGTGTGTGTGAGTGTGTGTGTGTGTGTGTTGATCTATAGCACCAAAACTTCCATTGATAAAAAGACATAAATTATTTTTTAACAGAGAAAGTGCACTTATTAACAGCGCTAAATTGTAGCATGAGTTACTGATGTTAATGAGCGAGAAATTCGGACCTAGTTAAATGCCTAAAAACATTAACTGATTGCTATTCATAACGGGTTGTTTTCAAGGTAAAGGTAAAAGTTCACCCTCTGGGCCACGAAGGCCCAGAGGGGAAGTAGAAGTATAGATGTACTCTTTCTTTAACCTCGGCGCTGTGTGGGGTGAGTGGTCAGCGTCACGACCCGGCCGCTTTACTCCCCGGCAAAGACCCGGTACTCACTGTTTAGGAGACTGGGTGGGCCCCAGGGCCAGTTTGGACGCATGTGGAAAATATTGCTTACACCGGGATTCGATCGCCGGTCCGTCCGACCCGTAGCGAGTCTCTGTACCGATTCAGCTATCCCTTTCTCTTGAAGACAGGAGCGTAATGTCAAAATTTTAAAAATAATTCTTTAAATAATAAACACTTTTTTCTAAAACAAAATAAAAGACATTCCACACAGAAAAGACACAAAGACCATTTCAGCTCGTGGAGATGATTAGTGCTAAATTAAGAACCAAAGCAGTCAAGGAACAGAAGAAAATTACTAACATATCTTGTAAATCCAGCGACAATTACAACCAAAGAGTGAGAAGGAAATTCCGCTTTTTTCCACAAAATCACACGGTCCATGTTTATCGACTATTAATAAGTTGAGAAGAACAAAAACTTGATTTCAGAAGGCATTATGAGTTACATCATAACTACAACGTAACTGCCAATCATACTGACCGTTCTATAGTCTGTTGGAACCAATATTTATGTGCGTGCGAATTTCTCTGTTTTGTAATATCCTGTTATCCTGTGCAGATACAGGACTTGCTATGGTCTGGCAACCCAGTCCAGGAGTCCTATCGAGTGTCTATATCTACGCTATTTTTTACATAAATCTAAATCGGCATAGGCCTAAGGGCAAAGAAAACCAGTACTTTATCGCTGTTGACTGCTCCACAGCGCAGACGGGCGTAGCTTAAAGTGAAGAAATGTAAACAGCCTCGCGGTGTGTCCCTGCCCTTTTTTGGTAGAATAAGGAGAAAATGACTAAGACGAAATTTAGATATACTTAAGACCCATACTGATTACTACATGTACAATATTGTATATGCTTCGGCACAAAACGAAATTTAGATGGCTATTAGCTTTCTTGTGACCTACGTGTTTTTACATTAGCCTATAGCCTGAAGAATTAAAAGGTTAACGCATTTTCTATAGCCATGTAAGGTCTATCGCAATACAAAGCTTCAGACTGCTATAGTCATTGACAGTAGTGTGACCGGCAATGTATGGTTTGTTAGTGGTCAATTTGGCATTATTTTTGGTAAAGGAAATTAGACCCTGTACACGCCATAAAGGCAAAACAGAAGGCTGCACATATAGATTCGCACATTCTTAACTCTGGCACTGGATATGAATGGTAGATTCAGTTTCTGGCCGCTTTGCCACTGGGGAAAATCCCGTTATACTGAAATAGGAGGTTGACTGCGAGCCAGAGGCCACTCTCGATGCTTTGGAGCCGAGGTAATCTCTTGTTCCTACGGGAAATCAAACCAAGATTCCTGGGTCGTCCAGCCCGTAGCTTCGTCCTTATCCATCACATTAACCTGGCTCATTATTTGTGTTAACATGTTGTAAGGTAGGACCATTTCTATCTTCGTTGACCTTGGAGAAAGTTAAATTCTATCGTTCACTTAGTCAATCAGTCACACCAAGTGCATTACACTCATATATTAAGTGGGTGCAAGTGACTTCATAGATTGTACAGCTCATCTGGTATTTTTAGAAAGTGAAATGTAGGTGACTACAAAGAGCTGGGTTTGTAGCTAGGATGTGATAGGATTTGAGTGCGTACGGAATTTTGGAAGTGAAAATTCTGAGAAAGCGGCGTATTGGACGACTGCAAAGATTCAGGGAAAGTAATACTATGATTGATCTTACAGTTCAGAGTTGCGATGATAGGCTTACAACAAGCACGGTAATACTTCAGTGTTCTCCGTTGCTCAAGGCAAATGAATTGTATCGGTGTCGTGTGGAGGTAATTCTCCATGCGTACGGAACTCTCGCTGACGAAGTTACCAAGTCGAATTTCGGATTTGTTTAAGCGTATTCGTCAGTGTACTACAGACGATTACGGGACCGTTCCTTGAAACAGAGCGCTGCTTTCTTCCAGTCCTTTTCTGTTTACCATTTATGATCACCTTTTATCTTCGTGGAGGCAAAGAACGCTATAGTTCAAAAGAGTGTCTTTGAATCAGTTATGTGTTTTACCTATTGCCATACATACTAAAACATTTTTCTTTTTTGTGCCTTACTTTAAAAAATATAACCTAACTTTTTAGCTTATATTTAAAAATTAATTTAAGCAAAATGTATAACTTGGAGATGATATGTTGCTGGCTGTTTGGGTTTAATGATCATGTAACAGAACTACGATAATCTTCGTAGTTGCACCGTGCATGCTGATAGTATTAAGCCATTTATTTGTCCAACAAGTGCGCAAATTATTGTAAAATTTTTCAACAGTTAAAATCATTTAAAATTACAACAGTTGCTCCAGCATGTTTCGGTTTACACAAACCATCATCACGGAGCTCTCAGCCTGTGCTTCGCTAAAGTTACAATGTTGACTTCGGTTACATATCGTTATTTGAAGTTACCGATATTGTGGCTGCAGCCACAATACCGATACTTTTTCGTTATTTGAAGTTATTGTGGCTGCAGCCACAGTACCGGTAACTTCAAATAACGATATGTAACCGAAGTCAACATTGTAACTTCAGCGAAGCTCAGGCTGAGAGCTCCCTGATGATGGTTTATGTAAACCGAAACATGTTGGAGCAACTATTGTAATTTTAAATGTTTTTAACTGTTTAACAATTTTATAATAATTTGTATGCATTAGTCGGACAAATAAAGGACTTAGAACTACGATAACTTGCAGAAAACAAGACAAGGTATCCGGTTTGAAAAGGCTGTTGTAAGCAGTGGGTAACGGAACACGTTCCAGTTGTTGTTAAACCTTCGACCGTCTTTATCCTGGTGACCGTGACAAATTATCAAATTAAACCAAATTAAATTAAAATTTCCGTCTCTCAGACATTAATATGAAAGGTAAAGCAAACCCCACACAGACCCTGAAGGCTCTAGGAGGTTGATGCTACCAGAATTGTTTAGACAATCGGCACGTGAAGGTGACAGGATCGTCAGAACTATGCTCCGGCCGCCTTTACCCAATGAAATGCTGAGAGGCTGAGTCGACCTCGGTGACATATTGCGACCTGCGACCGAAAGTAGTAAGTCGATGAAAAATTTCAATAACCCCATCGGGAATCGAAACCGCGACATTCATTCATGTAACTCTGCTTCAATCAACTGTGTCACCGCGTCCCACCGCATGCGAATGTAAAAAAGTAAAATACCGGCCTGTCTAAGCTACGTACTTCGTATTTATGATAGAAAGAGTTAAATGTTATAAAATGAAGGTAACTGTGTTAATTGTGCTAAACGTATGCTTTTATTTATTACCACAATTTCATGCAAAATGCTAGAAATTTTCTGAAGACATAATATTGAAAGTCTCTGCTTCCACTGCGCACACATTTGTCTTGATAACTAATAGTATGCACATTCTTCTTAAGTGCCTCGATGCATATAATAATAATAATAATAATGTACCAGAAGAAAATGCAGACCCTCCGAAAAGGATATATGAAAGCAGCAAGCAACCTCACACAGCTTCTTGCTTGTATTCCTGTATAAGTTATGACTACCGAAACCATTCTCTAAGAAAGTCCATCATGCATCTAGCCTGACAGACACACATACACACACACATTATGCACACATAAAGGGTCACGTGGTGATGGAGATAACGCTATACCACCATCATCTGTGAGTTATTACTCTCTGTAATAAGTAACAATCATAAATCCAAAGCACGCATACAAAATAGTTTTCTGCTGTTCCATACTTATGCAAGTTGTGTATGCTCTGTTCTCCACAACTGATTCTCTCTTTCTCCCTTTCAGCTATGTCCTTTCATTCTCTCACTTTCTTGTAGTCCTACGTAAAGACGAAGGCTGTCTTGTATTTTACAATGCTTTATATCAGATCAGGTTCTATTCTGTTGAAATTCATTATAACAATCCAGCTGATTTTGAAGCCAGCGTTAACTATAATGCAGAGTATATGGCTTCGAATACTTCTAGATGCAAAGGATTAAAGAAAGTGGAAGTTGAAGTTTTCAACCTTTTTAGAAAGAGTTGGCCTGTGTAAGAATATTATGGTGAATAAAACGTAACTTGAAAGATTTCAAGTTCTCAATAATATGAAATATTATATGTTCTGGGTTGTGTGAGCTGGTAGGCAGGAATTTGCCATAGTTTGGAAGGAATATACTGTCTTCAAGGTCTGGAAGTTATGCCAGATTATACGACGTCACACTGCAGCAGACAGTAGGCTTAGTCTTCAGATAGGTCGAGTGTAAAAATAATGAGAGAAAGGACAGAGAGAACTACCCAAGAAGGAAAAGAGTAGAGAATATACGCATAATTTATGTTTACAAAACTCATATTCTTATTGGCCTACACTTTCTTTGTAAATGAATAATAACAAGATTTGGGATTCAAGAACTTCTTCACTATGGAAAACTTTCCAGAATGGAGAATCATGCCAAAACTCAATCAGAATGCACTTTTTCGATAGTGCAGCAGTCTTAATGGGCTTATTTTTTAAGCAAAGGAAAAATGGACACACAGATCGTGGGAAATTAGCAGGCTGTTCATGAATTATAAATGTACATAAGTTTCACGTCTGAAGTTAAAAATATCCATTTAGATTATTTCGCTCAACCGCCATGTTGAGTTAATAATTTACCCAAATTCATTTATATATTTTGAAATATCCAGTAATCGTACCTAAACTTACAACCCCACATTGAATGACAATAGTGTCCCCTGTAAATAATAGGCCTTTAGGAGCTTTATAGGCTAAAGTTGTTCTCCGGAATTTAAGAGATATTAAGGATATACCTTCGCTGCCACGCTATTGATACCATTTTAAACACATCTCACTCTTAATCTCAGAGAGTGGAAAGGAAGACGAACCGACACGAACAGCCGTCCGCAAGAAACAAACTGTCATCGGAACAGAAAAGGGAAGTTACCATATTGTTTCCCTCTGTGTTATTAAGCAGCCTATACATTATAACGAAAGTGCCGTGTGCCTTCTGGTTGTTGTGACCTAATTTTTAAACATGATCTAACTGAAGCGAGCTTCTCGCCTCTTAAATTGTTAAATAGTTGTATCATCTCTTGGTGGCAGTGTCCTGGTATCCTGCCTAGGATAGCGTCGGCATTTGTTGCGACCCCGCCGAGGATCTGTAGCATCCGGCAGCACCACTAACAGCACTAATGCGTTTTAAGAGCTGGCTGGGGACACCAGTCAGTGTAGGAAGCTAAAGACGAGACAATGGAGAGAGAGTCTGAGACAGGTACTTTGTCACGGCTCCAATAAATCCCACAACAGCAGCAAACCCTGCGCTATTGTCCGCAGTGACGTCACTAAATTATGGCCGCTCTAGCTGTTCCTTCTCTTCACTGGACATTATCTTCAGCTCTGCTAGTATAAACGCATGTTGATGAAGTAGTAGATAAACATGTTCTCTTTGTAAGTTTGTTTTATAATAATAAAAAAGAAACGAGGGGTGGTAAATCGGACTGTACAGTTGAGCCTACTGTATATTATGTCGGTATAAGAACTAAATTAACTCCATGGTGCAGAGTCCTTTCTGAATAGCTATCAGTTCCTCAACTAGTCAAGAAATTCCCAAAATTTTGTGGAACCCGAAAGTTCATTACTGGATTTACAACAGCCAGCCACCTGCCACCACCATGAGCCGGATAATTGCTGTCCATTCCCCGCCATTCCACTCTTTGAATAGCTTCCCATCTACGCCTAGGTGTTCCAAGTGGTCTGTTTCCCCACCAAAACCCTGAATGACACTTCCTCTCTCCCCCAAGGTCGAGGTTTTCTGGAATGTTTCGTAACATGTTAAATTTCTAGGGTGAGGGTTTGTGTAACACCACGCCCACCTACCAAGCTGGAGGACCATCCCTTATCGGCTATCCTCAACTGTGTAATCAATATATTTCCAGCCACACTCCATATCTGGAGGCCGTTCCTCCATCCGCAACCTCCTGGCGCGCCATACCGTAGTGGGAAATATCTGAAATTTTAGAAAGGAAAAGACATGAGACATAAATAGCAGCGTGTGTGGCACAGTGAAGCTAAATGTACTCGTTTTATTGCGAGTAGTAGGCCTGTATGACACCATGACATATCGCATTATAATGAATTTTTTTTTATTTTGAAGGGGCAGAATCCCCCAAAAGCGAAAACAAGAGCAGTACACCGATCCTACCGCGGGTTTTAGATTTATTTGTTATTGAAGCTAAGCTGGATGTTACCTGGAAAGATGTTGCTGTAAGACTACAGACCTATTGCACTAGTAGTCAACATGGTGATTATGATGGACCTCATTAGTTATCTGCATTTCCAGCTGGTTTCTGTGCCGATCCCAATGGCCACACAGTATAAGGCGTGGGTCTGATTCCGCTGGCTTGCTGGGATTGTAGGTTCGAATTCCACCGGAGGCAAGGATGTTTGTCTCTTGTGAGTGTTGTGTGTTATCAGGTAGACGTCTTTGTGTCGGGCTGATCACTCATCCGGAGGAGTCCTCCCGAGTGTGGTGCGTCCAATGAGTGTGACCGCAAAGCCCCTAAGGGGAGGTCAGGACCCGGAATCGCTTCGAAGAGACACGGGAAAAAAAAACTGGTTCCTGTGTATATTTAGAGTTAGGCAAACAAGGTGATTTCACCCCAAACTTCTCGCATGTACGTTGGTTACGTTTAGAATTTCAGGCAACAGGGCTCCTTGTTCCGGACTGTGTTGCATGTAGTTTTTAGATAACACACACATCTTTGGATATGCTCCTTACTTCAGCGCTTTATTCTACCACAAGGATACTGTACAAGGAGGAGGAACAGAAGGGGAATGAGAAGGAAGAGAAGAATATTTATCCAACAAAATAGGAAATTTTAGTATTTTTTGTTATTTCGAAATTGTAAAAACATTACTCTAATAGAAATTGAACTTCTCCTGATATCTTGATTTCAAATGTTTAATGAAAGGGTACCAAGGAGGTAAATGCAACGTATTCTTTCTGTATGTCTTCGTCAAAAGTACAAGTCGGAAGGCCCAGGTTGTGTTACAGTGTTAGACTGCGTTTGAAATGTGATGGCACACGCGCATAAACCAGATTTCGTCTTTCAGCGAAACGGACGAGTCCATTTAAATCGGCGGGGTCGTCAGTTCAGTCGACTATTGGCAGTCGAGGTGTGCGCATCAGCGGTAGTAATGCTGGATACACCATGTTCCGAGGTAGTGTGAAGAGTACTGGCTACCCACTCCATTCACCAGTTTCCCCTTCACCTCCCCTCCCGTGCGCCACCATGTGCCATCACATTTCAACTGGATTCTACAACTTAAGTTCTTATTTCTATCATAACAGACAAGAAGACCTGCCATGACGGCACAGAGGGGGATTAATGGTATACCTCTACCCTTTCCTTAACCTCGGCGCTAATGGGAATGGGTGGTTAAGCCACGACCCGACCGCTTTACCGCCGGGAATGACCCGATATCCATTTTATAGAGGCTGGGTGGGCTTCAAAGCCGGTATGGACGGGTGCGGAAAATCTCGCCCCCCCCCCCTACCGGCATTAAATTCCCGGACCCAGAAAGGAAGTAAGACGGGGAAAAAGAAGACACGTCCCTTTAATATCATTTGAAAAAAAACCACACACACACACAAAGGTCATGGAAGCACACAAATAAACCAAAAGTGATCTTACACACTATTTTCACCACTAGTTGTAATGAAGTTGCTCTTATTGATGACGTAGATGCTGACTGGTGTGGCATGAACAAAATGAAAGTTTGCGTTGCAGTGATTTCCTATCGCGTTGTGTGCGGAGCTCTTCAGGTTTCGTATTACCTGGCGTATGCTTATCACGCATTCATCCAGCGGCTACATTGGTTACTTTATTACCGAGACAAGGCCTCGATCCTTTGCACATCTCACGTCACGTCCACAATAAATTGCTTTCCATCAGACTCTGTTACTTGACGTGTGTCATGTTGGAATCAAGGACAAGTGTCGCAGGAAGCGCAATGGAATATTTTCCTACCTGCGTGTGATAGAAATAATTTTGGCGCATTTCTGTTATTCGGAACCTTGTTACTCAACTGTGCACTGGCCCGCATACGGGAAGAGAAAGGCATATCATTGTCATCAACCTGCTTACACTTAAAATCTTATTTAAAAAAAACCAACTAGCTGCACTAATTTCTCAAATTTATTTTTGGAATGAAATTCTGTATGTTTCGGACAGTTCCTCTGTCCACCATCAGGAGTTTTTCACTTAACACACAGCAATGGTCTATGTCATACAGGTTTGTTGACAGGATGTTCCATCCTGATCCTGCTCGCAAACTGTCAACAAAACTGTATGGCATAGACCATTGCTGTGTGTTCAGTGAAAAACTGCTGATGGTGGACAGAGGAACTGTCCGAAACATGTAGAGTTTCATTCCAAAAATAAATTTGAGAAATTAGAGCATCTGGTTGGTTTTATTATAAGATTTTATCACGATGCACGGTCACATTAACTTCAAATGCTTATACTTAACTTTGCATCACCATTTCCAACAGTTATTTTCATTTATTATTAATTGGAACCTTCGCAGCCCTTTCTTAATTCACGTATTTTTTCATGCCCTTAAATGATTTTGCTTCTATATAAAGTTACATGTTTTTGCTCGTAGATGAACGAAAGAGCTTTGAATATTTGTGGAATAATGCTGGCAAGGGAAAATCTAAGAATTCTGGGGACATATTATCCCAGTGTCACTTTGTCTACCACCAACAGCACATGGACTTGCCTCCTATCGAAAGGTGGCTCCCACTTCGAGGATCCCGAGTCATTGCACGGCCATGATACTTAGTTGAAATTAACTTTTCTTCAATTATACGATATTGTAACTCCGGAGAACGCCTGTTAAAATAGCCAATCCTTTCCGTTTCTCCTTTTGTACCCACGAACGACCCTCGGGGACTGCTAAGCGCATATCCTTTCAGTAATGTGCTTAAGGGTTATTCTAAAATGTGCTAATGTATCTAACTTACAGTTAAAATCGGACAATATCAGTGTGATCTTACTACGAACAATTACTGATTAATAGAAGTAATAAATTATTAAAAAATATACAATGGGATGTCTCGCATAAAAATTACGAAGAACTACATGCATTTCTACTTTTTTTCGGCCGTAATTCTTTAAATATTTAAAGTATCCAAAAATATTTTCAACAAAAGTTGTAATGAGATGGACATATGTACGCCCAGTTTCATTAAATGTCTCGCAAGGCTTTTTGGTTTCTTGGATATTAAACAAGAATTGTTAAGCTTTGCAAACATTTCGTATCTTGCATATTCAATAATTAATTTGCCCAAAATATCTTAGATAACCGAAAAATAAAAAATGACTTTCCGGACACAGCGAAAAATGCTGACGTCTCACATTATGCATAAAAAAATCTAACGAATCTTCTTCTGACTTGAATTTGTAAGTGTACATAAATAAATAAATACTTAAATAATTATATTCAGTACAAGGATTACTTGTCAGAAGAACAAAGGTATTTATACAGTTTATCTAAATGAATGATATTTGATCTCATAAACACTCGATAATTGTTTTTATTGTTATGTGCGGGTCTTTTATTGTTATGTGCGGGTCTTTTATTGTTATGTGCGGGTCTTTTATTGTTATGTGCGGGTCTTTTAAGCTTATGCTATAAAAGATGCAGTATTGTATATTTTCCATCTCAATAGAAGTATGTTTAAATACGTACAAATATATGCCATGAGCTGCCTTAAATATTCAGATAAATTACTCCGACACACATTTTTATAAAACCAGCCATCATCCTGAGCGGAAACATAACATTGCAAGGCTCTTCATCTAAATATGTTGTATGCGAGAGAAAAAGAGTGCTGTAGTGGAGTATAGATTTGAAGCCCTTTCTCTTCACATTAAAACACGGAGATTTTAAGACTTATGAATCAACCATACCGCAATTACTATCAGTAATGAAAACTTAACAATATACCCTTATTGTTGCACCGTCCATATCGTCGAATTATTTAATTAGTATACCAACTGATGTACATACATAAACATTCCACATTAAAACATTAAAATTGCTCCGACATGTTTCGATCCTAAGATCATCATCAGGGAGCTACACTTTCCTCGCTAAAGCCACTATTAAAATTAGTCACTGATTAATTTTAATAGTGACTTTAGCGAGGAAAGTGTAGCTCCCTGATGATGATCTTAGGATTGAAACATGTCGGAGCAATTTTAATGTTTTAATGTGGAATTTTTATGTATGGGCATCAGTTGGTATACTAAGTAAATAATTAACATTATATGTTCAAAAAACTTGGAGGGTAAGAAGGGTTTTTTAGGTAATACTTCATGGAAAATTAAAAAGAGATATATTAGGATTGAGAGATATATTAGGATTGAGCAAGTTATTTTAGAGTAAATCTAACTCAATATTTGTGTGGTAAAATGTTATAAAATATGTTAATTTATTGATTTATTAAGTATAATTGTCTACATATGTGTTTAAGACCCTGTGTGGATTGAACGTGTGCTGCTGGTAATATTGAAAAAGTAATGCTTTATTATGAAGGTCAAAAGAGCAAGCAAAATTGTGGAAATCTTATTATGTCATCAATTCACTTCATCCCCTCATGATATTGTGAGTTCTTTTCCATGCACGATAATTTATAGGCTAATGGGGATATTCTCCGCTGGTTTTTCTTATCTGCGTATATTTTGTATCGATAATTATTCATCCAGTGTCAGTTATATATTTTATTGCTGGTCTGCACAACAATCTGTCGTGAAAATTTTATTTTATTGTACATTGGTGCTAGGTAACCCCTAATTTACATAAAATTATCTTGGACATTTCTTTACTTATACTTCATAAAATGGGATCATTTTTGAAGAGGGCTACCTTATAAAATTCTTGAGGAACACAGAAAAAATACCTCTCTGTTACCCGAAAAGTTCTGATAGAATACATTTTGATAAGGGAAATATTTGATTTTGACTGCATTGTTGTCTATCATGTGATAAACTTCAGAAGAAAAAAGTATAATTTGATAAATTAAATAAATCAATATAAAAACAATGTGACAGAAAATCAGAAATGAGGAAACTTGGAAAACAAGAAAACGCCGCAGATGGCTGTGCTCTGCGCCACTCAGAATTTCGAAGTATTATTCGGTCCTTTGCTTCGTCTTTAACTTCATGTACTTACCCTGAAACCAAAGCAGTTATCTCATGGGTATCATTACATCGACTCTACCAAGACCCATACGTATGCCTATTTCAGCCTAATTGCGCATGTATTTTATCTCAATTAGGTACAGGACGTCCCAGGATGTTCCATACGACAAGGCATGAGTCGACCTATAACGAGAATGAATGTGTGCTGCAAATCTGTCCACTTTGGTCTTGAAAGGGGAATTGCAGCATGATTTACAAGAAGCAGAATTTAGGAGCATTGTGCGAAATGTCTGGATGCTAGGACTGCGTTAATGTACTCAGAAAACTACTACGTTTATCCTGTACAGCCATGAAGCAGCTTATGACGTTGCAAATGAATTCACCGCCGAGAAAATAAACGGAAGTGCCAGCTGTTTCAATTACTCGCGAGCACTCACTCTGCAAGAGAAAATGTATAAAATTTTTCATTAATTTGAGAGTCTAAATGAAGGATGTCATTCATTTTCGGTGCGTTGTGATAGCTGATTATATTATGCGACTCGCTACGGGTTAACCATTTGAGGTTTGATTCCCGGCAACACTACGTATTTCTTGGCCTCGCAGCCACTTGGAAGGGCGGTCTTGTCCGCCAAACCTCCCTTCCAACTGACACTGCAAGCTCTTTTCTAGAGGATAAATTGGCCGGAGCGTAAAGCTGATAAATTTGTTTTATCTTCTGCTGAGGTTGGTAATGCACGGAGTTTTACTCACCCTTCTTCACGGGTCACTCAGCGGGAAAATCCACCCCTTTCATTGTTCTTTAGCATATGACATACGTCAAATTGGCACATAAAATGTATAAGGTTTATTGCAGTTGTAACCGTTAATATAATTTCAATAATTAAACGTAACTTTCTTTGCCACGTTGGTATTAATTTTATTCATCTGTTGCTTGTACTTTCATTTAACATTAGTCTTTTATTACTGTCTAATAGTATATATGCCCCTCCAGTCATTTGTGTGTATTTATGTATATATATGTATGTATGTATTTATTTATTTATTTATTATACACTAAGGGACAGTTAGTGGTACTGATGTAGCTAATGTTCTGGATCATGCATTTTACAGAACAAAATCTGGCAATTGTGTAATACCAAACTTTCGTTAGCTGGGAGGCTAAATTTGATATGAATCGTTCAGAGCGTATGGAAGGGAAGTGGAACTAGCGCACAAACGATGAGTTCCAGCTATCACCGTCCCTGGGGAACAGATCTTTGCAGGGGCTTCTCTCTCTGTCTCACTCAGCGCTGTTCTACTTGACGGATGGACCGCGTGGCGATGCTGACTCTGCTGACAGATTTACGGCCCCACGGCAGCGGGGCCCAGTGGTGAGCAGGCCCCATCGTGGGCGACCTCGTCCATTTCCTCTCTAAAGTTTAGAACTCAGTCTCACTGCAACAATGTATTAAAAAGTACGGAACTTAAACGCATTCAGTCCTGGCGTACACATGGTATGTGTTTGGTGTGCAATATTCGTGTCTTAGGCCTAAACGCCTTACTGAATGACTGACTAAGGAACCAGGCAAGAAAATAAAAACACGCACTTTGGGGTTTCACTGTCATATGAATTAGACATGCAAGTTTTGTAGAAGCTAAATTCTGTAAAATTTCTTCCAAAGTAATAAGTCTCATTAGCGCCATTTTAAAAGCTAAAAACTCACTAGAATAAACGTATATATATATATATATATATATATATGCAAAACAATGCATTAAATACAATAGCTTTAACAATCACGTATTTGTGTCAGTGACAGCTGCGTAATTAAATCAAAATTCAAAACCAGAAATAGAGCGATTGTTATGAGATTTACGAGACGAACCGTGAGATAAAATTGGACGGACCGTAAACGACACAAAGACGCAATGAAGAAGCGAAAAACAATAAACATATTGGACAACATTTTGAGAAAAGTCCTTAAAATCTGTTGGATTAAATACTTCGAAAGACTGGAAAGAAATAGACTTCAAAACATATAAAAAAATCACATACCACATCGCTCCGGAAACTAAGAAAGATCTGCGAATTTAATGGACGAATACGGCCAGAATGATTTGCAAGTTACGTAACTGAATGTCTGCTAGGTGGTGGTGGTGGTGGTGGTGGTGGTGGTGGTGGTGGTCGTGGTGATGGTGATGGTGGTGGTGATTATGAGGTCCGTCGGGAGATATCGTACGAGACAATCCTTTATGGTACCTAGAACTTCAAGAGCGTTAGATAAAGTAAAGATGCGCAATAAAACCCTCTACCTACTACTGGCAATTTGCGATCTCAATTAAACTTGCATATTCTCATTACAGTTTCACCTCGTGTCAGTCATTGATAACTTTCACACATAGCAGCAACAAATCTCGTCAGTGTAGACATGTGACACCATATGTTCGCGTTATGTCCACACTGATAGGGCTCGGGGCTGTTTAATTGATTACTGTAACAATCTGTGGTTTAATGAGCTTCGGATGGATCAGGTATTGTTCTATGATATCAAGAGCTATGGGTTTAAGATAGTGTATGTATGTAAGTATGTATGTATGTAAGTATGTATGTACGTATGTATGTACATGTATGTATGTATGTGTATTTATACGTAGTGTATGAATGTATGTATGCATTTTTGTATATGTGTATGTGTTTGTATGTATGTATGTATTTTTGTATATGTGTGTAATATATGTATTGTGTGTAATTTTGTGTGTATGTGTGTTTTTATGTATATATGTATGTATGTATGTATGTATTACGTACGTATTTTTGTATGCATGTAAGTTTGTGCGTATGTATGCATGCATGTATGTATGTGTGTACGAGTGTGTGTGTCTATATGTTTGTACACAGTATGTGTGTATGTGTGTATGTATGTATGTACGCATGTTTATGTATGTGTATATATGCATGTATTTGTGTGTATTATGTATGTATGTACGTAGGTACGTTCGTGTATATATATATATATATATACATATGTACTAGTATGTGTGTATGTATTTTTGTACTTATGTATAAGCGCGTGTGTATGTATGTATGTATATATTTTTGTAAGTATATATATATATATATATGTGTGTGTGTGTATGTGTATGTATATATGTATAAAGGTAAATCAGTCCCATTACAGGCCCGAGGTGCCCAGAGGTTTCCAGGAAGTTAAGGTTCCCAGATTATATAACAATGGCACAGGATGTTGGTAAGGTTGTCAGCCTTACGCACCGGCTGCCTTTACCCCCAGGAAATGCTCCTGGTACTTATTTCTGTTAGAGGCTGCGTCTATCCCAGGGCCATAGTGCGATCGGAAGGATTATGTCAATGAAAAATTCCAATGCACCATCTGGAATCGAACACTTCAACCACTGTGCTACCGCGGTCCCCGTATATATATATATATATATATATATATATATATATATATATATATATATACACTGTGTGTGTGTGTGTGTGCGTGCAGATCCATATAGGTGTGTTTGCCTGTGCGAAAAACGATATTAATAAAAAGGACTGTATCACAGGCGATGTGCAAGGCAGTGCGTAACGAAATACGTAACGAGTTCCTAGAAGCAGAGTCCTTCTAGAAAAGCTAACAGTTGCTCAACTGTCCTATAAATTTCAGCTATATTATGGAGCCCGAAAATACAGGCCTCATACTGTGCTGATGAGTGTCCTCTGCTAGCTCCTGTCCTGATTCGTATAAATCCCTTCCACACACTCCCAACTTACGTTTTTATATCGCATTCCCATCTACACTTAGGTCTTCAAAAGTCTCTTCCTTTCAGTTTTTCCGATAAATATTTTGTGTACAACACTGATCCGCCGCCCTGTGTGTTCTACATTTGCTTCATAGTTCATCATTCTTGGTCTCACCGTAATAACAGTATCGGCTGAACAGTGCTGTTTATGAAGCTTCTAATTTTGCTCCTTTCTTCAATACCCTGTCACTTCTCTCATTTTTAGATCCATACGTTCGCAGCTTACTCCTCTCAGTCAACCTCAGTTCATGCGAGAGATCAAGTTTCAGACCCGTACAAAAAGACAAGACAATTTACGCCGATGCATATTTGATATTTGTGTTTGTAGATAACACATAGTGAGGCAAAGGTTTCTTACTGAATCATAGAAAGAACTGACGGAATATAAATTGGACAAAAAAAAAAAACAAAGATCCTAGGCACAAATAGGCTTTACACAATCAAAGTATCGGCATGTTCACAGACAGTCTCTCTGTCCATCCACAGCCTGCGTCTGTCCAGCCGTTGCAAAAAATAAAAGTCAGTATTCCTGTGACTGCCATTTATTAGTCTCGCAAGATGATTTTTAGTGACGCAAATTTCTGAGAGGTCCAGCGATGACGCGGCGCCTTGGTCCCATGGGCGGAGACTGGCGTGCTCAGCGGCTGCATTTCACCCTCAGGTTTAAAGATGGCGGACGGTTTTAGCTGGCGGGTTCTTCATACTCCCCCCTCCCAACTTCTTGACGGCTATAAATCTTTGAGTCTTGTAATCACACTCCCATAAATATGAGTCCAGCTGTGAAGCAGAAAATGATGGATTTCCGGACCGATTGAGTTAGGAACAAAAAGAGGAAACGCAAAAAAAAAAAAAAAAAAGTAACAAAGTAACAAAGTAACTTGCCTCCTTCGCTTCCTTTCCACATTTTTTCTTAAAATTCTTTCATTCCATTGTTGCATTCTCATTATCTTGTGTGGTGGCTGCAACTTGCGTCACGATGTAGAGGAAAGACAGCAGCGAATCGCGTGGGATACCCCACCCAACATGGCGCTGTCCTCACGATGCTATCTATCGTCTCTTGGACTCTTCTTCTTCTTCTTCTTCTTTCTCTTCTTCTTCTTTTCGTCCTCCACCACGAACCATGCTAAACCTGTCAACTGAACCTTTATTAAAGCAACCATGACGTTAAACAAACATTAACCACGATTCTTCTTTACATAAGAAAACTCTATACAAAAGAACAGCCCTAATATCTTTACATAAAGACGTAATTTAGTATGGTTTTCGTAGTTAGAATACAGTACTTTCTGTTAAGAGAAGAATGGATTTTCAAGTCGTGCGGCTTTTGTTTTCAGAGTTTCTGTGTTTATGGTTGCCTTGAAATATTCTCGGCTTTACAGAATAAATGGCAATATTTTCTGGAAGTAACTTATGCTACCATTCGTCCGATTCAGATATATCGTAATGTTTAAACATCTATAATTCAGTAATCTAGGTTTAGGTGATGGATCTGTCCTGCGCCAGGCACAGTGGTTGCACCGCCTTCAGATATTTGCTTAGTTTATATAGTGACGTTTGCTCAGTGCGTGCGCATGTTACTTACTATTTGACAAAACATACACGAGAGGATCTTCTAATAGAATTGGCGTTTTTTCCACATTGGTTAGTACTGTGCGGCTATCGCAATTTCCTGATCTTCTTCAATAAGTCAGTGACACTTCCGCCACACTAGACATAATATTCAATCCATCATGACTCTGTTCTTTTGGAATTAGACAATTCACTTTTTTCGTTTGTGTGTAATTGTTGTTGGTTCACCGTGTGTATTGTTGTAGTTGTCTTGTCTGTATTGTTGTCATCTTATGTGTATTTGTTGTACTATGTGTGTATTGCTGTTTTTACTTTAGATGCCGGACTGCTGGCTAGAAGTCAGTATTCGGAAGGTCCTGCGACCGGCCATC
>Ga0131853_10006127_pt1 | contig 21711 bp, 9 predicted proteins | sample TergutLab28metaG_FD_92764 | JGI IMG/M metagenome (GOLD analysis project Ga0131853, IMG submission 92764) | Labiotermes labralis P1 segment gut microbial communities from Petit-Saut dam, French Guiana - Lab288 P1 (version 2) (version 2) | ecosystem: Host-associated > Arthropoda: Insects >... | reverse complement strand
CTAATCTAATCTAATGTAACTCAATGGAGCACACTCACGAAATTTCTCGCATTTCGAGGAAACAAAAGGCTCGTTATCGTGTTCGAAAGAGCCCTATCATGAACCAGATCAATCCAATCCATGCTTCCCGTTTTTGGAAGATGCAGTTTAATATTATCCTCCCATCTACGCCTGGATGTTGCAAGTGGTCTTTTTCCCTCAAGTTTCTCTACCAAAACCCTGTATACACCTCTCCCCCATGCGTACTACATGCCCCGTCCATCTCATTCTCGATTTCATCACTCGAACAATATTATGTAGTCTTCTCCACTCGCCTGTTACCTCGTCCCTCCTAGGCCCAAATATTTTCCTCGACACGCTATTCTCGAACACCCTCAGACTACGTTCCTCCCTCCATCTGAGCGACCGTGTTTCACACCCATACCAAACAACAGGCAAAATTATAGTTCTGTACGTCTTAACCATTGTATTTTCAGATAGCAAACTGGAAGACAAAGGATTCTAATGGGCATTTGCCGAATTTAATTCGCTCTTATTTTCTTCATGAATGCAGTTGTGGTTTGGTAGTGTTGTTCCCAGACATCTGAACTTTGACACACTTTCAAAAGATTTACAGTCATCTCTCACTTAGTGCTCCTAATTGGTTCCAGAAATAGAGAGGCCTAACAGGTGAAACCGCGCTAAATGAGGGAAGTTTTTCCTTAAGAATTAATGTTCACGGGTCCATTTCGTACCCTCAGCTTACGCTTGACTCCTAATTCCCAACGTCACGTATGTTTCACTACTGGAACCGGATTAACGTTTAGCAGTACATAGAGTACTAATGAATTTCAGAGCCCTTAAGAGAGTTTCTTTCTTGACCACAGTCCTTGATTATTCTACAGATCGCACTATCGATCCCGCTAAATGTAACGCCTGGCAAACAGTGAAATGGTGTTCTCACACATGACACTGAGCTTCACTGCTCTTAACAAACTTTTTTCTTTATGCACCCTTACAGCAGCGTTTTTCACGCACGTGTTTCCGCGCTTGTGATTCATCCTTAGTAATTATAGGCAAGGGAATCCTCACCCAGTTTTGTTCGGGTGATAAAATCAAGAAGAAAGAGATGGGCGGGGCATGTAGTACGTATGGGGAGAAGAGAGGCGTATACAAGGTTTTGGTGGGGAAACCTGAGGGAACGAGACCACTTGGGAGTCCCAGGCGTAGATGGGGGGATAATATTAAGATGGATCTTCAGGAAGTGGGATGTGGGGGCATGGACTGAATCGAGCTGGCTCAGGATAGGGACAGGAGACGGGCTGTTGTGAATGCGGTACTGAACCTTGGGGTTCCATAAAATGAGGGGAATTTCTTGACTAGCTGACAAGCGGGTAACTTCTCAAGAACGATTGGGCTCCATGGAGTAAGTAAGGCAACAGAATAAAAATATAACAGCACACTAAATACACGTGACTCCACGGATAACACTACTCCACTCATAGCATAAAAATGAGTCATGGTTTTCCGCTGCTGTGATTTGTAGCGGCATCGTCCGAGAATAGCGTGGTCATCCCCCACTAGTCGAGGCTAAAGACTGCTCTCGGTCGCCATGTCATGCGCTGCGGTGGTGGTGGTAGACTGCGTTTGAAATGTGATGGCACACGCGCAGAAACCATATTTTGTTTTTCGGCGAAACAGACGAGTTCATTTAAATCGGCGGGTGCGTCAGTTCAGTTGACAACTGGCAGTCTAGGTGTGCGCATCAGCGGTAGCAATGCTGGATACACCATGTTCCGAGGTAGTGTGAAGGGTACTGGCTACCCACTCCAATCGCCAGTTTCCCCTTCAGTTCCTCTACCGTGCGTCAACGTGCGCCGTCACATTTCAATTGGACTCTACACACGGAAGTGCAGACTGCAGTCTGGGCCACAACGCAGCGTGTAGTGGTTATTCTTTACCGACGTTGCAAGACTGAAACCTCCGTAAAGAATTGCCACTACACGCTGCGTAATAGCCCAGAAGAGTGGAATTCCCGTCCACTTCGCGGCCGAAGCCTGATATCTCACACAAACGCAACAAGTATCGGGAAATGGTGCTACTGTGCAACATTTCTGTTCAAAGTACCTAAGAAAACAGTTGGGAAGAACGTCATAGCGAGGGATGCCTGTGTTACCTGTCGGCAGGATGTGATTCTATTCCGCATTCACTTCACGAGACATGACCATGTACTTAGTTCTCTCACCATTTTCTGCCAGACCAATCTCCTTACTTGCGACTACTGCAGCTTCTCTTTTGCTTTAGATTATGTATGCTTCCGCGTAACAGATTAACGACATCAGCAGTAGCAACTAACGAAAATAATTATTTCCCTACTTCATTATGTAATTGAAGGGCCGGGATAGCTCAGTCGGTATAGCGACTCGCTACTTGCTGTTCGGACCGGGGACCGAATACCGGTAGGGGCGAGATTTTCCGCACCCGTCCTTGCGGGCCCTGGGGCCCACCCAGCTTCCTATACAATGGGTACCGGGTCTTTCCCGGGAGTAAAGCGGCCGGGGCGTGGCGTTGACCACCCACCCCCACCTAGCGCCGAGGTTAAAGAAAGAGTATAGCTATACCTCTACACTCCATCTGGGCCTTTGAGGCCTGCCCTAGGGTGAACTTTACCTTTACCTTTATTATGTAATTGGTTTTGGTACTGGAGACACAGGTTGTTACCTATCAGGTGGCAACTGGAGACACAAGTTGTTACCTATCAGGTGGCAACTTCATTTTTTTATCGTATGTAGATGAATTTTAAGGGCTTCGGATTGTATGTTGTCTTGCTGAAGTGTTTGCACTTGGACAGCGCCTCAGGTTCCTGACAACACCTTGGAGAGACCAACAGGTGGCTGCCATAAACGGCGTACAGACAGACCCTGTGCAAGTGAGACTGACTACGTGCCCACCAGCTGATAACGTCTGAACTGGAAGGACAAAAGGTAATAGCTGGAAACTGTGGTTAAGGTGCATGGTACTCTCGATTACAAGTGGGCAGATCTTCCGGTTTGCGGATTATCCGTGCACAATCGTAAGTTGCTAATGGCTAATGACGAGGGTGGAAAATAATGTTATTTAGCGCTGAGCTCTCTAACAAAATCCCAAATAAAAATAAAAATCACTATTTAAGTAACATGTATATATTATGTGTTCTCGTACAATAAGTAAATTAGTCTTTGTCGCTCAGTAAAGTATGTTTTGGATTACCCCTGCTTCTCAATAATCCGTGCACCCCCTTTCCACCCTCACCCCCGATAATCGAGATGTTCAGTGATCAAGAGTGCACTCCAATGTGCGAATCGGTTACCTGCATTCCCGTATTCCATAATACACCACAAAACTGTGGTCGGCACGGTCCGGTCACTGCTTGGTTCGGCACGGCCAGGCAAAGTTATAACTGTTCCAAAAACATCAATTTTGTTCCGGTAGAAGTAGATTGTCTATCGCATTGAAGTTACGGAGTTAATATTTTTGTAACGTAGAGAAAAGTTTGGAGCGGCGTGTGCTGTGCTTCCCCCCTGACCAGCTTGTCTCTACACTCCCGCACGAGAAGATATCAAGTTATCTAAGGAAGACTATGTGGAAGTCATGGTAAACTTAATACTTAAGACAGCAGGAGGCAACCTCACATTTTGTTCTGCAAACGGTGACTTCAGAGTTACAAAACGCTTTAGAGACGAAAGGAATCCGTAGCTTCTTGTAATTAGTAACTTAGTGGGGTATAGATTTAAAAAACTTCCAGTCCCTAAGCTAGACAAGAAATTCCAGGCCGTTTATGACAGATGAATATTCATTACCATGCTTTCAAGAGCCTCTCACTTGTCTGTATGCTGAACCAGTTGAATCCACACTCTCTCTTCTTATTTCTGTAAAAATCATTCCTGTATTACTTTTCCATCTACTTCCAGATTGTACCAAAACTTTGTACACATTCTCTTCCGTGTGTGCTAACACCCATCTATTTCATCGTCCTGAATGAAGTCTCCCTAGTAATATTTAGCAAGCAGTTAAAATTATACATTTTGTTTTCAAAGTTCTCTCCAACTTCTTTTTAACCCTTCTGTATTTCTTACTGTCATCTAAGGAAATATATTATTTTCATTCTCTGGAAGAAATGTTGTGCTAACTTTACAGATTTCTTCTAAAGCACCTGTTTCTCTGTGATCCAGAAGCTTATTGCTCATAAATCTGCATATCAATAAAAAGTACACACAATTGCTTGAACAGTCCACAACTGAACGGAGAAGTCTCTGTTACGAAAACAGGAGGTTCATCGCCAGCAAGACAGCATTGTAACCTTTCTTAAAAACATGTGTTATTTTCATACCCAGCACCTAAAGGAAAACAAAAACCAACATGCAAGATTCTGTCTGTCCAAACAGTGTTTCTGTTGGAAAGAAGCTCATAGTCTAATTCATGACTTGTGTTAAACCTTCAAAGCACAGTGATAACTGCACATTGATTTACAACCTGATCCACAAAACTCTGCATTTGCTCGCACGGTGTATTTATGTGTTTGATATGATTGTCACTATAAGCAGCAATTTTTTCAATAAACAGCAGTGACTGGTTTTTCCTGTCAGTGTTGTTCCACCTGCACTCTATACTCATCTGTTATCAGAAAGGCGAGTAGAAAAGACTGGAAAAATGTTCTTGCAGGTATTGAGGACCACTAGAAGTATAATTTCATATTGTGTATGTGGGGCTTCAAACAGCTTACAGTGCCATGCAAAACAAGACAGGTATTGTATGTTCAACATAACAATGAGGCATGTTTACATAACCACTGTTGCTGTGGAAAAGTAATAATTATTAAATATTGTGGGTATGTGTTTGTAGTCTTAGTTATCCAGCATGCAAACCACTTTTATATGCCATATTATTTGTCACCTCTGGCCCATAGGGCTTTATCATATTTTTCCACAGTATCTCATAAACCACATGATTTTCTTAAAAAAAAGAAGTTATGTAACATGCAATGTGTTTCAATTTTCTCTGTAACTCTTGTCTAAAACATTTCTCATTCTACAAAGAATCAAATTTCGTGAAAGTTCGTCCAGTGGGAGCTGATTTGTTCCATGCAGATGGACAGATAGACAGACAGACATGATGAAGCTAGTTTCACAATTTTGCGAACATGCCTAAAAACCAGTCAGTTTATGTTATGTAGGACAAAATATTTTTTTTTAAATAAATTCAAAGCACATAAATACATTGTGGGCAGAAGGTACTATTTTTTAATGTTAAACCTGTTGGTGCTTCAAGTAACAAGTGGGCTTTGAAAGGTTAGTGTGACATTGGGCACATTTATGTTCAAGCTGGAATAACTGTAAGGGTGGAGAGTGTCAGGGCATGGTGTCTTTGGTGTATTAACGACCTGTGTTTATTGGCACTAAAGTTTGCAATGCGGAATGTTGTCACTGAATCAGAACATATTTGTTATGAGAATGGAATACGCAATAGAATTCCTGTAATCCAAAAGCTGATAACACATAAATCCTCATACTTTGGCAGTTGAGGAAATTATTCACAAGTTCAGAAGTTTTAACACCTGTAACATCCAGCATGCATAGCGATTCCGTGAAGTTGTCTTGTGATATGCAGACATTATGGAGTCCATCAAGCTATAGCAGTAGCTTCAAAAGATCCCAAGGTGAGTAAGCTAGGTTTTGCTGGCAAGAGGATGAACATGACATTAATGATATCTAATAAACTTGAAATAATTATAAGGCTTGGCAGTGGCATAAAGTCCATGAACAATCAGGTGAAGGAAATACCCAAATGGAACACTCCTTTGATTAGTTGTGCAGTCCAAATATTCTAGGAGCAATAATAAAAAGATTAGTTCTAGGAACTTTTGTCAGTATAAGTACTAACTGATAATCTGGCACATGTCTGGTCCCATGGGTGCTGGATTAAAGGAATGTAATTGGTTTGCTCTGACCAGAAGTCACATGCTGAAATGTTTGTTTGTTGTACCTTTCTAAACCCCAGTAAATTACCCAGTGTCCTCATAATTAAAGGTAATTATTATGACATTAATTGTCTTTATATTGCTTTCTTTAAACTTGAACAACAACAGATTCATTTAAGTGGAACTAACATTTTTTTACTATTTATGCAAATGCACAGCCACACATTTCAGCTATATCAAATGCACAGCCACACATTTCAGCTATATCAAAGCTGCCATCAGGCTGTGTAGCAAACTAAGAAGCAGTAAAGAATTAAAGGTAGAGGTAAAGCAATGCCAATACAGGCCTGGACAGGCGCTGAGGTTTCCAGGAAGTTGAGGCTCCCAGATTTCAAGACAATTGGCACTTGAAGTTGGTAAAGTTGTCAGCCCTACATACCAGCTGCCCATACCCCCCAGGAAATATTTCTGGTACTCATTCATATATAAAATTAACATACAGCATAATCAGGTAAGTGCTCCACCTGTTACAATTTTGTGTTTGTGATTTGTTAGTGTGTCTACTTTCACAGTTGTTAAGACAGTGGCTTAATGTAGCTGTATATGTTTACTACATTAATTGGAGATGAAAATATTGTACAGCATGCTGATGGCCTGAACATAGCCAAAATATGTGGCTGTGTTTGCATAAATAATAAGTGGTATATTTACGCTGCACCAAATTTTTTGTTCTCATTGTTCAGGACATATTAATTTTTGCATAGTTCTTTATGGGGTATCTGTGTGAAATGTTTTTAATATTGTTTTGAATTCCAGCTACCTCCCACAAATGGGCTGGGGTTTTTCTTCTCTTCTTAAATGCACAACTTTGTCCCAGCATATGAGAGAAGAAGATAATTTATTTGGTAAAAACTGACTGAGTTAGCACTGGTATGATACACATGTTATGCACTAAAAGGTGAACAAATATAAAATATAACAAAGATATAGTAAGTAAAATGTTTTATTATTCCATATATTGCACTTTATTACTGAGTTTTAATTACATAAGATTAAAAAAAAAATCAACACATGAAACAACCAGTACTAGGAATTACTGAACCTTTCCCCAGCACATTTTTCAAACACCAACTTACTGTTTTTGACCAGATTTATTTTCACAAACATTCAAATATTTCAGGTTTTACAAGCATACCTAGACCATTAGAGTTTTTCTTGCTATACTTGATATTTCATTCTATGAATGGAAGAAGAAGTTCTAATTTTTTAAAAATGTGTAATTTAAGTTTATTTAACATTTGTGTGAAGGAAAGTAACAGAAAATACTGAGACAAAAGGTGAATCACCATCTCCTGAGAAATGATGCCATGAGAATACCAGCTCTTAAGAGGAAGATGCTGATTTCATCTTTGGGATGGAAATGGAACTTTGATTTGCACTTGTAAGCCAACATGGTATTATAACCCAGAACATAAGGAAAATTGTAACCTATTTTCTTAAACTTTTCTTTAGCGGACTCAAACGTGTAAATTAATGAAATGCAAAAGTGAATTATACAAGAATTTGAAATCGTTAAGCTACTGTCTCATGCAGAAGATTTGTGTTACAAATTATTACAAGGATCATTGTTCTGAGTAAAAACTGACACCCCAGTGCAGTTTTTCAGGGCATAATATTAGTTACAGTACTCCATATTAGCAGTATGCTAGTGAAAAAAACATTAGTGTATTAACATTTTCAATGTATAGACACATAGAGAATTGTAGTGTAAGTAGTGTTAGGCCTACAAAAGGTGACTGGTTGCTCTGTCTGAAACACTGCACATAGAATAAATTATAGCTTCATGTACAAACTTATAGTGCTATTATGGTAATGTAATGAAATGTATATGATGTCCACAAAAATTATTGTTATTGGAATATGGAAATTATTGCAAATTTGTGTCTTAGATGAATTCAGTTTTGTTTTCTTTAAAACTGAGTGAGTAGTAACATGAAAGCTTTAATCACAGTTTCAGTTAGTAAGAAAAGATGCATGGTAGCGTTATGACTAGTTCAAAGTTAAATACATGACATACATCACAGTAATTCACGTAACTACCAGATGTCATAGTAAGTCTGTCTAAAATAATACTTGTACAGAAAATTTTACACATTAGCATAATTTTTGTTTGTACTCTTAAGAGGTAGATAATGGATTCCAGTTACCACATTCTTGAAGTGTGGCAAAGTAATAGATCTTGCATACAAATTCTCATCAAAATTGTAGTGCCCTTTTCACTAAACCAACATGTATTATATGTGTCTTAAATTAATCGAGCCAGAAGTGTGGCAGTCATATCTCATTGTACACTGGACATGCCATTTACTTTTCCCCACCATGCACATTTCCATCACCTACTAACCAAGCCTGCTCAACTATCTTTGTTTTCCCAAAGCTCTTCCTTCTCAATTTTCCTCCAGTTTTCTTACCTCTTACTTCATGATATTTTTCATTATGTTCTGTGTCCATTTGTATCATGATCTTTCTCTTGAGGGCTTTTCTTTTACTTTAGTATTCAAACATTCTTCAGAAGGCTGCCTTCCTTCATTCTTAATATGTTCTCAGCACAACATAGTCTGATATTCATTAATTTACTTTCTGATGCCTATTTTCTCCTTTTGTACTTCTTCCAAATTTTGTTGTAGCCACCATGTTAGAGTAACATCTACATTTATTTGTGGCTGTGTTTCCAAAGTATATGTTAATGTGGGCAAGAAGTACTTTTTAAACTTTTTTCTTCTATATTTTTCTAAATATAATTTTTAATTTGGAAAGTTAAGCGCAGCTTTACCTTGAGAGTGAAAGTACTTTTAGTTGTATGGACCTTCTGTACACCGAAATGAAATACATATTAAAGTACTGTACTAAGTTAAAAACTGCAATGAAATTAAATTTTCCTTAAACTTTATATGATGATCCATGCATTAATCAAATATACTTACAGTGATGGCACCAACAAATGCATGCATGTATACTAAAATTCATTTATACAAACAATGAACTCCTACTTGTTTCAGCCAACTATGTGGCCATCATTAGGGATATAAAAATAAAAAGTTTAGAATCATTAAAAGCATAAAATGACATTATAAAAATCTATAAATATAAAATATATCGGAACAAATATCAAGGTGTAACTGGAATCATATGAGCTTACTCATGTGATTGTAATTACACCTTTGCATTGCTTCTGATATATTTTATATTAATATATTATTATTAATGTCATTTTATACTTTTAACCTAACCTAACCTTTGTATTGTTATGTCAATGATGATGGCCACATTGGCTGAAACATATAGAAGTTCATTGTGTATGTAAATGAACTTTACTATACATGTGTGCACGTGTTGGTGCCATCACTGAATATATATTGCCCTAAACATTTTAATTGTTTCATGTGTTAAACCTATATAATGCATCATGTAACACAGATATATCACATTCAGTTATGAAAGTTGATTTCCTTTTATTGCAAATACTAAACAACAAATGGTCACAAGTCCCTTCATCCCTGCGATGCAACAGTCTCAACAGAACTGCAGTCTGTCAGTGTTTCTGCTGTGTAATGCAACCTACACAAAACAAAAATCAGCAAAACCTAGAATATGTGATTATGTATCATGCAGACACTCAATGGTGTCAGTAATGTTCATTGTAGAACCAGAGATATTGCAATTTACCAGAAAGTTCAGTTTGTATTTATCACATAACTTCAGAAATTGTGTCCCAACTTTCTCATTGTGAGTTTTGCTTATTATATTGTGCTTGATATATCAGATAGTTTAAAACTGTGAAGCATCATGGCAGATCCATAAAACACATTTCTGGTCTACATTCTTTTACATATAAAGGTCAGAATAGTGTTACTTGTGTGCATAAATATATATTCCATCTGATAATCAGCTCTAAATTAATTACTATTATCAGTTTAACTTATTTTTACAATGTTTCATGCAGTGAGTATATAATACTTCATGTACACTTCATAAACAACACACATACGCACATGCTTAAGGCTCTGAACAGAATCAAACAGATTACACATCCTTATTAAATTATTTACTATATTTTAACTTGCAAAACAAATTTTTAAAAAGGGAGTAACTCAACTTTAGTATAGTTCACATAGGCACTGTTAGATACACAAAATATAGTGCTACTTCAATACAAGGTGTACTGTGTGTGTATATACATATATAAAACTGTTCAGTGTGCTTCCAAATGTTGACTGTATTAATTATTATAAATTTTTAAATCATATATGTAAATGGAAAGTTATATGTTAGTGTAATAATATTTGTATAAGGTGTAAAGAAGTATTATAAATTGATATATCTTATGGTGCAATGTGTTATCATTGAAAACATGTGTGCATAATCTGAAACATGTTGACCTATATTACACAGCGTGAGAAATGGACATTGTATATGTATAGGTATATTCATATATACTGTATACATCTGTCTGTTATTCTGTCTTATAGATTTTATAGGCAATTCGAAAGACACCATGACAGCCATTGGTGGTTTTCGAAGATAGCATCTGTCCAGACACATACAATAAAACTTCATAACAGATTAATGCATTCGATGTATACATAACATGTAAATAAGAATTATATTTGTTTGTATCATGATGCTAGTATAGGAAATATTGTGCATCAACTAAATAACAATAATTTCAGATATAATAGAATTTTAGGAGCATATTTTAAATGTAAGCATTAAAATCAATGTTCCCTTAGCTCATATTTGTCTAGGCTATTATTATTATTATTATTTATTTATTTATTTTTAGATCAGTTTCCTTTTGTATAGTATGTGATATGGCTAGAATCTTGACATGGTATAGCCAGATGTTACTGTGACACATAGCACAATACATATGTAGGATTATTGCAGTCTTCAATGGTCTTCATGCCACAAGTTTTATGCAGTGGGGTCCATATTGTAGATGTAGCTTTTGCATATGTGCAAAGAACAAATACTGTGTGACATTCACTGAATGTAACTGATGATCTGCTGTGTGGTTATTATAGATAAATATTATATTTGTACTAGTTGAGACCACTGCTTGTATTCAGTTAGGAGGCGAAAAATAAGACAGGGAATGTTATAGATGTCATATATAAATAAATATGCAGGCAGCTCTAGTTTACTTGATAGACATGTTCCTGAAAAATGCTGTTATAAATAAAGGTAACATAAACTAAGAAGTAATTTCCTATTACAATTCACGAACATTGGGAGGTTTGCTTGCAGGTCCACTCATAATTGGTGATTTGAACTTACAAATAAAGGTAACTGCATTTGCTCATGTAGAAAGTTAGTTGCAAATAAATTCAAGAGGAAATATTGGTTTCAGTTAAGTGTATTTTTTAAGTAGTTTCTGCAAATTTTGTTTTTCAAATCCTTTCACTCAATGGTTAAATGTGCTAAAAAGTTTTTTTTATTTTGTTTTAGATTTGGTACAGTATAAACATAAGGCACAGTGGATAATTAACATTTTAAATTAAAGTGACTTATTTTCTTGAGGCGTGTCAAAACACCAGCACAAAAAATAAAATTACATAAATTGAGAATTGCCTATATACTTATTTGTATTTATGAAACAATATAATTGTTATTGTGTATTAGTATGAGAAGGAACACAGTGTATTTTGTTATGCTATATTTGCATAACACTTCTGTAGAACATTTATGTTGTATAAGAAGAGTTTTTGATTCGGTATTGTAAGTGAAATAACTGGAGCTTATGTCAGGTCTCCCATCAGCTGTAAAGGGAGCAATAAAATGTACAAAGAGCATATCAGTTTGTATGGTTTGTGTAAATTTTGTTTGTATCTGCAGATATTATATTTATAAACAAGCATTGTAAAATTGCATTTTGAACCATCTGTGAGCCATCTGTGAATGGGAGAAGGGGAATATAGTACTGTCTTACTATTTCATAAGAAAGATAAATGTGTCATACAGCAAAGAACATATAATTTTAGTATTTTACAACTGACACAATATACAAGGCAGCATCTTATTCCCACCAGTTTGGTACAAGTTTCAAGTTCCCTAAGTATGCAAACAAAGCAGACTTAATGTAATAATGAGGTACCATATTTACTGTATTTATTGACAGTTATATTCTATTGGACTAAAAAATATTTTTGTAGTTCATGGACTAGTTTACACACATGTTAGTCCATTATGCTAACTTCTATCAGTCAGACACAACCTAAAGATACATTGATGAAAGGAATAAAACTGAAAATTGTTTTTAAAAAAAATAATTACATTTTATTGTATTTGGTACACCAACTAACACATTTTTAGTGGTTAGAGGTAAATTTATCCTGCATCTTAAGCACCATGCTATGAAGGTGTAAGACCAAGTAGTCATACATTTACAGTCATGTTCAAACTTAGGACTAGATCAGCCCCATGCGCTCACCACTTTACAACCCAAAAAAATTCCTCATGTAGAATTAGGATGTGCTGAAACTAGTGGTTGCTTTTTAATCATGGTTTAACCTTCTAAAGACTAAACACAGTCTGCTTTATATAAGGAATCAGTCCATACCGTGCAGTAAACACTTTCCACCATAGTTAAAAAAACCAATCGGTTAATGATGTATAAAGCAAAAGTCACTGTCTGTTCTGAGATAAGTGAAAAACCCTCAATGCAAAGTGTGCACCATGTAGAATTTTTGAGTGTTACATCTGGTGGGATATAAAGAAACCGCTAGGCTTTAAAATGTTAAATACACAAATGAGGCTAGGGAAAATGTTGAGGGAATATCAGTGTTTCAGCTTAAAGAATTCAAATCAGTATAATCAGAAGCAGTGGTGTACCCAGTTATTTTTTTCAGGGGGGGTTCAACAAATTCAGTTGAGGACAGAGGACAGAGAGAACGGGGATCTGGTGGCAGTAGCCCCCTAGTCAGGGGTGTTGGAGGCAGATGTAATTTCGTACAATAAATTTCATTTCATATAATAAAATTTTCTTAATTTTTGGTACTCTAAGACTATGATGACAACCAATTTATTTGTCATTGCTAATGTATAACAATTGCGAACCTAGGTAGTTTTAGAATTTTACTGCCTTTTTTCCGAACATCTTGGGGTGTTGGTATCCTAAATTCAGCAATTTTTAACAGTTTTCACAATTGGGTTGAGTTTGGCACGATTTTGGAGGGCCTTCGGAATTTCGGGTGGGGGGGTGTTTGAACCCCCAACCCCCTCTCCCCCCCCCCGGTACGCCACTGATCAGAAGCAGCATAAAACATAGTTTGTCGAACAATGTTAAAAACTTGTTAAAAGATCCAAGACATGAAATGCAGATAATCTCAACAGTTTCAGAAATGAAACTAGTAGACATTTCAGGAACAAAAAGAGGGAAATACTTAAAAGGTAAAATTAATTAACTTGAAACTAGCAGTAGGAACAGGAATATTAGTGACTTATGTAGAGATGTAAATGTATTTCAGGAGTTTTTACCAGCAGTTGAAAATTTTTATTTAGAGGTTAGATCTGGCCGAAGAGTACACAATGCCTTCCAATTACCCACTGGCTAGATCTGACCTCCAGATCAGGATTTGCCACTGGTTACCAGCCAAACACTAAATTACTAAAGATAAGAATGTCGATCTGCTTGCACATTCACACAGTATTTTGAATAAGTGAAGGAATTATTTCTATCATTTATTCAATGTACATGGAGTTAAAATTGTCAAGCAGACTGAAATACACACAGCTCTGCCTTTACTGACTGAGTCTATGCCATTGTGACTCAGATAGCTATTAAAAATTTTAAAATATATAAATCACCATGTATTGATTAAATTCCAGCAGAACTAATCCAGGCAGGAGGTAGGACAGTACATTCTGAGGTACATAAACTTGTTAATTCTCTTTGGGATGGGACCAATTGCATTAAGAGTGGAAGGATACAATCATTGTACCCATTTATGAGGAAAGTAATCGGAAAGATTCTAGTAACTGTCGAGACATCGCTGTTACTAGCTATACACACAATTTATCCAACATTCATCCATTAAAAGATTAACGGCATTTGTGGGTAAGGTTACTGGGGATAATGAATGTGGGTTTCAACACCTGCATTTATCAGATATGTAATAAAAATGAAGAATACAGTGGGTTAGTGAATTGGATATTCATAGACTTAATGAAAGCATATGATTCAGTTAGGAGGGTGGTTTTGATTAGTATTCTCACTGAGTTTGGAATATAGTAGACTTAGCATAATTAAGCTGTTTTGAAATGATCATCTAATCCTTACCAACTGCACTGCTTTGGTTGGATACTTCAACATCAGATTATTTAATTAATACACCAACAAATCCACATATATTCATTTAATGATCTAAAATTCACATTAAAACACTTAAAATGCTCCAACATGTTTTAATCATATGATCATCCTCTCGCACTATACGTCGCACAACACGCATCCATAGCCAAGCTCGTTCTGAACAGTATATGACTCACAATACACAAGACATGCTGCCACAGCACCAACTCAACGTAACAATGTAAATCGCTGAGTGTTTTTAAACTATAACTTTAGCAAGGAACAATGTATGCTCCCTGAGGATGATCATATGATCGAAACATGTAGGAGCGTTTTAAGTGTTTTAATGTGAATTTTAGATCATTAAATTAATATATGTGCATTTGTTGGTGTATTAATTAAATAAACTACGAATGCACGGTGCAACGACAATCAGATCAAAATGTTTTGAGTGGATGCTTCAGCAACTGCTCAAACAACTTCGGTCATCCTGAAGATGGAGGTAGTCCGTTCCTTCGAAATTTCGAAGCTTGTAATCACTACAAATTGCATATACTCAAGAGAACCACTGTGAAAACCAGAACACATCCAAGTACAACTATCTGACTTTTACACAATGCAAAGCTTTCACGGCGACTGAATTCAATAAAACATTCACAAGCTAGCAGCCGCATCAGGTTGTTGAATGGCGAGTAAACCACCTGACGCGGCTGCTAGTCCAAAATTATCTTATTAAATTTTACTTTTACTTCAGCATTTGGGTGGATCCAAACTAGGGTTCACACATACTTATTCTTTTGATTTAATGTCTGAGCTAGATAATTCAACATGATTAGGTACAACATTTTTAAGGGGATGCCACTTGGGAAATGCATTGTTGGGAGTCGCATAGCATTAAACGAATTTCAAAGAAAGGGAATGGAATGTACGTAGTATGTGATGAATGCTGGCATAAACCGTGTCTGGTTGTCACGGAACTGGAATTTCAAACATGTCTCAATACTCCATTGATTCATAAATGTTGAATCGAAAATCGATTCGTAATACTGCGAGAGTCGAACTCTCTGAGGCGAGCAACAGCTACAACATGGCTCCTGCAAACGACGAGATGAGTGAAGTTGAGAAGGATATTTTTGCTAAAATTGCCAATAATGATGTAAATGGGCTGAAAAATATCATTGTACAACAGAAAATAGAGGTAGATATCTACGATGAAAATGGAATGACACCATTGCAACATGCAGCCTACAAAGGGAATAAGGAAATTGTGCAGATGCTGCTGGATCGGGTAAGTGTCATGCACTGTACTTGCGAAACGTTCACCAGTACGACTGCCACTGTCTTGAACAGTGCGCGCTGAAAAGTAACATTATATAGACATGTATAAAAGTTGTAATATGGCATCGTGTGAATGTACGAACTGCTATTTAAGAGACGTAAAGCAGGAGTTCGTAGCATAATTTAAATCGAACGTTTCGCTTTCCGATGTTTTATTTGACACTAAGCTGCAGCTGCAGGTTTCTTTCAAACGTTAGTAACCCCCCTGCCAGTCATAACCTAGAAGACGACAGTGTGAATCGAGTCTTCGTTATGATAACCTCAAAGCTCAGACCCATGTGTTCCTTCACTCACATCTTCTCTACAGCATAGGAAAATTCCCTGAATAATTAGTCGCATTTACATCAATGGATATTACCCTCGTGTCTGATGTCTTGGGAACACTTCCTGAATCTTAGTGTGTGCGGTGTAGTGTGAAAATAAAATTCATTGGAAAATCAGACAGAATTAAGATTTCTGTGCCTGTTTGTTTCAGGGAGCAGATGTAAATTCAGGAAAGCATGAATATGGATATACAGCATTACATTTTGCGGCCCTATCAGGAAATGCCGAGTTGTGTCATCTGCTTCTTATGGCAGGGGCTAAAAGTCAGACAACCAATTCAGTTGGACGCACTGCTTCTCAGATGGCAGCTTTTGTGGGTGAGGGTGAATTTTGTATCATCTGACACTTTGAATTTATTCACTTGCTGCACCAGCTTCCCACGGATTAAGTATTGTCAGAGATATGATTTTTGCTGTTTGTGCATATAAAGTAAGATACATTAGATATTGTCACAGTTTTATTTTTCAGATGTTCTTATATATTTTACCATGACTTCTGGGTGAAACTGTAACCAACCACTTCATGTGGTGTGTTGTATTTTATACTTAATTCTTTGGTATTTGATGGAACATTTCTAATTACATCACACATTACTGTTGCCCCCTACCTGTTTTTATGTATGTAAATTTTGGGTAATCATGCTACTCAATGCATGTATAGATCTGAAGTGTGGAAGCCAGGGGAAAGCAAGTGAAACTATAGTACATCTACATAATGTAATATCTGATTCAACTCTTTACTAACAAAGTGTATCTTAGACTGCTTGCTTATAGGTGCAGTATGATCCAAACATCAAATACTTACAACATATAGAAAGCAATCTAGGCTTCATGAAAGTTAAATTCACAGTAACACTGTAAGCACACACATAACAGTAAGTCCTGCATGGTATAGAGGAAAAAAGAAAAAATATATATAATTCGGTCCCAGACATCATTGCATGAACAGTGATTTAGCACATTCTCACTGAAAGGGAAATTTGAACTACCAGATCAAACACAAATTCTTGAATCATTTGGTGCCCCACTTTATGGTCAAAGTCAACTCTGGTACCAAAAGCGAAAGAGGAGAGGGCAAGAGCAACACAAGTATCATCTGGAGTAAGGAGCCATACATGTAGCACAATATTACTTTGCTTGTATCGCTTTTTCATAGTTTGTAAGTTAAGAATAATTGTATTGGTGTTCCGTCTTGCAGGCCCTCTTGTTCAATATGTTTAGGGGTATTGCACTTCTCCCTTTTTCTTTCTTCTTGTAGAATGTGCTGGAGTCAATAGTTAGTATTACATGTTATGATTTCAGATGAAGATAGGGTCATAAATGCATTTGAAACATGGTGCTGGAAAAGAATGTTAAAAATAAAATGGACGGATAGAATAACGAATGAGAAGTTTTTCAAAAGGGTCAAAGAAGAAAGATGACTTTTAAAAATTTAAAAAAATAGACACCACTCATGGATAGGACATATAATTAGGCATAACGAGTTTGTAGTAGACAACCTTGAAGGAGCAATATCCGGAAAAAAGGCCGTGGGAAGACCTCGACTACAGTACTTAAAGCAAGTTGCCAGAAACTCAGGAGCTGACAGTTACACAGCAATGAAAAGAATGGCTTGCAACAATCAGATGGAAAGCTGCCATCCAATCGAAAGATTGAAGGATAAGAAGAAGTTATGATTTCACATATTTTCAGTAATGACTAAATTTAGTGTTCCTTTTATTATGTCTAAAGCTTTATTTTAAGCATTATGTTTGTAGGTTGGTTTATCAGCTGTTTTGTTTATAATTTTTTATTACCAGCAGCATTAAATTCGTGGCTATGCTTTGTTATGATAACACATGCAATATTGGCATATCAGGTACTCCTGGTACAGCCATCAGTGTGATTCTCATGGTCAGAAGGTTATGATTTGTGGTTACAGATTTGAGTGTTTATGGTTTGAGTCCCTTCAGGTTCTTTAGTTTCAGTAGTTGTGTATGTAGTGTGGTTGTGATCATATGAAGAGGTGTGGGATAGTAGAGGTGGGCAAAAAGTAGTATAATAAACCCCAGTATAATGCCACTCTACCCGGCATGCAGTGGGGCTGTATTGGGTCCCTGGACATGCTGGGGTAGGAGGGAATGAGATTGCCAACGAGCTTGCAAGAGATGGCTCTGCTGTAAAGTTTGTTGGACCTGAGCCAGCCTGGGAGTCTGTAGGCAGGATATGAGAAAAGGGATTAGACATTGGTTGGTTAATCAGCATTGGGTATGATGGCAAGGTCTTGGTAACACCAAAAGACAGGCTCGAGAATTAATTTTGGGACCCTGCTGAGTACCAAGACTAGGTTTCTGTCCTTTAACGGGACTCAATCCAGGGCTGTTACTGGCCCTCTTACTGGGCATAATATCCTGAGGAGACATCTTAGTCTAATGGGGCTGTCAGACGGTCCACTGTGTAGGAGGTGTGGAGCAGAGGATGAAACCTCTGCCCACATTCTTTGTAAATGTAAAGCTTTGGCTTCACTCGGACACGTGTATCTTTTCTCCTTCTTTTTGGAGCCAGAGAACATCAAGAGTATAAGTCTGGGGATCATCTGGAACTTGAGCAAAGTAACAGGGCTCCCATGAATTGATATGGGACACGAAGGGCCTGTCGATTAAGGCCTGGGTGAATCAGGACCATAAGGTCTGGAACCCAGTCGTAAATCAATCAGTCATTCAATCAACCATGCTACTCTGCTAACCGCTTCTGCCAAAGACTATGATGATACAAATGTGCCTTAAGCATTAAATAATATCTGATACAGCAGCATGTTGGAAGGTATGCAAGGAATGCAGATAGTGTGGTTTGGGATTTCTGCCTGGTGAGACAGCATGGGAGGGCAACTACAAGCAGTGCTAATGGCAAAAATGACTTGCAAGTACTTGGCACTGCTATTATATTAAATGTTCTTATAATGAATTGTCTTGTAATTAAAGTTTAAAAACATCCCAGTATTGCTATTTATCAGCACCCTCAGTATAACCCCACAAAGTGCTGTGAACCAACAGTAGGACTGTAATGGGGGTTGAGTGTATATAAAGACAAGAGGGAGATGAAAGAGGGTTACAGTATGTGAGGCAATTGTAACGCTACTTTCTGTTTCATGTAAACTCTTCATATGTGATGCTGTTTCCTACTTTCAATGTTCTGTTATATTTTTATTTCTTTCTTCATTTGTTTTTTGTTGGGTGAGCTAAGTCATGATTGTTTCTTGGCACTGGTGTGGTAGGATAACAGTGGAATAGCTCCTTGATCATTTGTCGTAATTATAATAGTATTGCTTTTATTAGTAACATCAAAAGAAGGAATCTTTTATAGACATATTTACGGGCCAAAGAAGTGTGTTTAAACAGAAATGTTCATTGTAAGCCTTTGTATAATAACATGCTGTGATTATGCAACAAGACTGTTTTCTGACAAAGTTTACAACTTGTTGAATGTAAGACACAAATTTAAGCAGAAAAGAATCTTGTCACATTCTTGCAGTTTGTACTTTATGTAGGCTGCTCAGTAAGTATTTTCAGGAGTGCATGGCACTTGTTTTTAATCCGTCAGTGTACCATGTGTTGATTTCTGAAGAGATGAATAAGCAGTAAGTGTTGGCACCCATCATTGCTGGGCTAAATGGTGGATGGGGAAGACATTCTCAGAAGTCTTTATTGATGATGATATTTTTTGGTGGCATTTTGGACACAGCATTCTCCATGAGTTCCTGGTCAGTGAGACGACAGCAGATGCAGCAAATAAAGGAAGCAGTCAGGTTGAGGTGAACACAGGGCCATTTTTCTTTTGATCATGCATTGATAACAGAAATGTTTCATTTGCTCTGGGGAATATGAGATGGCCCTGCATATAAGACAGCTCTTCTTCACATTCTTTAATTTTCAGGAAAGTATATCTGCAGAATATTAACTTTATGTACACTTGTAAAATAAAACACCTTCATTATTCGGCCGAAGATGTAGGACAAAAACTGTTGTCTCATTCTAGATTATATATGGTGCACAGGGTACACCAGTGTTAGAGGGTTTGTTGTTCTGTTTGACATCTCTGGCAAAGTAGTAAATATTGTAATACACACACAGTAAATCTCTAGGATCTCCCACATATTCAGGAATATTTCTTACTGTTTTGTGACATTCTGTAACATAGACCTCTCAGGGTGAGATCATTGAATGTCGTATTCACTAAGTATGATTGCCATGCCTAATCTGAGGTCACTTGCTGTTTTGTCACAGTCTTGCTTATGTTTCGCTTACATAATGATCGTGTTAATAATGTGGAGTGAGCAGTGGTTCATGGCAGAATGCTTAGTGACTAATGAAAGAATGTGGAAGGAAACATTTTGGTATAATTTGAGTTACCATCATGGCATTGGCCTGGAGAGACTGAGGGAAATTCCAAAAAACCTTAATGAGGATAGCTGCTCTCTGGTGTTAGACTTGAGCCAGAAACATCCAAATTAAATGGACTTCTGGTCACTCACCACTTATTTTCAGTAATATAAATAAACACATGTTTGTTGTTATAACATTTATCCTACTGGGTTGAGTACTACATTTTAGCACTTGGTTTATGAAAAACATATTGCTTGAACAGAAAAAGACAAAATTATAGAATAAATGGCATTTTATGGAAAGTAAAATTGAGATTAGGCAGCATGGTTTGAAAATGTAATAAATTTCCTTGCTGCCTAAATATTTTAAATAGATTTCTAAGGGTGTTTTTCCTGTGTGCATTCACATACGTGAACTCAGGTGTGTAAAAAGGATAATGCTGCTTAGATGTTACCAACTTCTTTTTTTAATTTCAGGGAACCATGTATGTGTTGCAGTAATTAACAGTTATATACCAAAGTCCGATGTTGATTACTATACAATACCACAGGGCTTGGAGACAGAACCTAAGCTTCTGCCAACCCTTGCAGCTCCTCTGCATAAGTTCATAATGCGGGTGAGTTTTTGCTAACAATAGAAAGGTTAAACACCAAAACATGAAGACATGTGGAAGAATTTTATTCTGTACATACCGTGCGGCTGTTATGATGTACACTAGTGTTCTTGTCCGCTGCTGTGCACTTTTGCTGATTTATTAGTAACAACTGCACTTCGATGCTATGCTGTTATCATCAGTGTTTGCTAGTTTTTTTGTGCATTTTTTGTGTCACCATGTCTTGTTGTGTGAGTATCGTTTTGCACTGGATTGCTGTGTGGGTACTGCTTTGTCTTGTTGACTAGCAGCGTTGGCCTCTTGTTACATTCCGGTTCTCTTGGTCTCCTCTTCTGTCACCAGGTTGCCTGTTTGTTCGGCGTGTATATGTGGTGTTCTGCGTGTATATGTGGTGTTCTCATTAATGCCCATTAGTAGGCTGTCCTTTTGCTGCATTTTGTCTGACTCCTAGACCAGGTCATGTGTGGTTGGTTTGTGTGACATGTCTAGCATATTTCAGTGTTTTTTCTTGTCATATATGATGTCTGTTACATGTTCTTTATAACATTTCTGTAATTATGGCCCATCTGTCTAACATACACAGTTGTACATGTTGCATCTTACAATCTTACAAATTTTATAATCTCAGCACTAAAGACAGGTAAGAGGTCAGCTGCACCCTCGTGCCACAACAATTTTTTGTAAAGTAACATGCTTTATTATTGACAAACCAAATACACTACCTTAATCTACAGACCTTTCTTTATTTTTCCACATAATCGCCACTTCTTTGTACACATTTCTCCCAGCGT
>Ga0131853_10006125_pt1 | contig 21714 bp, 14 predicted proteins | sample TergutLab28metaG_FD_92764 | JGI IMG/M metagenome (GOLD analysis project Ga0131853, IMG submission 92764) | Labiotermes labralis P1 segment gut microbial communities from Petit-Saut dam, French Guiana - Lab288 P1 (version 2) (version 2) | ecosystem: Host-associated > Arthropoda: Insects >... | reverse complement strand
TGTTAATAAAAATCCAACCAGATGCAACAGTATGCAGATATTTATTTACTGCAAAGTCACTCTACATGTTTCGGGTGTCACAGCACCCATCATCAGGAGTACTAAAAACTGTAACCGCAGCCTTCGGTACGGGTAATAATATTGGTACAACTACTTCCCTCCAAAGTGGCCTGATCCGGCCATGTTGGAGGGAAGTAGCTGTACCGATATTATGACCTGTACTGGAGGCTGCGGTTACAGTATTTAGTACTCCTGATATTGGGTGCTGTGACACCCGAAACATTTAGAGTGACTTTGCAGTAAATAAATATCTGCATACTGTTGCATCTAGTTGGATTTTTATTAACACTGAATTATGATGCACGGAACCATGAGCTTAAAATTGAACTCCTAGAATTAAACCCCATCATAAATCTCATAGTTTTCTTTTGCAATTGAAAGACCCTTTAATGTCTGTAGAATTACTCAAAAATACTATGTCATACTTCATTATTGAACAAAGTTGTGCGTGATAAATCATTTTGATAGTTTCTGTATTACTAAAATTATACATATGTCTAATTGTGTGGCATGCACTGCTTAATTTTGGCAATATGTGCACAGTATGGTTCTTCCAATTCATATTCTACATAATCACCCTTTTTAACTTGTACGTCCCGACGTGCTCAGTATGGTAGGTGATCCTCTTACCGGGAGACGGGTGTCGTTCACCGAATCACGTTTAGTTTTAGTGATTTTCTTTTTACTTATGTTTTGTTTATTCATTTTGTTCTTGATATAAAATAATGGAGTGCTATATCCAGTTAAACAACTAGATCATTTATAGGAAACTGACACAATCACTTCTCTTTACTCCCACTTACACCACACTTGTACGCGACCGCTTTTGCACTGGACTGCTAGCGTCCGTTATCAGCTCCCAACCGTTTCGCCGCTTAAATCTCTCCCCTCCTACCTATCACCAGCAGTTCTGAATATATGTTGACAGATCAGACCCAAAACTTAATGGCTATGAACTGTCCGTAACCGATGCCAGCAAACCTAAAAAACAAATATATAAAAAATGTTAGGCTACAATATGTTTGTCTATTACAAAGCCAAGGAATTTTGTATTTATTACTTCCTTAATAAGTTTTTTTTATAAGAAACTGGAATGATTCATTTTTTAATGATTGAAGTCAAGTTTAATTGCTCCTGTCTTATCTTAATTTAGTGACAACCGATTCACTGTAAACCATTGACTCACAGAATACAGTACAGTTGCTGACTTTATTTGCAGATCATGTAGGCTGTTATTTGCAAGTAGTACACTTGTGTCATCTTCATATAGCAGTGGTTTGGAAGCTGTATTTATCCTAAGTGGAAGATCATTAGAATGTAAGAGGAAAAACAGAAGACCCAAAATTGATCCTTCAGGAGCACCATATTTTGTTATTTCCCAGTTTGAAGACAACTTTCCCAACTCCTTATGCAGTATTTCAACTTTCTGTTTTCCTTCTGTTAAAATAATATCTAAAGCAATGACTAGTTATTCCACATATACTGTAATAAATTAATTCTTCTAAAAGAATTTCATTATTACACAAGCAAACACTTTAGCCAAATCACCAAAAAAAAAAAATTACCTACTATCTGTTTTCATTCATTAAGAGCAGTTAAAATATTGTTTGTTAATGTAAAAGGTGCATTTTCTATAGTACTGTCTTGCTAAAGCCAAATTGTCCATGTATCAAAATACTGTTTACTCATAAAATGTTAATTTAGCCTATTATACATAACTGTTTCTAATATTTTTGAAAATGTGGTCAATAATGAGATTGATCTGTAGTTTGTCATATTAGTTTTGTCACCTTTTTTGTGTATTGGCTTAACAATTGAGTACTTGATCCTGTCAGGATAAATACCACATTTCATGAAGAGTTACATATATGGCTGAATGGTTTACTGATTATATGTTCACTGAGTTTTAGAAGCCTGCCAGAAATTCCTTCATGTCCAGCAGAATTTTTTGATTAAAAGGATTTCATTGTACTTATTTTTTCTATTTATTTTGTAGGTACTGATTTCATTTCCGCTATAATGTGTATATTGTCAATTTATTTAAAAATTTAATAACTTTGTAATGATTAGAATGGTCTGTCATTAGATTTTCAGCAAGTGACAAGAAAAGTATATTGCAGGCATAGGCTACTTCATTCTGATTCTTTGTGTTCTTTCTTCCAAAATTTAATTTAAAATGTATTTCTAATACTTGTGTTTTACCAGTTTCTTTTTTAATTATTTTCCTAGTTGTCTTCTTTTTACATTCAGATTTATTTATCATTTATAATAATATAATGTCATAGCCTCTTTTATTACTTTCCCTAAAATGGCACAATATTTTTTGTAATATTCCTTTATTATATAATTATCTGTTTCTCTGTGTAGAACATAAAGGCTCCTTTCATGTTACAAGATATTCTAATGCCTTTTGTTATCCAGCTGTTATTATTGGTTTTCTCATATCTTTTACAGACAATTGGGAAACTGTTCTCGTAAATAGTTAAAAAAGGTTTTGAGAAATAAGCTAAACTTGCTATTAACATTATCAGCTTTGTATACAGCATCCCATGTCTCCTGCTCTAAAAGTGACTGAAAATTAGTGATTGTTTCAGTATTGATAATTCTTAATTTAATTATATAAATAATGTTTTGAGATTGAATTTACAGATTACTCAGTATCAGAATTTTCCATCATGATATGAAAGTACATTCTTCACAGGATAAGCTGTATAAGTACCTTGCCTCCTCATATCCAAAACTATGTTATCAGTTAATCTTTGGTTTTGCATATCTAGTTGGAAATTCAATTACTTGAATTAGATTATATGTATTCATCAAAGACTGAAGCTGTTCCTGTTTGTGATTTTCTATAAAATAATATATATTTTTATCACCACAGAATAATTGTTCCACAGATTTCGGTTCCAGTTGTTTGAATGTATCATCTGAAAGATCAAAAAAATTATTTAGATTACCAGACGGAGCTCTGTATGGGCATAATATGATTAGTTTAGTTGAATTTATTTCCAGTTTAACTGCACATATTTCAAAGGTTTTTCTTTACTTATGTAAAATTATGACTTGATGTAATATATGATCCCTAACTAAAATACATACACCTTCAAGTGCCTTTTACAACCATAACCTGTTGCTAACTTGCAGAAGCCGGAATTAGAGAATTTTGATAACTAATATATGAAATTTATTAAAGACCAACAGTTGCACTTTGGTTTTATGATGTAATTTTATTATATAGTGACCATCATTATGCTTAGGCTTCAGGGTGATAAGTGCAAGAATACAAATATATTTATATTGTGTTGTGATCACTCCAGAGTTAAAATCTTATGGTTTTGGTTAAAATTCCAGTTAATTGGTAAAACAGTGATGCATATGATTTTAGAAGTTAAGAATGGTTTCTTTAGTATGATTATGAGGAATGATGTACATAGTAGGCTTATGATTCTGATTGGTGAGTGATGGTGTAGGTTACATAATGTGTTTGTTGGTATTTAATAAATTTTATGTATCTAATTAATACACGGAATGTGGAACAGATCAAATTGATAACTCGTGTTTTTTCATGTGATGTTAACCAATGCATGTAATTGGGGATTGTAGTATTCTTCTTTGAGAATTTTTTTAAATTTAAACTTTGTATGTTTTGGTGCTATATCACTAGGCAGTGTGTACTTGCATAACTTTCACTTTTACCGAAATTCAGTACTACATCCACAACATTTCCTTACTTGTCATCTCTGGGAATTTCCTTTGCCTCTTCGGTAGATGGCTACTCCTTTTCTTACTTGTTGCCCATGGTACTTACGGTTGGGGTGTCGAACACCTGCGGTACCTTTGCATCCATAGCCAAGTTGTCTTTCCGTGTTAAATTTATCATTTTAACTGTTTCATGCTTACATTTAATTGACATTATTCTATCTGCCAGTCGATTAACTATGTTCTCTTTACCCGTGTTCTTCATGTGGATCCCATATCTTGTAAAGTATTTCCTTGATAGTGCCACACTCAACACATTTATATTCTTAAACTTTTCAACTAATTTGTTCAGTTTCATAAATAATGCTCTTCATTAACAATTGAAAAATCATTCCTCTCAAATCTAAGGGGGACATTTATTATGATGATATTAGTGTGTTGATTTTCCATCAGTGTTTGAACTTTGATTAAGTCCTTTTGAAGAAGCATTGTGAGCAATATAATTTGCCCATCCCCAGAATATTAGCATATCTTCTTTAGTAAATTTGCTGATTTCATACTTTACTGTATCCATTAATAATACCACACCTACACCAGGTTTCATGTATCCTGTTACTTTATACTGATTGTTCTTCTTCTTCTTCTCTCTCTCTCTCTCTCTCTTTTTGCACAACCCCTTGCATGGCTGTCACCAACAAAAATAATTTTGTTTTTTCTGTTTGTGTCCTTTTGGCTTTTCATTTATTGACCTTGATACCATGGCTTGGCTTTTATTTTATTTTATTTTATTTTTTCTTTCTTTCTTTCTTTCTTTCTTTCTTTCTTTCTTTACTAAACTCTTATGTCAAATCTTTTCCCTTGACAAAGGAAAGAGAATCAATCTGCAAAATGTGGTGGTTTTATAAACTGGCATGATGGACACATTCTAAAAGAGTCACTTAAATGGTTGACATTTTACCACAAACAAAATGTAACTTTCGTAAATGTTTCATAGCACCTGATACTTATCATATCATAATTTGCTTTCATGTTTGGGAAATGTACATCTGAAGGTCCAAATGTAGCACAGACTTGAGGTAACCGAAGTTTTTGGTACTTCAGTGAATATGTTATATCTATCTGAGACCATTTAATTTCTGTCTTATGTGTAGTTACAGGTGCACATTGTGCATGCTGTAGTATTGGTCTATGACACACATTCTTAGATGTACATATCTGTGAATATTTAATGCGCGTGCCAAGTACAGTTATGGATGTTAAAAGTAAGGAAATATTGAACACTTGAAGATTACTTTAAATTGTACCATCTGCCCTTGACACCACATCTAACTGGCAGCAAGTCCCTGCTGCAGCAGTGTTACCAAATTTTTAGATCCTGTTGTTTGGTATATTGCATAAATAGAATATATACAATCAAACCCCAGTCTGGCACCTCTCTTTGTTCATTGTAATTTCTGGCAGTATATTGAGGGTGGCAGTAATAAAAATACTGTACAATTGGGAATTTTTATTCACACACTTTCATGGGTGAGGGTAACACTGTATCAGGGGGCACTATATAGGGTTTTGACAGTACTGCAGTCAAAGAAGAACCACAGCAGAGAATAGGGCTTCCATGTGTTTACAGTAGAAAGTAGTAGTACACTCTTTAAGCTGATGGTTCAAAACATCACAGAGATATGGTATGGCTATTGGGACAGAGTGGCTGGTCATGTCTGAAAGACGTTAGAAGTTGTGTGAAGATGTTGAAGGAAAATATTCATATTTTTAAAATAACAAGAAATAAAATGCTCATTTGTATGATATGTTTAACTTAGTGCATTATCCATTAATATTGTTTATAATGGGGTTGTGCATTGATCAAAATTGTTCAGAATTTTTAGTAGATTTCACTGTCTTAATTGCTTGATTTCAAATGTTATGCTGTCTGTTAGGTTTTCTTTATTTTGCTTTCAACTCTGGAGTAGTTTGTTTTAAAGTAATTATTTACATCTGAAACTAGTGTCTTATGGTCACTGAAAATACAAGGCTGCTAAAAGTAATTTGACAGTTTTAATTGTGCAGTAACAACAAACATGGTACACAGAATGCAATGTGTTACAGAGAAGAAACATAATGTTCATATTGCTGCTACATATTTTGGCCTACCTAGGCCATGAAAAGGGAGTAAATGTAAAATATATAGTAGAGGTTACTTGAGTTTTACTGTAAACTGTTACCTGAAGTCACCTGACCTAATGCAGAGTATAAATGTTCATTACTGTGTGTCCAAAATGTATAGATATATTCAGTATTCCCAATCACTTAAAGTGTTACTCTGTGCCAAAAGTAGAATTATCTAATAATGTACAATTTTTTCTTGGTAATGAAGCTGAAGTTTTAAGATAACAATATGTGATATATTGAAGTAGTAAAATATGGGTTGTTTGTCCCTAGTAAATTGTCCCATAGATCACGTTTTTATACTGGTCTGGGAAAGGTCACACTTTTTAAATGGTCTGTAATCTTTCCTGAGCTGTTGATACACTGATAAGATATGCATTGAATACTTATATATACATGCATAAAAATTCGAATCTTTCGAACAAAGGTGACAAATTAAAATTACATTCACGAAGGAACTGAGAGCAGGTTACATTTGAGAAATGTGTATATCAAATCCTGTTTAAAGTTTTTGGACCAAAGACAGTTCATAAATTATTACTGTGCTGTAGCACACATAATCAGTAGTTTAACTAGTGTAAAGTTTAATTTTAATTGTAATAGTTTATTGGCACAACCCCAGATGATTGGCTTTAATTATGTAGTTGCATGTTAATTGTATTCTTTAGAGCAGTAATTGTTTATACCAGGTGTGTTGTATGCAGCTTTGTAAGTTACCATGTAGTATAGCAGAGCATGTTATTTACTCATAAATACTGTTTTGATTACACATATCTACCGTATTCATGGATATGCGAGTGACTGCAGTAAACTCTTGTCTTAACACACCATTGATAATCAGTCTTTAATTTAAGGGTTTGTTTTGATAAAAATATTTTTCAGTAAGATTATATTAGGGTAATGGATGTGTGGTAAGTGGGAAAAATCATGTTGGTTCTTGTTGTCCTGGAAAAAGTAGGTGGTTTCTCATACAGGGGCACACAAATCCCAGGTGCAAGGTGGCCAGAGCAACTAATTTTTTATTGTGGTGCCTAATATTTGTGGGTCCTGATTATGGAAAAGGTCTCATGTCTCAAGTGCCTAGAATTTTTAGGTGGCTGCTACATTTTGGGAAATTTGTGGACCCCAGCTTATGTCAATAATCGAGATATTAATAGGGAGAGGGTGGCATTCTTAACACTGTGTTCAACATTCTGTATTAAACACATTAAGTATATCAGTACACAACATGTGATGGTTTCTAATTATACTATTAATTTATTTTTAAGAATAGCTTTTTTATTTTCTGCCAGAAATAAAACATTTTGGCCATTACACACACATCACCTACACACACACGCGCGCGCGCACGCACACACACACACACACACACACCACCACTGGAAAAAATGAGCGAGTTTCCTGAAGAAGTAATGCTTATGACTTGTATTTTTGGGGTAAGTAGCTGGATAGTACATGGAAATAGACCATGATCACTTCCTTCTACATCTGCTACAATTTGCATAGTCTGAAACTGGTTGCTCTGTTCAGTAAATAAATAAACACATGGGCATCACTGCTCACAGTACAGTATTTCAAGTTTTTGTAAAAAGGTATAATTTACAAATGCAATGCCTAGATTAGGAAACTGAAAGAAATGTAAAATAGTAAGGCTAATACTAGATGCTAAATAATAAACTCTTAGAACTACCAGTCAGGGTTCTTCCTTCTGCAAAGAAGCCTGTTTCACCATACTGTGTCATTTTTTATAAGTATGTTGATGTCATTTAGTTATGTGTAGGAATGAGTTAGTTTAGTGCTTGTTAGTCTGAAGTCCCAGTTGTTAATTATTAACTGCATTCAGTATAATGAAGGTAGGGTTCTGTTTTGCAAGAGAACATGTTAGCCTTTGAAGCCTAAAATTAATCTGAATTGTATGCCAACATTCGTTTCGTGCCTCACAGCACACATGTTGTGTCTCAGTCACAAAGGCTAGTCACTTTATGCAGATCAGGGAAATGAGAATTTATTCAGAGAATCTCACAGAACTCATGAATATACTGTGTGGGCAGAACTGAGACTTTATGTTACTGTTGTGCCCTAAGGACTTAAACTGATGATCATGAAAATAAGAGTTTACTGTAATCTAAGAGGTGAATAATATGGCTGATATGTGAAATTTCTTGGTAGCTGTGTATGAAATACACAGTGAATTCTTTTGTTAGGTGACTCATTTTGCTTGAAAATTTTTAAGGGACACATATGGCAATACATATTTTATTTAAATTATTTCTTAGTATATTACTTTATAATTTATGAATTTCTTAGTGTCTGTAAGAAGACCTTTGTATTTTTCTCCTTCAAATTTGTTTATAGAATGGAGAAGTGGACATGATACTTATTTTTTCTGTTATAATTTTAGGGTGAATTTTTTTTTTCACAAAATAACCAACCTGAAATGAGATTCAAGGTTCTCATGATGGCGAGTATTAAGATTACAGTCTTCTGGAATATGATGCCATGTGGTTGGTAGGTACCCATTAATACAGTAACCTGCTGGTTGCAACTTAGAATAGAAATGTGAGAGTGAGTCTTCTGCCACAAGCATGGAGGTATCCACTACCACCAGAACAGTGCCTATCTACCAAACTATGCAGTGTCATATCACAGAGGATTGTAATCTTGATCAAAGATATATATTAAGGTACTTAGAAACAGAGCTGTATATGAAATTCTGTTAATCTTATTGCAGACAGTCTGTTGCACCCCAGAATTATATGACCCACTTTTTTTAATGTCTTGTTTGAAGTGACCTCTGGGCTCAAGTATTGTACTTATGACAAAATATATATATAAAAATTACAAAATTACAAAATGACCTTAATTGGAAGAACTTAGTGTTTAGGTTTTCACAGTGGTTGTTGATCATTGCTGGTCTTTTCTTGGGGGGGGGGGGGGTTCTGCCCCAGACAGGGGTTGAAGGTTCTCACATTTCAGAGGAATGTACTGCCTCCATCATCAGGGTGACTAAATGTGGTTCAGGTGAAACTTCCAACCACTACACGGTGCAGAAACCCAAAAGAAGACTATGAGCATGACCTATGTATATAATTTTAAGGTAGGAACCACCATAAATTACCAACCCATATCCTGATAAAACAGTTATTAAGTGAGGAACAGTATGTATATTATATAAGAATTGAAGCTTTCTTGGAGATTGTATGGACAAAAGTCTTCCCAGACAATCACCCACATTGTGGTTGAGCTGAAATGCATTTCAGAAACCTGCATGTGGTCAACCCCATTGATTAAGGCAATAAATAAGTCTCAGAATCAAGATATGGTGATTGCATGAGAAGGTTTTTGTGCTTGAAGTTTCCTGTAGGTGTGTGTTGCATTTTGACACAAGCGACCAATGTCAGACCTAATTTCCATGTATTTTTAAATGTGATGAAGTGTAATGACCAAGGACAGTTTGGTTGCTGCTTTTGTACTGTGATCTGCAATTTTTGTTATTTTTTATGAATTATACTAATATTTTTTCTGAGCTGACATCCAGCCTTTGCAGTAGAGTGTGGATTTTCCGAATGCACCAAAATGTAAGGTGTAGGGCAAATTATCTGCTGTAGATGGCATATTTAATTTTTGGTTACATGGTGTGGGTAAGAAACATTTCAGAGCAAGGGTCAGCTCTAACGTAGGTGGAAGAATAAATTGTGGTATTTTGTCTGTATTCTGGATTCTATAAAAGCAAGTTAATAGTGCAGTAAACACACTAAATATATATATATATATATATGTATGTATGCATAAATTACAATAAGTGTGTCTGTAGTAATCGTTGGATGGAGGTATGTCTTCAGAACACATGCTGTAAAATTGGAAAAATTCACAAGCCTAGAGTGTTGAACTGAATAATTTACTGCAGCTGATAATTGCATCTGGTATCAGAATAAATATTGTGAAAGATGGTAATTATGAATATTACAGTTGCAAAAATAGTTATTTCTCTTTTGGGACATTGAAACAAAAATTTGCAGCAGTAGTTACAAAATTCTTTTTGTCTGTCTGTCCATATGTCAAGGTGTAAGAACATAAGAAATGCTGAATGGATTTTCATGAACTGTTGTGTGGGAGGGTTCTACTACAGTTCATAGACACACAATAGTTTTGGTTAAATTAGAACAGTAACAACATTCGCAGTGTCTGTGAAAACCTGTGTTTCCACACACATATTAAACATAACTAACTAAATAATTATTATATCACAGTATGTTTCAAACACCCTTGTAGAAACAATAAATCACACATTTTATGCTCGGTAATCTTGTGCATCTGTTCTTGGAAATGACACCTTGTCTCTGGGTAGTTATTTCCCAGATGATTCAAGACAACTACGTTGTCTGGAAACATCAGGAACAAATTATCCAGTGATGTGGCATCATATCCCAGACAAATTGGTGTCTCAGCTACGCCGCTGTGGAAACCTAAAAACTCGGTAAGCTTTTATTTTGTCTTATGTTTTTCTAGATGATGCAACACAATGTGATGTTTTATGCTGTATTGCTTCTTCATGTTTTGGTATCATTTATGCCATCTTCAGGGAGCTCTACACCAAAATTTATAACTGACTAAAATATAATAGCTTACAAAGTAATTCAAATTATATGACAGCATTCATGCAGCTAGTGTCAGCTATTTTGACACTAACTGCATGAATGCATGTTTTGAGCTTTATAATTTCTCACAGTTGTCAGTATTGACATTATAGTGTTCTGAGATATAATGAGGTATAGTTGGGTGGAGAGGTATTAGCATTCTGGGGGAATTTACTACTTCCATTTCCAGGGTGCAAGAAAATGGTACCATGAATATGGAAGCAGCAGATTCCTCTCAAATGGTTTTGTTTACCTTCCAGCCAGAATGGCATCACATTACTGGAGACTGCAATCTCAGTACTGATGTTGTAGTTGTATTTCTATTTTTAGAAACTTTTTGCTTTCCTATTTTCATATAAAGGTTACTGTCATTTGTCCATCTCTGTGAGGTGATTGCAGTATCCCTTCTTGCTCACAAACCTTGACGAGCAGGTTCATTTTCTTTCTTGGGTATGCATTTATTCAGCACCAGGTAATAACACCCTTGCTTTGCAAATGCACTACCTTGTTTTCCGTCCCTGTTTTTTTTCAATTTAATGACAGCATATACTGATTTTACCACCATGTCCATAATAATTGATGGACACGGTAATTCCATTATGTCCTCTTTTTTTTTGGTGTTTCGGATTATCTGCATTTTGCTGTGATTTGTTTTTATTTGCGTTCTTCCTTCTTTTCACCATTCCCTGATGTTGTGTGTATTTTAGCTTTACATTCCTTTTTAAGCATTTGACATATTCATCTCTGAATTGCTTGTTTGATTGAATGATGGTGTGCTAGTAGGGCTATTTGTTGTTTGTAGTTGAAGCTAATTTTCCTTGCATAGTCCTAAGGTGTATGACACTGGCCTGGCATTGTCATGTAAGGATGATATTGGAGGCTTTATTGGTGGTGAAAATTTAGATGGTAATCTTCTGGGTTATGACACCATGCACCTTTGAATGTGAGGAACCTGCTGCTTCAGTCTTCATGGTCGATGATGAATGTAACAGATTTTCTAAAACTTGGGTACCTGTCTGCCAAAGTACATGGTGTTAACCTAGAAAACTACAGTATAAATGGAGTAAGGTGTTCCATAGATGTTCCCCATTGTCTGTAATTGATATTATTAAACTTTTTCAACCTTTTTGCAATCAAGTATTTATGTAGTGCATTGACTGTATCAGGTCAGGTATTTTTACAGTGCTGTGCTACAAAAGTGATTGTCATTGTAAGTTATCTTAATGGATTTAGTATTATTTCATCACAGAGAGTTCTAAGGGCTGGCCAAGAGGTGGTATTAGTTTTGGCTTTTAAAGTGTGCTATATGATTACCCAAGAGACAAGCAGGAATGTTATAACATGAGTTAACAAGAAATTATTCAGTAATCTTTCAGGAGCTCCTAGGAAATGTGCAGATGTGCCATGGCTCTGAAAGGGTTAACATGCCCATCTTCCTTTGTGACTGAAAATGGAGATATAGCAGCCTGCCATCCATTGTGGATGTAATTTCAACTGCAGGCAGTGGACATTGTCCTGGGTATATGCTTGCATCATGATCTCCTTCATAAAAGAATTACAAAGCAAGTGCAAAACTACTGGAACATAAGTTATTATTTGTACCATAAAAATTCAGAATTGCTAGTGGTAGTCTGTAAAATTTGTTAGCATAGTGTCTGTTTTGTGGGCTGGATGACAGGAGGCCATGGCAGGGGCAGAGATTTTTGTCATCTTCACGAGTTCTCACCAGCCCTAAGGTCTGCTGAGCCTCCAATCCAATGGATAATAGGGGAGTTTCCTGGAGGAAAAAGTATTTAGTGCATACAGCTTGTCATTCTCTTTCATCTAGTGCGGTGGTTTAAGAATGCATGAAGGTGTACCTCTACTGTGCCAGTATGTCTGTATAGTATGGTGTGTACGTGAACACAAGGACATTGTTATCTTTCTCCTTTGCCTTATAACTAGAGAGATACTGTTAGTTAACAGTCTTAGGTTGAGGCATCCCCATTGTGTATGTAACAATAAGTTAAGGATAATGTAGGCCGAACATGACTAGTTTATTAGCAGGGTGTTAATGAAACAACATGTTTTGGCCTACCGGGAGGCCATCATTGGGTTTAAAATGTTGGCTCTAAGAGACAAATAATAATAATATTTGTCTCTTAGAGCCAACATTGTAAACCTGATGATGGCCTCCGAGTAGGCCGAAACATGTTGTTTCATTAACACCCTGCTAATAAACTAGTTGTGTTCGGCCTACATTATCCTTAACTTATTGTTAGTTTGCAGTTTTTGTAATATGTAACAGTCCAGGTGTGTCAGTAAGGAGGAATGATTAAATTAGTTATATCAGAAAAGATGGCTGTATATTAAAAAAAAAGAGAATTTAGGATTTGTTTATTTGTTAACGTGTTCAGTAACAGGAGGCTGGAAAAAGTTGCATGATGAAGAGCTTGGTAATTATGCTGTTCACCAGATATTATGGTTAGATAAAACACACTGTTAAAGCTGTTCATAGTTTGTGTTCACTTTGTGGCTGTCTGCATGTGGAAACTCTGTGTACTCTAACACAGATTACTTGTATTTTTATTTTTCATCACATAATTAGAGTGACTGAAGGATGGAGGAGGAGGAGGGTACACATGTAGTATGAATGGGAGAGATGAGATATGTTCGGAATATTTGATGGAAAAGTTCAGTGGGTTCATATATACATATGTACTTTATGTGTTCTCTGTCCCTGCATTAAAGAATGTTCAATGCATACATGATAAACCAATAAATCCACTTTGTCCCCCCCCCCCCAAGCATTAAAGAATGTTTTATACTTATTTGATAAACTGACAGATGCATAGTTATAAATATGTTCAATCACATATTATTATTATTCTTCACCAACATGTTTTGTTCACTCCTGTGACCATCATCAAGGTGTCTTATAACAAGAATACAACCAATATACAAATAATTGTACAAAAATGTATTATAAAACCACTTGGTGTTAATGCTTGATTTTCTGTAATGCTTATTACAGTCATAAAATATAAAATTATGTAATTGTTAAAATACAGTAAAATAGGCTGTGTATGCTTGCTGTTAAAAGACACCCTAAAGATTGTCACAGGATTGACTCAATATGTTGATGAAGAATGATAATGTGTGTTGGAACATATTTATGAGGGCTGTTCATAAATTATTGATGGTCATTATTGTACCATATAAACAAAGATATGTAGCCATTAAAAAATTGTGCATGTCAGGGGCCATTGGTAGTTGAACGTTTACCCAATGTACGATAGCAGAGTACAGCATAGCAGGGCGATTACATCAGTGATGTGCTGTCATGGACAGTGAAAGGTGAATGCCATAGACAAATATAGACCACATGGTTCTTGTGGAAGAATGGTATGTCAGCTGGCAGCCATGTTTGGAGAAGCTGCCCCAAGTCACAGAACAGTGTTTCGTTGGGCGGAAACTTTCAACAGTGGGCATGAAATTGTCAAGAAAGGAATCAGTCCAGGCTGTTTGCCAAGAGCACGTATGTCATCAGCTGTGGAGCTTGTCTCCTGCATCATCATGGAGAACAGGCATGTAACCATTGATGAACCACAGCTGACAACATCTCTCTGTCATGCAAAAATTTGTGCAATAATCCACGAACATTTCATGATGAAATTTCATGCACCCTGGGTTCCAAGGGATCTCATGCTCAAATGAAAGGAGAAAATGCTGTAGAATTGCCATGAGCTGCTCACTCTTCACAAAAACCAAGAGGAATTGTTTGCCAGACTGTATACTGGTGATGAGTCCTGGTTTCACTTTAAGCTTTGGAGGTGAAAAGGCAGTCTGTGCGGTGGAAACATGATAGAATTCCTGTTGCTGGAATGCAGATAGCCTTGGTATTCTGGGACATGGAGGGCATTCTGTTAATTTATTGGTATCTACAAGGGCCACCAATCAACACTGAGGTGTACTGCAACACCCTTATGTGTCTTTGTCACAGAATCCAGCAACCGCACTAAACAAACACCACGTCCACTATATTCTCCAAAGGAAGGGACCACTCCACGAGAGAAAATTCCTTACCAGCAATGACCTGGAGAGAGGTGTCGCAAATCTTTGTGCATTATCCCCAAAGACTGGTACACTTCTGCTCTGAGAAATTTACCAGATAGATGGTAAAGGTGCACAGAGGGATGGGGAGTATGTTGAAAGTGCTACAGTGTGATTTCTCGCCAGTTATCAGTTGGAACTGAGTGTCAATCAGTTATGAACGACCTTTGTATGACTGTGCATTTGTTGGTTAATCATTAAGTATAAACTTACGTATGTCTTCAATGAAACAGTGTGGGAACATGTGGATCTGTTGTTTCTTGTGGTTCAGAACGGGGTCCAATTTTAGTGAAGGATTATGTTTCATACAAGGCAGAGAATTTGTCTGTGTAGCTAAGCAAGTGTTAGTTTTCCTAGAAGGGCAGTAAATTACATCCTAATTGTAAAAGACTGAGATTGGAGTTGTTCATTGTAATCATTGCTCTTGCAAATTAACCTTTAGATTATGTAACATAATTTGTCAATAAGCAGCATATCTTTAAAATATGTATCGTATGTTTTTTGTGCCATGTATTATAATATAATTACACAATCTAAACCAATGAAATGCACATTTCCAAAATTAATATTTTAGTTTTGCATGCATCAGTATAAGCAGTCTAGTAGGTAGAAGAGAGTGTTCGATACCCTTCTACCTACTAGACTGCTTATACTGATGAATGTAAAACATACTATACCATAACTGTATATACAACTGTCTTCCTGAAGAAGAACCCTCGGGTTCGAAACATCAGAAATATAAAAATTAAAGTATTGATTTAGGACATGTGCATTTCATTGGTTTATATTTTATAATTTAAAATATGTATTATATGTGAAATTTGGAATTCTTATACGAGTCAGTATGAAAGGGGTTTGAGGTTCTTACAGTAATTTTTATGAAGAACCAGGTGTTCTGGGATCTTAAGGCATGTCAAATGTTAAATAACAACCAACATTTTGGGACGATAGTACCTCCACCTTCAGGTCCAGGAAGTCCAGAAAGACATGGATCGTTGATGAGCGTCAAGATAACTGAGATGTGATGCCATGTAGTTTTGTAGATAAGTATGTCTTCCACCTGAAGACAAAGACAGCTGGTTCCTCTGAAATATTTGTAACCCATCTGCCATATACTACAAGGCAATACGTCACAAAATATTGTAACCTTGGTTCTGTCACATGGTTAGTAAATCAGTTAATTTGTCTTGATTTTGTCTGTAATGTTGGTGAGCTTAGTGAATTAGAAGATGAATGCTCCCATCTTTTGTACAGCCGTACATCACAGTTCCTTTTAACTCAACATAACTGAGTACAGGTGCTGGTCTACTTAAACAGTTCATCTTCGCTGAAGAGTCCGTTTGCTTGGAACTGTGTTAGGATATATTACAGTATTATCTGGCAGACAGCTTGTTACAAGAAGCAAAATGTAGGAAAATATTTATTATTGAAAATATTCAAATAATCAAATTTTTGCTAAGAAATGAGATGGCTTAGGAGGACCGGAAATCTGGGCTCTGTTTTATCCAGCTTTGGCATCAGCAGATATTATCACAAGTAGATATTGGTGAGTACTTCAAACTCTGTTGATCTTGTTGAGTTTGTTGGATGTCCTTATGACAACTCAACAATATGCCACCAAGTATCGTGGTTGAGTTGGTAGCACCCCTTTTTGTTTAGGAGGTTCCACATTCGGATGTTGGCTTGGAGTTTAGCTCTCCTGAGGTGTGTATTTCTTCCAAGGAAATACTGGTATAATATCAGATTATGCCATTTCCTTCAATATCCATTCGGATTCATTGCTAATTAATTATCGTACTGCATCACCCTATATTATCTGAACTACTAACAGTGTCATTAAATAAATAATATAAATGCAAGATTTGTAGTGTTTATGGTGACTGCATGTAATGTGGTTTTCTTGGGTGATCAGTGATATGAAAATGGAAAGTAGTATTTACTGTTCCAGAGAATGTGTCAGCCTCCATCAGCAAGGGTTGGTGGAATCTGTCTCTGAAGTGCTGGATAATAAACACATTTTCCAACAGCTCATCACCTAAGAAGACTTCATTGCATAAATTAAATGAGATAGTCAATTTATAAACAAAACTGTCACACTGTATCAGATTTCAGGTTACATGGCACAGATGTTTAAGATGAGTCTTGGATGTGGCACTATATAGTTTGGTAGATAGGTACCAACATTTTGGAGTTGTGTGCTTCACTGTTATTCTCTGCAGTTGAAGGTGACAGTTTCCTCTAGGGTGTCAGTTCTTGTCTACCATACTTTTGAGCATGATGTACTAAAACATCTGTAGTCTGAGTGTTGTACTGTGTATTTAGCTCTGTAACTACACATTAGTGTGTCATGACAGTATTAATGTATTCTTTTATTTTTTGCACCAAGTGTAGCTTGTAAATACATGATTTTCTAGTACCACTTTTCATATTGTTTAGCATAATCACATTTTTTCCCCTAATGGGCCTTCGTTTCATGCAGGCTGTTGAATTATATATGTTCATAAGCACATACAAAGGTATGCTTTGAATGAAATGGATATATTATATTTTTTCCTGAAAGTGCTATCCTTATTTTGGAGGTACATCTGTTATCCCATGTAACAACAGGTAATACTTTATAAAAATGGGTAGTTAATGGCTCTTAATTCACTCTTACATTGTCTGAATAGACAGATTTACTGCAAACTGTGATGTTATAACACATGTCGTACCATCAGGATTTATGTTCTTATACGCTTTATTATATACAGAGTTTAGATTTTCACAGTTTTCAAAATATTTTCATTCTTAGATTGATTACTCTGAATTTTTATGTTCTCTTGCAAAGAGTATTTAACACATACATTGTAATTGCTGAAGGAATGTTTTGTTACTTAGAGTTCCAGATGTCTTGAATCATTGTATTTTACAACTGCATAAGTATGTACTGTTGGGTATCATGTTCATAATCTCTAGTTTCAACAATATGTCCATTAGCTTCACCAGATTTGTCTGTCCTCACAAAAATAACACAAGAACTGCTAAGATGATTTTTATTAAATTTAATTTGTGATGTTTTATTAAATTTAAAGAAACATTCCAGCTTGATTAGAATCAGACTACAATAATGGACAGTTCACATAGGACCAACTTGTGTCTGCTCAGTTTCTTAGAGTGACTCACTAAATATATTGGAGGATAAGAAAAGTGTTTGGGTGAAACTTGATAGAGAAAACTGAAACACACATTTTATTGCCTGTACTTTTGTATCCATAAAGATCAGAATTTTTGTGATAATTAAACAGGTGCGTGGAAACATGTCAGAATTGGTAAGTTATGCATCCACTTCATACCTTGCTAGTTTTATTATTGTGTATGGTTCAGAATATGTTAGCAGTACTATTGACAGACCTGGTCTGTGAGTCTGTTTGGTTGAGGTTTAACTGTAGCGAAGGTCTTTGCTTTTTTGGGATGTTGCACAACATAGATTGGTAGTTTTTTTAACCAGAGTCATTGGACAGTTTTGCAGTCCCATCTTCAAAGGTCCAGATGTCCAAGAAGAAATGAACTATAATTTATTGAATTTCTGCTCATCATATCGGTGCTAAAGAAGGGAGTTAAAATATCTCAACATTGTGTTCTTTCCCCAAAAGCAGTACCTCATATCAGTCCATATTTTTAACTATATGTTGTTTCTACTGACATTCTCGTATGTTGTGTGGTTGGATAATTTTCTTGTTTTTCTTCTTTTTAAAGACAGTTCTGTCTCTGGATAATAAATTTCAGGTGAGTGATAGAGCATAATAACAGACTTGTTAAGGTGGAAGCATATATAATGAGTAAAGTTTCCTTGTACCCAAATATTAAGGAAAGGTTTATTTAGAAGGGGGGCACTGTTTTTTAAATTTGTTTGTCTTGACCGGCAAATTGCGTAAATTAAAATATGTAATTTTACCTTTTATTTTCTGCGGGTATGACTCTGTCTGCCACCCTAAGAGAAGACACACTGAGAGTGTTTTTGAAAGCAGGGTGCTGAGTAGAGTAGTTGGACAAAAGAGGCAGGACATGACAGTAGGCTTAAGAAAACTGTATAGTGAGGAGCTTTGTGATTTGTGCTGTTCATGAAATATCAGTGGATGGAAAAAATAATGTAGGAGGTTGGCAGATTATGTAGCATGAATGTGGACTATAAAAATACATATGAAGTCTTCATCAAGAAACTGAAATGGAACAGACAGTTTGGAAGAACCATTGATAGATGGTATAATTATATTCAAATCCATGTTGATGATATAGTTTGTGAGGATGTACATCGGTTTCATCTTATTCAGTTAGGGTCCAGTGGTGAGCCGTTGTGAAATAGCATTGAAACTTAGGGTTCCATAAGGGGCAGGATATTTGTTAAGTACATGAGCAGCTGTCGTCTGTTTCAGATAGGGTTCAGCAATGATTTATTATGAAATAATATTAAAACTTAGGTTTTCATAAAGGGCACAATATTGGTTTAGTACGTTAGCAGCTGTCGTCTGGTTCAGGTAGGGAACGGTGATGAGCTGTTGTGAAATAGTATTGAACCTTAGGATTCCATAATGGGCAGGATAATTGTTGAGTACATGGGCAGCTATCATTGTTTTGTAGAGGTCTGTGTTGTGGAGAGATGGGTATGAATCCAAAGTGAGTAAACCTTGAGTAGGACCAACCACCCTTGCTCCATTGTCCATTATGATGTGCATCACCATCAGCAGCCGTGAAGTGTTTGTAAATTGCATTAGTTTGTTGACGTTGACCTTATGACAGTCATTGTGGTCCAGTAAACAAGCACCAGAGGGATGGTATTTGAGTCCCACACAGGCTGACAATTGTGCAATGTATGTAAGGCCATTGTTATGAGAGCTGTTACACATGCTACAAGGGCAGTGATGGACTGAATTAAATTTGTGTGTGTGTGTCCTTAAGGGCCAATTGTGTCGCAAATTTGTAGTATATATACATAAACACACCAACATTTTCGACTTAGTAGAGAACACCAAGATGTATAAAATTTACTCTGTAGACCCTTGGCATTATGTATATTGGCTCTGATAGAATATTGTATAAGTACTGTAGTAGGTTAGGTATGCGATTCAATTGTCATCCAAAATTATTCTCTTTTAATTACATGATTAGCCCTGAATTTCTTAGTTTGAGTGTTTCTCCTGTTCTGAAGTTTTAGCTTGGTAATATCCCTATTATTAATTGCCTCTCGTTATTCCACACAGGTGAAAAGATCAGAAGGCACCTACTCAGTTAAGTGTTAAATGTTTTCACTGTAGGATACAAAAAATTCAGTGCCTGAAATGTGTTCTGTTTGAACTACTAGACAATGGACATGTCCAGATACGACATTAATTCTGACTATAAATCATGCTTTTTTAGTAGGTATAAAATATTTACCAGAGTTTTACAGAATTTGACTTCCAGTTACAGTTTAGTTGGACTATTGAAGTTCAGCATTATTTGCAAATGTATAAAGATTTTAGAAGCACACTATGGAGTGTGTAAGTTGAAGTAAGAAGCCATGAAATAATGATGAATGGATTGGAATGCCTCCATCATCAAGGATTCGTAACAGCCTCTCTGCGGTGTTAAGATGGAATGGTCAGTTAGTAGACTTTCGGGTTTATATGCCATGTGGTAGATGGACGTTTAGGAGGAACATCTTGCCTCCATCTTCAGAGTGACTGTCTGGATTGTGTGGATGCTGAAGTGGTAGGGAAGAAAGGAGTGTGTTGGTTATATGGCAAATTTTTCCATGTAATCAAAACACTCCACACCTTTCTTTACAACCCTATCAGCATCCACACAATCCAGATTGTCACCCTGAAGATGGAGGCAGTACATTTCTCCGATAACCTCGTCTACCACATAGCGTTTAAGCCCAATAGAAGACCGCCAACTGACCAACGATCCTGGTGAAAACATGAAAACTTAAGATGGAATGGATTTGTAACTTTTGGGATTTTTTTTGGGGGGGGGGGGATCTCATTGTGCTGTCTGTAAGAAAAGTACTTCACATCCTTAACGCAACTATTATTATTATTATTATCATCATCGAATTTTTCACTTCTCATCTTTGGCTGGGAAATATTCACCTATCCTGGGATGTTCTAATCAACAGGATTAGGCTCGGTGGTCCTATTTGTAGTTTAAAAAGTTTCTTACAATTGAACATGTGCCAAGAATTATGGATTTTTGCAGTTGTATATATGTATTCGGGTGCAAGTTAAGTCTTGTTAGACTTTGTGATAGTGACTTTGGAATTACTTCTGTCGATGATATTACTATCAGGATCACTTGTGCTGCTTTTTGCTTCCACATAGCACATATTTCATTCGCCTTTTCTTGGTACTTGTTTTGTTTGTCCGTTACTGTTTTGGCAAGATTATGTGTATTTGGGACAGCTATGTCTATCAAAAAGGTGTTCTTTTTTGTCTTATTCATAAAAGTTTGTCAGGCCGATTAAAAGGTATTGTTTTGTCCATAAGTCCATAAGTATGCTGCGATTCCAGTACAGGTTGAAATTTTCATTCTCCAGTACATTGGCTGGTGTGTACTTATAACATGGACTTTTATTGTCAATCAGTTCGGCTGCTTCTGCCAGTTTCTGATGGATAATTTTGGCTAGTCCATCATGTCTCTTTACATACTCAGTAGGTGCTAGTTGCTCACATGCTGCAATAATGTGTTGGATTGTCTCCGATTCTTTCCCACATCTTCTGCATAGGTCTTTGGTGTCTGGCTGCTTCAAAATATATTTCTTGTAGTTTCTTGTTAGTATGACTTGGTCCTGTATTGCTGTTAGAAAGCCGTCTGTTTCGGCGAACAAATCCGCGTTTGTCAGCCATTTGTTTGATGCTTCTATGTCTACATATTGTTGACTGAGGTCGTATGGATGGCGGCCATGCAAGGCTTTTTGAGACCATTGTCTCTTGACTTTGTTATTATATTCTTCATCTGTGGAGAGTTCATTTGCATTTGCGCAGACAGCCCAGTGGTGTGCACCTATTATCTGCTTTTATTTATTATTATTATTATTATTATTATT
>Ga0131853_10006124_pt1 | contig 21716 bp, 13 predicted proteins | sample TergutLab28metaG_FD_92764 | JGI IMG/M metagenome (GOLD analysis project Ga0131853, IMG submission 92764) | Labiotermes labralis P1 segment gut microbial communities from Petit-Saut dam, French Guiana - Lab288 P1 (version 2) (version 2) | ecosystem: Host-associated > Arthropoda: Insects >... | reverse complement strand
TAATAAATGAAAGTAAAGTGTGTTGGTTTGTGTGTTGGTGGGGTGGGTTTTTTGTTTTTTTGGGGGGGGGGGGGGGGGGGGGGGGGGGGGGCAAACTGGCCATGGAGAATACTGCTGCCTCAGACCTTCATTTATTGTTACTACCTGGATGCTGATTTTAAACACACTGCTGATGTGATTTATTATACCACTGCTACCACCCTAGTTGAGCAGGGATGAATGTACTGTTGTTACCGTGCTCCTGTTTTATACCACTGCAGCTGGGCACACCTTACATAATATATTTTGTTCAGTAACACAGAGTGGATAAGCTGTATGTGTAGGGATTGAGGTTGTGGTAAATAGTGTGAGGTAGATGCAAGCAAACAAAACAGACACAACATAGTCATCTCCACTGAAAAAACACCACACTACATAACATTACATTTACAAATACACCTGTAATTACACAAATGATGTCAGCTGCACGACTGTTGTCAAGTTTCTACACCTTGATCCATGTTCTGTCTATATAAACTTGTCCTGTTACATATTACTCAGCCTTTCATAGCTTTTTCCTGTCCTTCATGCAGATAGGCTCAGTTGTAAGGCACTGTAGACCAAACAATGAAGGTAGCCTCTCCAGGATACTGGTCAATTATTGTGATTAATGGGTGTTGTTGCTTGAACCTCCATGAGCTACTTGGCCTTGCTTTTGTTTGCTGGTTGTTTGGCGAGTGACTCAGACTGCCTGTCATAATTTCATCACAGACAGAACTGTGTGATAACCTTTGACCACAGTTTTAATATTGTCCCTGCTTCCATAGCACTTACCTTATTGCATTGCTGTGCTCAGTCATGGAACCTGACAGTCTCCTATTCTCTGAAGTTATTGCCTGTTGTTGAAACTATGCCATGCTGATACCTGGTTTAGCTGTTCCCATAGATTGTGCATGAGAAATCTAACCATGATCTAGTACATTAACATTTTATGTTGCCAAGTTTTCATTCAAAGTATGCTTTTGGGTGGATTGTTGCATCATAAAATTGTTCATTTTAATCATCAAAATTGCTTATGCAAAATAACTTAAATTGAAAATATCATTGCCAAGCATCAAGTTATGATTAACCCTTAGCCGCCGAACGACATATATATATGTTGTGCAGTGAGCCCTTTAAATGGCCGAACGGCCATTAAAGTGGACAGGGGGGGGGGGATTTAATTCCGGCGCCAAAGGGTTTATTTATAATTTTAAATATGATGCCTGGGAAAAATTAGATAAGACTAATAACTTTAAAACTTGTATCACTGGCTGATTAATTGCACCATATTTGTATTGGACACTGTTGTGTGAGGTATATTTGATGCGTGTTTTCAAAGTAACAGTCGTGTGAAGTATGGAGCACTTTGGTTCCTGAAATGCTTTGTATATCGTTTTATTTCATTACTTTTGTGCAGAGTATTACCAGAATGTCTCCTTCCCAGATTCACTTGGGTTTACTACTAGGTTTTTTATTTTCTGTCTGCCATATTTTTTATAGTATATTTCATTTTACGTTCATTTAAGATCCTGAGTTCAATTGTGTGAGTTCTTTCTAATCTTGCAACTCTAGTTCAGTGAAGATAAATGCAGTAAGAATTTTTCCATTATAAAATATGGTGCTGAAGTTCAATATCCAGTCTCAGGAATATCACTGTCTGGTAAAAATTAACAGTTTCAGAAAAATAAGCTGCTGACTGAAGATGGAGGTGGCATGTTCCTTTGTATTGTGAGTAAGTTTCTGCCAAACTACAGGTCATAACATCCAACATCAGTCTTCATAGCCACAACCATGAGACTCTCCAATAACAGGTACAAGGGTGTTGGTACTGCAGTATGTACATGGCCAACCCATCTGCTACCGAGTGCAATAAAATACAGGTTGGGAAGTTATGCTAAGAGAGAACCAACTGTAATATTTCAAAACAGAAGATTACGATCGGAAGTTGCTGAAGCAAAGTGCAATTTGCAGACACATTGATAAGTTGACAGTATATTGTAAGTCACCCAGATGATACCATATTTCTTAGTCTTTGAAAAATAAAATGTCTTACTAGGATATGACATTGTGCAGCTTTTTAGAATCCACACTACATAGTGTCACATTCCACATGACAGTTATTTTTGCAGTCACTGCCATAGGAATCTCGGTCCTCTATTGTTTAATATTTCCAAAAGTGTATTTATTCCATAGAAATTCTAAAGAAAATAATGTAGAATTTTACTGGTTTAGTAAGTATGATCAGATGTGTCCAGGTTCAGTAACATAAAGCATTTAAAAGAAGATCAGCCTGACTTACTTTCAAATAATTAACACTAGTGACTGGAAGATTCTTTGTCAGTATGCCTTCAGGTGACATGAATGTTGGTTTCAGAAATCTGAAGTCTTTTCTAGTTTTGACATATAAGAGTATTATGTTGTGTTGAAAGAATCAGTATGTTTTTTGTATTAAAATATTTTAATCCTCCATCAGCTGTAACTAAGGTATATTTACATGACTGGCATGTTTTGGCTGTCCTTAAGGACAACATAACACAAAATAAAACAATTAGATTCACATGAAAAGTTTACAGTCTAAAATTTTATAGTGTAAAACATGAAGTATGCTGTCCTTAAATGCTATGACTATACCTTGTATGTTATTTAATTTTATTAGGCATGTATTGTTATAATGCTGTTACTGCCATGTATGTTGATTTTGACGTCTTCTGTTACATAGATTTGCCAATAGTATAGGGTTCATAGGTATTCTTAATATTTCTTCTAGATACAGACTTAAGTGTTCCATGTGTTGTTTATTTGACCAGTAGTTTTGTCAGCTTCTTTTTAACCTATATTGCCCATATTAAATGATCTGTAATTGCTAATGCTTTCATTCCTATAAGTTTTCTGGGAGCTAGGACCGCATAGTCACATTGTGAATAGGCTGTGGACTGGACAGTCCGGTGGTTGGGAAAATCCAATAAAAGTATTTGACCATTTATTGCACCTACATTTCATTATGTCAGGTAGAAGTACATTTGTACTGATGATCAGTCTTTTACAGTGTTTCACCATGTCAGTTTGGTAAATAGTTACTCTTGGACTGCTTGTCTCTGAAGATGAAGATGCTGCAGTACAAACTGCCAGTAACTACTGACCACTCAACTTGGCATACACATCACAGAAGGCTTGGATCTTCAGTGTCACTTCTGACAGAACCTGGAACCTTAGCGTCTGTGGTTCTTTAAATGTAATGCTTCCATATGTTTTCCTTGCCACTTTAAAAACATTGTCCTCTTGCACTATTTAAACTTCTGTGCATTTTTTAAGTATAGTTAGAATTATGCAGTACATGGTATTGTTGAAGTATCAGTTTTGGTAAGATGCCTGTGAACTTCTAAAGACCCGAATTTGAAATAGGTAGTTGCAAACATTTTTTCCTGTTCTGTGCAAATTTGACATTGCAAAATCACATGTGCAAAAAAAATGGATGAAACTGCAACTTTTTGTATGGACTGTGGTATGGCATGTACCATAAGAGTTCTAATTTTCACATGTTAGTCCTCTTGAAAAATGCACTTTATTAGTAACACTATCATGAAGCTATAAATAAAGGCAACAGTTTGACTGCCAAGTGTACTTAACTGGGACATAATATAAGTTGCAGTTCAGTACTGAAAAGGCATGACATTTACAGCGTATGTTGTCTTCAGATATTACAGAACTGAGCTGAATAAAATTCTTGAAATAAAAATGTAGAATCTTATTTTTGGACAAGTCTGTTATGATGCTTACGATTTCAGGCTTCCGCCACAAAGTACATGAGAATGTGCTCTTCTGGGTTATTACGCAGCAAGTAGCGTTAATTTCTTACTGATGTTTTGGGACAACCTATCAGTCCTATCTTCAAGGGTCAAGAATGTTAGAAATTACCACTACTCGCTGCATAATAACGCAGAAGAGCGCAGTTTTCTTATCTTGTAATGTAATTACATATTGTAGTGTCAGTAGGTTTACATTCATATATTCTGAATTGTGTCCAAGAATGTAATGAACTTATGGCAATATATATATATATATTTCAGTGAATTTTACAGTACTGCCATTCAGTATTGTGATAACCCAAAAAGCCGATAAAGCACACCATATTTTTCATAGAGACTTTCGATTTCACTTAAAAATTTTTTAATTGGGCACTGGCAACATATTGACATTTGTTGGAAGTGTTGGCAGGCTGGAGAAATACCCTTGTTCAATAAAATAAGATTTAGATTGTGAAAGAATAAAATTAATTTCTTGAAAACATACTGAATAGCTGGAAGTATTAATGTGATTCCTCTTCTTTCCGACTAGCAGTTCATGGAGAGACTAGTAATGAATACAGCAAATTAGTAATTCAAGAACTTCAATGTTTTTGTGCATAGTTTTCTTATACATATTTATGCCATCTTTGAATAAGCAGTGTTTGTAAATAACCAACTTGATGCGAGATTCTTTTTAATGTATGTTTATTTGTATTCTCTACATGTTTCGGACAACTATGTGTCCATCATCGGGAGAATGAATCGTATCATTACGACATCTGGTATATGTCACTCTGTGTAGGTCATGTGTAGGTCATCTACACAGAGTGACATATACCAGATGTATTGATACAATTAATTCTCCCGATGATGGACACATAGCTGTCTGAAACATGTAGAGAATAGAAATAAATATACATGAAAAAGAATTGTGCATCAGGTTGGTTATTTATAAAAATTGTAACCAGATGCACAGTCAACAAAACATAAAGTTTTGAAATAAACAGTTGGCAAATTTAGAAAATAAAAGTATTTTGAACTACCTTTTGAAACTGATCGTAATCAGACAGAAACTTCAAGCTTCTTATCCTTGAAGAAAATGAGTGATTTTGGTCCATGTGTTGCAATCACAACGTACACAGCTATGTCATTGTGTCTGTGTCTTCTTTGGCTCTGTTTGGGAAATACTGAACGGCATATCATGCCAGGTATGTACAGTGTCTTCTCTTCCTTGTTGGAAATCCATTGTATAAATTCTGCCAGGTATGGTCAAAACATTATTCATGCCTGGCTTAAATGGAATGGCAAGACAGTATCCATGATTTGGTTTGTGGTAATAATGGATACATAATGATAAAAATTACATTCTTCTACTTTTGTGTGCCTTCTTATTTCATATATGTGTAGTTAATTGATATAACTTAATTTACAAGTATGTTATATAAACAGAATGGTTTCAATGTGTGAATGTAATTGTGTGTGTATTAAGTCAGGTGTGTAGTGTAATAGTGTTCTACCTAATTGACTTTATCTTTTTTTTTCAGTATCCAGTATGTGTGTGTGTAAGAAATATATATATATAAAACTAGGTAGCCTGCCCTCAAGATATCATCTGGGTGAACACAGCAATGCTCTGATTCAAATGACATTTAAAGTATTATCATTTAGTCCATGAAGCAAATTTCCACTAAAAGTGGACAGAAGCAAATGTGAGACATGTCTAGTAATGTATAGTATTGTTTATCAGTATGCTGTAATGTGTTGCACAGTGTATCCATCTCATATGAGTGCACTGTCACACTTCTTCATAGATGGTATATTCTGTAGGTATTCTGCTAGAAGTTGTGCATGGTAAATCTGTTACATCAAGTCACAAGATGGTTTATATTACATTTTGCTTTAATTTAAATGTTTGATGGCAGAAGAGTAGCTCCATTTATATGAACTTGTAATATACAACCAGAAGTTGGATATTTACTGCATATTGTGCTAGAACTACACAGATGCTGTAAGTGATGGGATTCACGTTTGCTGTGCTGAAGTATCTTGTGTTTTGACCGAATTTAATTGTAACAAAAATTCTATAATTTTTGGAGAAGCCCTTTTTTTTTAATACAAAATTTTTCTGTTGTTGATCTATGGTGTATCTGAAAGTAAACTCCTTGTATATTTGCATGATACATGTTCATTTATTACATAATGTTATTACTATTTGATTTTTAATTTATTTATGTTGAATTTTTTTAACTATTTATGTATCAGGAGATGTGTTTTATTCATTCCAGTATTGCAATATGTAAGAAAATAAGCATCACAGAGTATTTAATAATGCAGATAAATTAATTGATAAATCAAAAGCATACTTTCTGATGACATTTTCTTTGTTCGTTGAATTCAGTAAGAATCTCTGTGTTGGCTAATAAGGTGGACCAAGTTTGCTTTCTCCACATTATTGTTATTGATATAAAGAGAATGCAGGGACAATCTGAAGAGGCTGATTAGGATTTTATTGGCCAGGATAGTGAGGAAATTACTATTTGTTAAATAATGTTGATATCTTTGTTCTGTATTATTTCATGGGTTGGAAGCAGGTCCCAGGCTACCATGTTGAATTTCCCATAAACCATCCAGTGAACTGTAATCTTGTGTTTTGGAATGGTAATATACCTCTGCATCAGTTAAAACTTATTGTAAATATGCCTTGGATAAATAATAACCATTGTTATGTTGTTGAGGTTTAACATGGTGACCAGTGTACTGTTTCATTAACCAAGTGCCTGCCAGAAATTGAATGATAGTTTTGTAAGATGTTTGTAAGTTACGGAATATTATATACTGCCTGTTATTAAAAAAAAGAAAGCTTTAAAAGATTAGTGTTTGTTTATAAAATATGTATATATTATATCTTGTAATGTATTGTTATTGTCATCTACATGGATTTGTTACTGGTCAGTACGTTACGCAAATGCAATATTTGCAGTGATGGATGATGTTTCTCTGAGGCTTGAGAAGGCAGCTAGAAGACAGAATTCATTTTATAGATTTTCTGTTTCTGCTGGCTTGTGAAGGTTAAAACAATTTTTTTTTTCCAGCTTTTTGATGTTTTACAATTACAAATCATTATACTGGCAAAGGTTTCCTTATTCAGTTTGGTTTGCAGCCTTTGGTATGATAAAACAAGAGAATAGAATGACATTTTTGTGTATAATTTTCTTTTCAGAAATTAAAGCATTGCATTTCTATTGAAAATAAAAACTGGATGAACTTTGGTGTGAAAAGTAATACCATTTTACAAAAATTACTATAACATTTTGCATCAGATAGAGGACGTATTCATTGCTTTTAGCATGTGGAGTGTCAATACATTATACATATGACAGATTTCATCAGACTAACAGATATATTAGTGTGATGTATGAATGCACCTCTAAGCTTGGGAGAACATGTATTAACCCTTATCCTGCTAACGTGGAGAATATGATGAGCTCCGAATAATGACAGCAAATGGCAGATGGGATTTAATTCGGCGTTTAAAGGGTTAATGCAGTTTTGCTTCAGACTGTGACAGTGCTCATCTTGATTTCATCTCGTACATTTGTAGATTGAATAAGGATGCTATTTCGTTTTTAAAAGATTCATTTGCTGGAAACTTCCCCTACCATAAACAAGATACCAATTACTGAAGCAGAAATAAAGGGTGTAATAAGCTCTCTCAAACCAAAAAACTTCTCAGGTTACTACGAAATAACAAGTAAAATTATAAAATCTTGTGCTACATTGATCAGTATCCCATTAAGCTATATCTATAATTATTCAATACACACAGGTATTTTTCCTGATCATCTAAAAATGGCAGTAATAAAGCCACTGTACAAGAAAAGAGACAAATTTGGCATTTCAAATTATAGTCCCATTTCGCTGTTACCTACATTTGCTAAAATATTTGAGAAAGCAATGTACAGTACGTTAAGCCAGCATTTACAGAGTAACTGTATACTAGCCCCAGAACAGTACGCTTTTAGGAAAGGCAAGTCTGCTGAGGATGCTGCATTTAGGCTAATTGACAGTGTAATTAAATCTCTAAACCAAAAGTTGTATGTCAGAGGAATGTTCTGTGACTTATCAAAAGCTTTTGACTGTGTAAATCATGAAATTCTGCTAAGTTGCATTTTTATGGTAGTCAAGGAATAACTATAGATTGGTTCAGGTCCTATCTAATAAATAGAAAACAGAAGGTAGAAATAAAATCACCCAGTTCAACTCATAATTTTGCTTCAGACTGGGGAATATTGAAGTATGGAGTCCCCCAAGGGTCCATTCTAGGACCCCTCCTATTTTTGGTGTATATAAATGACATTCCATTGCAAATAAATTCTCTTGCAGAACCAATACTATTTGCTGATGACACTAGTGGTATAATTTCTAATGGAAATTTTATAGATTTCTCTACATCAGCAAACCAAGTATTAGCATGCATGATTGGTTTTCAGCTAACAAGTTAGTTTTAAACTTGGGGAAAAACAAATATAATGAAATTTGTAACAATAAATCAACCACATTGTGCATTGACCATTAGTTATAAGGATAAGTGTACAGAAGAAGTTGTAAATTTAAAATTTTTTGATATACAAATTGATAATCACCTTAATTGGAGAAACCACACTGATCAAATAATCCCCAGACTAAGCATAGCATGTTATATGGTTAGACAAATGTGTCATATCTGCAATAATGGTACTCTGAGATCGATTTACTTTGCTTATTTTCACTCTGTTGTGAGTTATGGAATAATTCTCTGGGGGAATTCCCCACACAGTAGGAAGATATTCACTTTGCAGAAGAAAATAATTGGAATTATGATGGGTGCACACCCCACAACTTCATGTAGAAAGCTATTTTAAAAATTAGAGATTTTAACATTCCCAAGCCAATATATATACTCATTGATTAGTTTTTTTTTATTGGAAATCAGGATTAATTTCTGACTAACTCGTCACTACATAGTATAAATACAAGAAATAAACACCATCTACGTAGACCTATTGTTAACCTGTCTTGTTTTCAAAAAGGCGCATCCTACTCTGGGATCAGAATTTTTAACCTACCACAAAGTACTGCAAACCTTAGGAATGAAAAGCCACAGTTTAAAGTAGCCCTAAAAAAATTTTTTATATGCACACTCCTTTTACTCTGTGGATGAATTTTTTGCATGTACAGATGATATGTATTACTGACTTATATGACTGTAAATTCTCACACTGTAATAATTTTATGTCTTGTTCGCTTTGTTTGTTTTTTGACATGTTCCACATCCTATTGTCTGGTGACAGCCTCAGGGATCTATGGAATGTATATATGTATGTACGTATGTAGGAAGTCTCTTTACCCACGTAGGTGAATGTGGCCCACTTGCACTTTGTAGGTTTTGTCATTTGTTGCTGTGTTTTAGTGTGGATGATGTGTTTTGGGGGTTTGGTGGGCAATGAGTTATTGTATAGGATATTATGGATGACATTCAGCTCCTGTTGGTATTCTTTTTCTTGAAGGTCATAGGAGTTTAGTCTATTAAAAAGAAACCTAACTGCTGCGTATTTGTGCTGTGTAGGGTGGTTGGACATGTAGGTGATGGTGTCTGTGAATGTAGATTTCCTGTGGATGGAAGTTTTTATGTTGTTAGGAGTTTTGTGAATGGAAATGTCCAGATAATTTAGTGTGTCTCTTCCTATTCCTGCTGTGAACTGTAGATTCAGGTGTAAGGCATTAAAGTCCCTTAGGATCGCCTGTATGTCAGTGTGGATTGGGTTGAAAATGAGAATGCCGTCTACATAGCAGAAGTAGTGTGATGCTGTGCTTGTAGGTCAGGTGTGTATGTTCTATGTGCTGCAGGAAGATCGTGGCAATGATGCCGGATGAAGGGGCGCCCATTGCAAGGGCATCGTGTTGGATTACTATGTCCTGGTTGTTGGTAAAGTAGTTTTGCCTAGTAAAAACATCATACCATTGTCAAAGTTCGTGTTGTGTCTGGGGGTCTGTCATGCTGTGTTTCAATATGTTAGCAAGAACTGTCCTGGTTTCTTTTACTGGGATGTTCGAATATAGGTTGGTGAAGTCTAAGGATGTGGGGAGATTGGGGTGTCTTGTAATTTCTGAATCAGGTCCTTTGTGTTTTTTATGTTGAAGGCATTTGGGAGTGAAGCTATAGTGTTCCGACTGTATATTATACATATTTGATACTTTGTATTTGATTAACACAATGGGGATGAATCTCCTCAAAACTGTACTGAAGATTGAACTTTTGCATTTTACTTCTTAATTTGTTGGTACAACAATGCAAATGAAGCTCCTGCCATACATTATTAGAGTGGGCCACTGATCACAATTTGCCCATCTGCCCTAATTATTGCAGCAGTATTTACACCATTCCAATGCTGAGGAGAAGAATACAAAGTTCCTGAGTGCAAGTAGATCAGACCAAGTTATGAAAAACTGATATTAGCAGGCTTCCAGCATAGCAACCAGAACAAGTGTTACTACAACTAAAAAACAGAACTGTGAGTGCAATAAAATTATAACTAAAAAAACCCATGGAAATGGCAATTAAGATGTGGAAAGCACTTGCTGGGGGAGACTACACTGGCCAGAGGTAAAGAAGTCATCTTCATGGTCCACATTATAGCAAGTAGGACCTATCTCATTGTTGTAACCTGTTGTGTGTTAATTGGTGCTAAACTGACCTTAAGGCTCTGATCCCTCTTGTGGAAGGTTTACTGTCAGCTCAAACAAGGAACAGGCAAGAATATGCTCATATAGTCTGAAGTAAGTAATCAGAACTTAGTTGTATTTAATTTTGATTCTAAGATCAAGGCAAGTTTTGTGTTTTCTGCCTGCATTGTTGCCATAAATGTGGCAAACATGCTATGCAGCTGATCAGATGATATTGGACTTTCATCAGTACCACTAGTTACATTACTATTACTGGATAATTCTACAGTGTTCTGGGTCCAGTTGTTTCTTTGCTTTAAGCTACCTGAACATTACTCAACTTTACAGTATATTTATTAGCATAACCTCTGTGTCGTTAATAAGCCCATCCAGTGATGGAGACTAGCTTGTTCTAAGTGGTCAAGTCACATTTGTTTCCCACACATGAATGCAGAAACACAGCCAACTTATGAATGTTGATAGGTGACAGGTGAAGTCCAACAAAAATGAAACTGTTGCAGAATATAAAAGGCTTGGGTTTGGAGTTCCTCTTAGGTGAAATCTGATTGAGCTTAGTGTTCAATGTGTGTTAATAATGTAATGCATACTATACTGGATACTGTCTCATTTTGGTCAAATATACACAATGGTCCTGAGACTGGTTTTGTCTCGGTCTTCAAATAAAAGCATTCAGTTGCACCTATTACATGATGCTGGTCTCAATCTCTTGGACTGGAGTTGTTATAAAATAAAAACTTTGTTTCGAATAAAGAAGTCTTGGCTTTAAAATACTCGATGTATTATAATTTCATGTGACTTTGTTAAAAATGTTAACACAATAAACACGAATGGAGAACTTGGAGGTCCTGCATCAGTAATTACAGTGACTGTGAATAATCTCAGAATGCTTTCAGAATTTAAGTGTCATCTTAATGTTATTCCTCGATCTCTTCAATGTTCTCCAAAGGCAGCTTGTCAAAAGACTCCCTTATTGATGTGTATGCTACTTTATCTCTTCTATCTTAGTTACATGTCCAGCCCATCATAACATTCTACTTTTGCTGATAAATGGAAAGGTAAACTTGCCCCTGTCCACATTATGAAATAGTACACCTCTATTCATTCTTAACTTTGGTACTACATGGAGGTGAGTGGTCAACATCATGCCCTGGCTGCTTTACCCCAGTAAAGAAACCAGTCACTGCATAGGAGGCTTGGTGGACACCTGAGCCAGTCTGGACATTTTGGAGGAGAGAAAAAGCTCTTGCTCTTGCTGGGATTCAAACCCCTGGATTGTCTAGCCCATAGCCTAGTCAGTATTGTGACTGTCCTATTTTGGCTCCCCCTATGCAATACTGGGTCAGCCATCTTAAGAACAGTATAAAACTTTCTACTGGTACATGGTATGGACGATAAAAATTCTGAACATTTCAATTTATTTCTGTTATGTTAACCAACAAATGCACAAAATATTTAATAACACTTATTTATAACTCCAACTTGCTTCGATACCTAAGTAGACTATCATTAACAGGGAGATGTTCGTATGCCAAGTTAAAAGCCAAATGAATGTAATCAATTATAACATGTAGGCAGCTTTGCTTCAAGTATTGCTACTTAGTGTAACCATCGCATCACCACATTTAATGATACTATTTGAACTGGAGTGATAAATTTTGCTCAGCAAGACCTGGAGAGGCTTCCCAAGGAATATTCGGGTCATGTAGTCCCGTATAATGTTTATCCACACTAACATTTCACTCATATACATGACCAATATACATCTGAAGCAACATAACTGTTTATGTTCCACAGACCGGTAAGCGTAGGTACGAATATCAAGTTGCATAAATGCTTATAGTTTCACAATTTCAACGCACTTCACTGTGCAACTACACTTACTTGTATGCATATCTTATATTACACTAAAGTGGTGTATGTGTGTTTTTTATCATTCTCACTGCAACTCACAATGTGTTTTCACCAACCTGTTCTTGGCACTGAACATAAACCAACTCATGTCCTCCCACTGGAAAAGTCCATTCTTACAACACGCAACCTGCAAGGTCTACTGCCATTGCCATAAAAAATGCAACTTACATCTTCCAGCTAGAAAAATAATTTCTTTGTGACTGAAATTCCGGACTCCTCCACTCTTCTCTCACCTCATTGGCTCTACTCTTTCCTGCTTAAATACAGTAAAATTCACAGGATATGAACATGAATATGATTCAGTTATCCCCCACAATGTAACAGGTACTTAGTTGGGGAGCGCAACTACTCACCCCACTGTCCAAACACCCTACACACCTCCAAAAAGTTACCCCAGTTCTTGAGCTCATGAAGATCTGTACCTACAGTTCTAATTTTACTTCAGCTACTGTCTCACAAAGAAAATCAATTAGTATTACACAAACGTACGTCAGCACAATCTATTCTAGAGCAAGGCTACATGTTTCATGAAACATGTAGCCTTGCTCTAGAATAGATTGTGCTGACGTACGTGTAATACTAATTGATTTTCAAGCACATCGTGATGCCTTCATTCAGAACAAAGAAAGTGTTTTAAGAATTACTTGCTCTTCTGAACTGTTTACAGGTCAAGGAAGTTTCTCTCACAAGCATGGTACTTATTTTATGTGCTAACAATATGTGATACTCCCAGTTGACATAATTTTCATGGTAGGTGGCATGTTTGCTGAAAATGTGTTTGAAGCTACCAGTAACAGAAATCTTCTATACCAGTGTTGCTCAGTTTGATGGTAAACTGGATCTCACTAATTCCACAGACTACCTTCCCTGCAATTATCTTGCTGGGCAGTAGTATTGAGAATTGGAACATCAGAAAAATCTTAAACCATAAAAGCCTTTACGTCACTGTACAAATTCATTAACATAAACATGTTCTAGTAGTAATGATACAACTAAGATTAGTAAAAGTCTAAAGGAAAACACTCTTTAAACACTAGTGAGTAGAGTATTCAACCTGCAGACCACTTGTTGCAAAACACTTACTCAGGGCTTTATATGTGTCATATAGCCAGCAAATATTATATAGTGTTGTCTGTTTTGTCTCAGTTGCATTCGTTGACTGTTCTCAAACATTCGAAGTAAAATTCACTTTTTATTTCACCAACATATGCACTTACAAATCGATCAATATTAACGTTAACACATTAAAACCTTAAAAGATAAACCATTATGATATTAAAACTCCAACATGTTTCGGGTTTTTTTATAAAACCATCATCAGGGAGCAGGTTCGTACCTAATAGTTACTTTTAGTCTATATTTGTTTTTGAAGTATGTTGGCAGCATGTCTGGAAATAAATCATAACCTAATAGTTATCGTCAAGAGATGTTATTTACAAGCTGACACTATTGTCAAATGTTATATTATACATAATTATTCATTCCTAATTAGACTTATTGGATAATTTAGGGTATTTTCTTATCATATTGTACATGTGGGTTGGATTTCTTGTTCTTCCTTGTGCTGGCTTCTTGTATCTGAGCGTGTGTTATGAATGTTGATTCATTTATTACATTGTGGGTTGAGATCACCGATTTGCTGTTCTGTGATCAGTATTCCATGGTTATGAAAGGTTTGCATGTACAGGTTTTCCCAACAACTCATCCGTGTTCCCTTGGTGCATGCTTTTAGTAGTAGAAGGGTTATCTTCCTTGCAATACTATTGCCAGTTCCGAGGAGCATGTGCCTTTTTTGCCTTTATGGCTATAGTCAAACAGTAGGCTGATAAGGGTCAAACAGAGAGGCCTGTTTTCTCTGGCCATGTCAGAATATTCTTATGCAACATGAGCCAATGAAATGTACACTTTTCAAATTAATACTTTGATTCATTTTTTTAAATTTTTCTGCACGTTTCGAACCACATGGGTTCAGGGCGGTTCAAAACATGTAGAAGACGTCAAAATTGGAAAATTGAATTAAACTATTAATTTGAAAATCATGCATTTCAGTGGTTCATGCATAATTATATCACAATTCATGGTGCAAAAAAAAATGAAAGAATATTCTGTTAATTGTACAGCTCACTGGAACACTGTGCTATGCGTGTAAATACTGAATTGCTCAAAATTCGCAAATAAATATGGTAGGTAATGATCCAGTGGCATGGAATAGAGAAAAATGCTTTAAAGCATGCTTTGTTCAGGTCCTGAAGGATTACAGCATGCAGATCTGAATGTGACAGTGTTGTGAGCTGCCATACAGATTCTACAGTCCTTCATTACATGTATAAATGAACCAAGTCAAATCAGCACACCCCACCATTGACAATTTTGGTTCAGTGAAATATGCTGAGCTTGTAGGCCCTATGGAAGAAAATGGAAATAGTCCAGTACCTATTGCTGCTGTTTCATACCAAAAAATTCATTTTTTTTTTAACTGTGACAACTTGCATAAGTTACTACAGTAAAAATAACAGTATGACACTTTTGTGGGACAGATTATGTTTGTTACAATGAAATTTCATTACAGTGGAGTGCAGTTTCATTTGCATTATGGGTTTTGGAAGTGTCAAATTTTGGTGCTTGAAATAAACCTTAAGAGCTCGAAGAATAGGGTTGCCAGTTTCTGTTGTGAGGCATTAAATTCGAGGCACTGAAATTATGTTGAGGTTTCTTGCTGCCATCAGAAGAGGCTGTTTTGGGCAGTTTTGACAGGCTGTTCCTTAGTCAGCAGTGATGGGTACTTGATATTAAAGAAAATAGTCCAAATATTTGATATGCAATATTTTGCATATATAGCCAATTTCAGACAGAACAGCTGCGTGGCAGTTTCTGTTACATTACTTCTCAAACAGTACACAGCCTGTATTTGTAACACATGCTACATGTAGTACAACACATCAGGACTGATTTATACAGTAGAAAGCATTTGTAGGTCACTTTTCCCACCGTAGGTAGATGGCACTAACTATTAGTCCTGGACCTCTCACCACAGACTCCCAGGTTCACTTGCAGGCCAGTTCCGTCTGGGATTAATGGTGGACAGAGTAGCAATGGGTCAAGTTTTTCTCTGAGTGTTTTGAATTTTCCTTGTCAGTATTATTCTACCAATGCTCCACACCCATTCATTCATCTGACATTGACACTGTATAATCTTAGCAACTGTCAGTGTCGTGAAATGAAGCACCCTAGTAAGATGTACAAAATGAGGCATAAAAATCTCAAAACCTGAAACTCCATAAAAAGCTTAATCACATCCAAAATTTGCTATGCTGCAGCTAGAAAGTATGTATGTAAATGATAGATAGGGAGGGGTTAAAATATTTTGTGGCAGAGTATAACACTTAAACAGCTGAGCTTTTTTTTATTGTTAATTAAGCATGCTCCATCACCCGGAAGTGATACTACATACTGTAATGTGACTAGTTATTGGTACTTGATTATAGGTAGGGGATGCAGGGTCTGCCTCTGCTCTAGGCGTTGGACACTGCATTCCCTTTACAATGTATAACCATCGAGTGATGTCTCTTAGCACTTTGTAGTTACACCTCTATCGCTATAGTTTGTCATAGTCTATTGAGTTTGTGAATTTCATGAATGATTTTAGATGTTTGGTTATTAGTTCGTGTTTGCTTATTGGCCAGATTCCATGTTGAAATGTATCCTTCTCAAGTCTTTCCCTTTGTTGTTGAAGAAGGGTGCAATGATATATCAGGTGGTCGGTAGTCTGATCCCCCTTGTTGCAAGGACATGTTACAATTTCCAATAACTTGAATCGGTGTAGATTGGCTCTGGTTTTACTGTGTCCTGAAACCAAAGTTTGTGGTTATGACAATTTTCGATTTGAGTCTGTCCATGATGTTTGGGTAGAATTGTTTTGTTTGAGCTGCCTTAGGGCTTTTTTCCCACTTTTGTTGCCATTTTAGCTTGGATTCTTCTTCTAGCTCCCGGAACAGCGTGCTCAAAGGTATTCTGCTGAAGGAGGTTGTCATATCTTCGTCCCGCGCCGCTGTTTTGGCCACTTGATCAGCCAGTTCGTTTCCAAGAATCCCTGCATGGACCTTGACCCACACAAACATAAGTTTCCAGTTGGATCTCTCCAATTTCGATAGCCTCTCCCGTATCTCTTCAATTAGACAGCTGTGTTTGTTTGTGTTCTTGATTGAGTCCAAGGAAATTTTGCTGTCCGTGATTATTGCTGCAGTAAGTGGGCTGTTTTTCTCGTCTGTCTGTCTTTTCTAATGCTTCTAGAGCCTTGGCTATCGCTAGTTGCTCCGCCTGATTATTGGATCATCTGTTATCCAGCCTGTATTTTAGTGTTGTAACAAGTTCGTTTCCTGAGAACATCACCACTCCTGCCCCGACCCCTAGTTTGTTTCTGCTCCCATCAGTGTATATCTGTATGGTTTCATTTCCATATTCCTTCCCTACTATAAATGCTGCCACTTCAGCAGGTTAATTCTATTTATAAGCAGTTTCTCTAACAATTTCCCTCCTGTGTTGAGAAGACTTATGGGGTGGAATTTGGAGACTTCATCACTGTTTTCTCTCCCTGGTTTCACAATGGGTATCAGCTTGGCCGTCTTCGATCTCTTTGGGAAAGATATCAAAGGCACTTGCGAACACTTCGCCGGTTATACCGTCTTCCCCCCGGCGCTTTCTTTTTATTCATGCCTGCAACTGCATTCCTGGTTTCCTTGACAGTGAAGGCTTTATCATCCTCCGTGTCTGCAAGTTCTAGAGTTTGGGCTCTGGCTAGTTTGTGGTGTTCTGTGTTGTCTTCTTCTTTGTCAACTAGTGTGAAGTACTCAAGCATGAGCTGTAGGGTTTCTCTCAAGTTTGCAGTTAAGGATCCGCCAGGCTTTCGCAAAGTTGTTATTGGTGTGTTGTTCCTTCTCTTCCCTGCCGCCAATTTATACACTTCGTTCCACGGGTTGGAAGATGACGTCAGATTGCAATATTCAGCTGAACTTGTTCAGTATCTGATTGGGTAGTACTCCACATTAATTTAACTTACTTAAGTAATGAATAATTCCATGCCCTTAAAAGATGTCAGCATTATTTATGCCCATATCCTCCTGTTAATGTGACACATGGACATACAACAGCTATAAATTCTAGACAGGTTCGGGGGGGGGGGGACATCACCATGTTCTGTGAAGTGAGAAACTTACTGCGTATCTTTTGAGGAATTCAGTGTGCAGTTTGACAACCCTGGTGCTCATGTATATTAAACCTAGGAAAGTGATATGTAATGGGGACTTCAGTTTGTTGAGAGTAAAGTCATGGGATGTGACTGCATGAGGTTTGGTAGATAGACCCAAACAATTTGGAGGAACCTGCTGCCTCCCTGTTCCTGGTATGAGAGTTTTTTTCCTTCTAACCCTGAAGATAGAAATGCCAGGTTCCACCAAGGTGTTGGTACTTATGTGTCAGACAGCACCACATCACATACCGTGAGCCCATAATCTTAATACTTTCTACACTGAAAACACAATTTCACATGCATTTTGTTAGCTTTTAGAGTAGCCCAACATGACTGTTCCAGCTGAAATAGGTCCATAGTTAAGCTGTGCCATGCAAGAAAGTTGACTTGTCTTTAAATTCTTACTACAAAAGAATTATGGGCATAAAGGCCTAAAGGGTCCACAAGCTTGGCGAATTTCAGTGAAGTATAGATGTATGTTGGAAGTTGCACTGTTGTGTGTTAATTTGGTGTGGATTTACAAACTTTGCAACACCACTTATACATACATTGTGTGTATTGTTTGCATTGTGTCCTAAAGTACAGTAAGCAAGAGACCTTATTGGATGCAATGTTTGTTGTAAGTGTAGTATAATAAATATAAACAGTTATAATTAATGTCCTGATGATAAACATCAGTGTGCTTTATTTTGCTTGCTATAGATGCAGCTTGCATACTGTGTGTATGTATGTATGTATCATGTTTCACCAACTTGTCAATGGAATAAATATCTTCCACATTGTCACAGCACCTACGGAAGTCCTTTGATATTCCTACCAAAGGCCAAACTCAACGTTGCCTCTCCTTCAAAAACCCCTGTTCTCTCCACCACTTAGCCAGTGCAACAACATGCTGGAAGCCAAACATTGGACCACAACCTAAATGTGACCAAACAATTGAGAACCAGTTCTTCTGCGTGCTAAGTTCTGTAGATGTAGCTGCAAGGTGGTGGTGGTGGACTGCCACCTGTCATGGAATGCATTAAGACAAGAGGGGGAGAAGGGGAGAAGGAAGGGGGTGAGGGTGATGATGACGAGCTGGAAGGGGGTGTGGCTGTGGCCAGAGGGTGTGAACCACCCAAGGTACCAGCACCACTCTCTGCCTGCTGTTGGTGCCTCAACCCCCCCACCAGTGCCTGCCCAGTTACGTGGTGGGCACATCAGGCTACGATGCCCCCTCCCTTCCTCCCCTGCCTCTCAGAGGTACACCTTTTTGGCACTGCAGGCGGTGCCAAAGCCATCGCTCACAATTCCAGAGCTTGGAGGTGCACGGCCACTGTGATAGCCATTCCCCTGATGAGATCGCAGCGTACCAAAGTTGTCACGTCCACATTGATGTGCATATGGATCCCGGGGTGGTGTGTAATTGTCGGAGAACTGAAATAATGTCTCAGCAGCATGGTTGGCATTATGACCTTTCCTTAAAGTGCTTTTTGGAGAATTAAGCTTGTTTGGGCCAGGAGTTGGCACTAAAACAGGCTCCGCATATGTTACCTCTTCCTGGGGTAGAAGTTTAGGCTCAGGAGCTAGGTGGCTGCAAAGAGGAAATGAGCTAAGTTAGGATACAGATGAAGAAAGAAAGACACACACAGACACACAACTGTGTTCAAGAAACTGGAACTTATAAAACATAGAATGTGCCCACTTACATCAATCAGTCTGAAAATCTAAAATAACATGTTATTAACTTTTTACAAATACGAATCTGCAAACACATTTTATTTCCTAATATCCATTACATAACTAATTCCTAATTTAGTTTCAATATTAGCTTTTCTTGTTTTTCTGATAATGTGATCGAAAAATGTACTCAACCACATCAGTCAGGGTGAATGTCAATATGGCATGGTACCTCTGGTGGGAGGAGGAGGAGGAGAAAATCTGCAGTAACTGTGAATATATGAAATAAGGGGAGAGCAGACAGTGGGTGGTCCTCCAGTCACCATAAAATCCAATATGTTACGAGATGTTACAAAGGGCCTTAAAAATGTAAGGATTCCCCTAGATGACATACACACTGGAAAATGGAGAGATATTTGGAACTTTAAATGAAAGGAATCTTGTACATCAGGTCTAATGATGACAGCTGTAGGTGAATGCAAAAATTATAATTCAGATATAATGCAAGTACATGAGGCGAGACAGAACAGCAGCAGCACTGAAAAAGCATACAATTATACATTTTTGTGTGGAAATGAGAACAAAAATCATCTAATATGGATAGGATTTTTCATACAAAAAGGAATCATAGCAGCAGTTTAAACAGCAGAGTCTATTAGTAACGGGATGTTTTATACAATAGTAAGAGGCTGCAGATGTGATGATATTGTTGAGAATGTGGATTCCACAGCCAGAATAAAAGACATTATGCAATGGATAGCTTCAATTAGAAACTAAAGCAGGTATTCAATCAATATCCTATTCATCACATAAAAGCACTGTCAGCAAATTTCAATGAAGCAATGAGAACAGATTAACAGTTTACATGGAACTTTTAATGACAACTGTGTCAGAGTAGGAAACTTTGCCACCTTCACAAATCTAAATTTTTATGTTTTGCTGACCGTACATCTCAGTATAATCTTAGTAATAAACCAATTTAATGCACAAAATCTTGTTTTATAATAAGTTTATTATATGCCTGTACATGTCTCGAGCACTATGTGCTCATCATGAGGTCAAAATTGTATTATACAGCATCTGATATCATCACACCTGTGCACCGGACAGCCACCTACAGGTGTGATGATACCAGATGCTGTATAATACAATTTTGACCTCATGATGATGAGCACATAGTGCTCGAAACATGTACATGCATATAATAAACTTATTATAAAACAAGATTTTGTGCATTAAGTTGGTTAATTACTAAGATTATCCAGCAATCTAATCATCAAGGGAACAATGTTCCCACATTTCATAATCAATGAATTCATTTGGAATTCTGCTCACTGCAAAAAAATACAGTCAAACTGGTTGCATCTGAATAGATAGGAAATGGCATCAAATACATTATCTGATGTCTGAACTTTCGAAGCAGGTAAATGATAATGATCACTGACTGGTAGCTGCACAGGCAGAGGGATATTCTCTGTAAATTAACAAGGAAGCAGAAGATTAATATGGAAAGATTTCATCTCAAGAAACTAAATAATTTGGAAATTAAATAACAGTATTGAGTGTTGGTCTGCTTCTTCGACGTGGAAGAACCGAAAATGACTTCGGACGTGGAATGAAGAAATACAATGGGCATTAGAAGAAAAGAAAACTAGCTACAGGAAATATTTACAAAAACAAAACAGTGGATTCTATATACCATATAAAAGACACCGAGCAATAGTAAGGAAAATGACATGAAGGCAAAGAAGAGATGACTGGGACAAATTTGTGAAGACATTAGAAAGAGACAGAACAGGAACACAAAGACGAGGCTTTCATGTTTACAACAAACAGCCCAATTTGCAGCTGTTACTAATAACAAACATTCATTGTCAGTTTTTGTACAGTATTCAAAGACAGATTCCTGGATGAATGTCCAGAACTTACCAGTATTGTATCAGTTTGGCTCAGCCGAAGCAAAGTGGTTGTAAATCGGATATGTGAGGTGGTATCAACTACACTACACATCTACGTCTGAAAAACTCTGTCACCCCTGTAAAAATCGTGGATTAAGTTCATCATTAACAAACAAACAGCATCCTTTCTCACTGAAATGGACAAGGCCATGCCTCTTCTCTGTAATCATGCAGTCATTTGCAGTTTTATATCATAGATGGATAATGTGAAGCAATGTCCACAAGAATTATGGAAGCTGGAGGTAAAAGGCAACACTTCTGCATTCATACATGCTTTCAAAACACATGGCGTTTATTCATCCATGATTGTCTCCAGTGCCTGCACTTTCATTGCGCAGTACTTGCACTCCATAAACAAGGCCGTTATTTGACCCAACATTAATGAGAAATAGTCTTTGTGATACACTTCCCCAT
>Ga0131853_10006122_pt1 | contig 21720 bp, 10 predicted proteins | sample TergutLab28metaG_FD_92764 | JGI IMG/M metagenome (GOLD analysis project Ga0131853, IMG submission 92764) | Labiotermes labralis P1 segment gut microbial communities from Petit-Saut dam, French Guiana - Lab288 P1 (version 2) (version 2) | ecosystem: Host-associated > Arthropoda: Insects >... | reverse complement strand
TGTGTTGTGTGTGTGTGTGTGTGTGGTGTGTGTGTGTGTGGTTTGTGTGTGTGTGTGTGTGTGGTGTGTGTGTGTGTGGTGTGGTGTGTGGTGTGTGTGTATGTGGTGTGTGTGTGTGGTGTGTTATGTGTGGTGTGCCTTTGTGTGTGTGGTGTGTGTGTGTATGTGGTGTGTGTGTGTATGTGTGTGTGTGTGTGGTGTGTGGTGTGGTGTGTGTGTTGTGTAAAACAATAAATTTTGAAATATATATTTCTCTTGCTTAATGCATCTGATAAATTTTCGCCCTGGCGATACAGTAGAAATTTATCTTGAATTGGCAATAGGCCGAAGGTGGTGGCGTGTCGGAGAGGCTCCACGCTTATAGCCTAAAGTGTCTGATATGAATATATGTCGGGATACTTGTAATCCTGATTTTTCCATGGCTTGCTCATTCGAGGACGCTACGACAAGCTCCCTTCCGCGTCCTTCCGAACTCGTTATCGTCAGTCACCCGTCATTCGAAGCCGAACAGTTTCCGATATTCAGAATACCGTCAAATTGAGTACAGGACATTTCAATTAGTAATGTGTTGTAACATCATCATGTAAGTCTGGACTGAGTTAAGGAAAGTTGCAGTTCGTAATGGTTCTCCTGTGAATATGAACTTTTAAAAATAGAATGAAGCTGAACCATTTCACAAATGAAGGGAAACAGAAGGATAGATTTTTGAAAGTATGAGTTTGGAAGGTAAGAGGAATTACACGGTGAACTGATAAAGGAAGCTGCCTTGCCTGTTTATATTCAATATCATGTCTTTTGATCAAGTTTAGTTACGCAGTGTTTAATAATCTGCATGCGGCTGTGCTAATGAAATGTGACATACTGTTGTTAGTTCGGACTTCTTCCGTCCTCCACAGTTGGCGTTAGTGTCGATAGGAATTGTAAAATATTTTTGTTACGAATTTGTGTTGTGTGTAAGGCTAATAATTTGTGTTATGTGTAAGGCTAATAATTTGTGTTATGTGTAAGGCTAATAATTTGTGTTGTGTGTAAGGCTAATAATTTGTGTTATGTGTAAGGCTAATAATTTTTGTTATGTGTAAGGCTAATAATTTGTGTTGTGTGTAAGGCTAATAATTTGTGTTGTGTGTAAGGCTAATAATACCGGCAGTGTTTGACGAAGAAAGAAGAATAAGCTCTGCTAAGTTTTCAAAGGAAAATATTTAGAAGAATGTATGGTCCTAAATATGAAAACGGGGAATGGAAAATTCGGAAGAATCGAGAACTAGAAGAGATGAGCAAAGGAGAAAATATGGTAAAATGGATAAAAGAGCAAAGAATAAGCTGGTTAGGTCACCTACAGAGAATGGAGGAGGATAGGATGCCCAAAAAGATCTTCACTCAAGGACTGGAATGGACAAGGAGAAGGGGAAGACCCAGGAAAAGATGGGAAGAGGAAGTAGAAAGAGATCTTCAAGTGATGGGAGCGAGAAGATGGAAAGAGATGGTGGCAGATAGGATAAAATGGAAGGACATTGTTCGACAGTCTAAAGCCCACAGTGGGCTGTATTACCAATTGAAGAAGAAGTTGTGTGTAAGGTCCGTTCAGTCGGAGTTTACAGCTATTTTTATGATTTTTAATTTGTATTGTTTGTATTGTATTTGTTCCAGGGTTAATTGAGTACTATTGTTAAATATTAAATTTTTTTAACCAATTACCCATTAATACCCTTTGACAAGATTTGGTTTCAGGTGCGTATTATAACAGTTTTATTTAACCATAGGGCCCATTGACTGAGCAGAGCTTTTCTATATTTTTTTTCAAGGGTCCAACAGATCAGGTGTTTTTCTTTTACCTAAATACGGAAACAGTAGCCGTCTTCTGAAGCACTTTACTTTGTTAATTTTAAGATGGGTAAAGTTTAAAGAGAGAATATTGCTTTATCGGAGAGACTGTATCTCTTTTTGCATGATTCGTTCAGAATCAAACTTTTACGCTGATTCACTTGACTAATATCTTATTATTCTAACTGGAAGATAAGAGAAGAATTGGAACAACTAGACATAGATGGAAGGGTGATATTAAAATGAATATGCCTTCTGGAATGTGATGCCGTGTATTTGACAGTTAGGTTTCGAAAGAACCTTTTGCCTCCAAGAGAATCCCAATTTTTGTAACACGAGAATAGGACTTGAAGAATTGTGGTGGGAGTGAAGAATTGTGGTGGGAGTGTGAGGTTAAGGATTCACTTGGTTTAGCGTAGACACGACTATTGAGCTGCTGTGAGTACAGAAACCAAGGTTCGAATTTTATAAAAGGGCATTTTGTGTGAGTGTGTGTGTGTGTGTGTTTGTGTGTGCCTGCGTGCGTGAGGTAGATAGAGACTGAGTGGTTATCACTTGTCAAGAAAGATTCTACACCGTTGTTTCTCAACCTTTGTGAGACCGGGACCCGGAAAATTCTTTTTTCATAAGAGGAGGGTCCGGTTCTAACAAATTTACTCGTAAATGCCTTTCCATTTTTTTAATTTCATACATTAAATTAACGTAAGTATTAATAATTAATTATGACATAATCATAAAGAGTATTAGTACACTTATGTATACGGTGTGGCATGTTGATAAATATAAAATTACATTTAAACTAGTTATCAATCACTTGACTAATGAAATCTTGTAGCATATTGTAGTTTCCTCATGCCAACATCTGGGTCTGAGTTTTTCGACACATTCACGAATATTATTCTCTTCAGAATAGTTCCACTATAAAACATTTATTAATGAAAATTGCTTAGAAAACTAAAATGACAAATTCCAGGAGAACCTTTCGCGGCCCGGAATAATTGATGCCAGGGCCCGGTACGGGGCCGCGGCCCGGCGTTTGAGAATTGCTGTTCTACGCCGTGCAGCAAAATTACAGTCAGACTGCACAAAAGTGAACTGGTACAGAAGAATTTGACGTTCAGGTGACCGTGCATCGTGATAAATTCTTATAATAAAATCAACTAGATGCACTAATTTCTCAGTTTTTTTTTGGAATAAATAATTTCGTCCTGATCCTGCTCGCAAGCTGTTAGCAAAACTGTATGACATATATTATTGCTGTGTGTACAGTGAAAAACTCCTGATGATGTACAGATATACTGTACGAAACATGTAGATTTTTATTCCGAAAATAAATTTGAGAAATTAGTGTATCCATTTGGTTTTGTTATAAGAATCGGTACATAAGCTTCTTTTATTGTAACCGTATCCCAGGTGTCGTTTCTCTGAAGCTCTCTAATGCTAGGACGGCTGTATCGTCACTGAAGACCCTCCAAAAAAAGAACACTGTGTGTTTTGGTACCTGTCACTATGGGCACCTGGGTGGAAACTCAAAGTCTAATCAGTAAAGCTAGACTGCGTTTGATTCTCTGTGATGCAGTTCCACCTACGTGATGCAGCGTGCCTGAAGGCAATGACTCTGGTACGTGCCTTTGAAGCAGTGCTGGCATTTGTTTTAGGTACGTTGTATTAAGTTTCTGTTAGCTTCGTCAGATCCTCTGTTCAATCGTTCCTTGGTATGACATCGAATTATAGTGAAGCAATTTCCTTTATTAACCCTTTAAAGACTAGGTCAGACCTTAACTATATATCGTATTCAGCTCGTATCGGGCAGTAAACACACTTCGTCTTTTGACGTTTTGTTGACCGTGCATCTCAGTATATTTATCTCAGGATTTAACCAACTTGATGCACAACATTTGTTTCACAATAAGTTTTATTTCATGCCTCTACATGTTTCGAGCACATGTGCTCGAAACATGTAGAGGCATGAAATAAAACTTATTGTGAAACAAACTTTGTGCATCAAGTTGGTTAAATACTGAGATAAATACACTTCGTCTTGGTTACAAAAGCCAAACACTTAATATTGTTTAGGGAAATAATGACAGTTTTTTTAACGCATAAATGAACTCTGTGGGCAAAACGTAGAATTTCTTAACTTTCCACCTAGTGGCACGTTTATTAACCACTGAGATTTAAAGGTTTAATAATTGATTTAAGTATTTAAAGAATCAAAGCATTCTTAGTGAAGTTAATTATTAGCAGCTTGTGAAGAAAAATCTCGCCTTTTGTGAAAATCCTTTGAAAGATATCAGATTTACGACCCTCATGTGGGTGGTCCAAGGTTTTGTAAGGGTTTGACCTACAACAATTATAGAAACCTCAGTGACCATTAGGTGTATTCTTGCCTGTAAGACGGTTAACTATTTTCCACCCAACGCATTTTGTTACATGATAAGCATTCTGGTAATGTTTACCGACTTTTCATAGAAAGCTCATACTTTTGTGAACTTTGCTGCTTTTGGAAGAAGTAGTTTCCACTGAAAGTTCTGCAGACATCTAGCAGTCTACACGGCGTCACAGATCACAGTGACGATCGTTTTCATTGTCGCCTCCATGTGGAATTCAGATATCACATAAGCTTTCTTTTGTCTTCATACCACTCAGAAGGATAAAGTAACAACAAAATGTGAGACCATATTTTGTCGTAAATTTAAACGTACTCGTAATTGGTTTTATGGTCTTGAACAATTTTTCGTAAAAGAATAAGAGATCCCCGAGAATGGCAGATAGCCGAAACGTAGAATAACACTAACTATAAAATAAACGTAAATCAATTTCAATTAGTGCACATCATTCATCTTTCTATGATCATTTACGTAGGTTTATCAAAAAGTTTCGAGACTAGTTCCATGGAGCGCCAACCGATGGCAGTACGTGAATGCATGCGCTGTGCTTGGGAGCAGGCAACGTCGCCACTCAGTATGCCGAGTGGCGTCTCTGTGTGAACATTGGGAGTTGCACAACACGAGTGTTTGTCACCACGTGTGCCTTCACATCTGTGATTCGTTGTGCCTACAATTTCATATAGTTCATGAAATCCTGTTGTATTGTAATGTACTGATAGACCCTTTAAATAAATAAACAAATAAATACATACATAAATACATAAAATTACTGTCTTTGGTCTTCTTTTCTTAGTCACCGAATTTTTTTTGCAATGGATGTGTTATATTTATCACAAAGCGACGATGTGTTTGGGGGATAAATGGGAAAGGATGAGGAATGTCATAGTCATGGCCTATTTTAAGACGATGTACTCCCATTTTTCTGGGAAGAATGAGATATACAACGAACAACCGTAACCATATCATGCAGTTTTGGGACCAATTACACATCCAGGGATCTACGATATCAAGTCGACGGAGTTGTGCGGTTCACTTCCCTTTTATTTGGGGTGTGGGTGGGGAGGACCTGGGAAGGGAGCTGGATGTGCTTCATCAAATTGGAGTATAGAGTGAGTAACATAAAGTAGTGTGATGTGTGTAATCCACTAAAGCACATTATTTTTAGGCGCGACCACAAAATTGCGAAAAGCGACTATTAGTTTTGTCTTGTCTGTCTGTACGTCTGCCTGAATGGATAAACTCGGCTCGCACTGGAAGGAGTTTCGTGAAATTTGACATTTGATTTTTTTTGAAAATTTATCGAGGAAATTCAAGTTTCATTAAAATATGACAATAATATCAATATACAAGAAGATTAATATGCATTTTTGGTGATATCTCCCTGAATTATTCTTAGAATGAGAAATGTTTCAGGCAAACGTTGTAGATAAAAACAAAACACATATTTTATATTAATTAACTTTTTTCCTGAAGTCTTCCTGCCGGTGAGATAAAGTGGAAAATTATGGTAGAGCCAGACACGCCATGTGCTTTGAATGCTGGATGCCTGAGGCTACCGACATACACCCAGAATATGCAATACTAATTGCTTTTCCACGGCTGCAACGGTTTCGCGAAAGAGCCTTAGTGTGAAGTTTTTTATACGTATATTGCCTGTCTTGATGTAATCAGCTGCAGTCTGTAGTGGGTAGTTCTCTGGGCATGTTGGATCATTTACAGCAACATACATACACATCCGTTTTTATACATATGGATATTTTTCAACTTAATTTGGAAATAATTACGGTAGCAAGTGTCATATAAACTCTTTGCACTCTTGATAATGTAAGAATAATTTAAATATGGCAGTGCATATAAAATATTATAGATTATTATCTTCTTTATGGCATCTCTCTTCCACCCTCAAATTTATGCCATTATTACAATATATGTATTTAATGGCGAAGGGGCTACCACCGGGACAACTAGTGGCTAAACTTTGGTAGCTCTGGACATTGAAAGCCGAACTTAATAATGGTAATAATAATAATAATAATAATAATAGTATACTTGGAACATCACACACAATACGGAAGGTAATGCAATGTGAAGCTTGAAGCCTAAGCGGTGAGGATCACGGCTGGTTCAAGAGAAGTACCAGGAAGAATAGAGCCTGTGACAAGAGACGTCCATATCGTAATAATAATACTACTACTACTACTACTACTACTACTAATAATAATAATAATAATTCCATTATTGTACTAATTAATACGCCGATAAAATTCTCACTAAAACTCTATTCCTCCCTGTGAGACAACTAAAGCACACGATATACATTATGCTTTCGTTGTTCAATACCCCGTCACTGATAGAGTATTAGCTTTCGAAGAAGTTAGAGGCAGCGGTCATGGTTCCATCCTACCTGTTTTACAGATTTCCGGTGCCAGGATCTTGCGCTCTTTATGTTACAACAAGTAATGTGCCCCTATAAGCCATTAAAATCCAACATATATCACGGTTATTTGCTGCAGTGCTGCGTAGTTTTCCTTAAGATCGAATTCTACACAGATGAAAACATAATTAAATATAGGCTAAATAAAATAACTATATTTGTATGGGTTACATGAGGCACACATTTATAAAACAGCCTGTAACACACTACATATTTAAGAGAGGTCGCTACTGAACCTTATCCTGAGCCATGTTGCCATTCATTTTAATATTATCTTCCATTCCACACGTACGTACGGAGAAAGTTAGTGTGAACTGTATGACCCTCATTTGTTTTCAAAATATGTTAAGTTATGCTGTAGATCGGGAACCCCACAATAGTGACTAAGAATTTTCGTGATTTTTCTTAGCTCCTCCAGAAAAATTTAGAAGTAATACCTGAAGTAATACATGGAAGGCTTTGTAATTTATAATTTACCAGGTATCCTGCAGTTCCACCCTGTGTAATCTATTTTGTGAGTGTCATAAAGTGAGCCATAGGTGAATAGGGCTTATTTTGCTACACCTTCAATTTCATTTAGGCTTCCGAGTGAAATTTATGAATTTATCTTCTGCACGTGCGTGTTACTAGTAGCGCACATCTTATTCTCTTTGATTTCTCGATCGTAGATCTTAATAGTATTCTGCAAAAAGTACAAATTGTGAAGCTTCTCGTTCTGTAATTCTTTAATCATTATTTAAACCTTCCTAAAAATCAACGCACTCCACTTTTACACAAGTACAGTTTCACAGAAGGAGTTAGAAGACTTTCTTATACTAACAGCAATATGTATGCTAATATTTGACAATGGAAGGATAACTTTTATTCTCAAAGGCATTAAAATGCAGAGAATTCCAATATCAGCATTTCAAGATACAGTCGACACTATTATTTGACTTGAAAAGCTGGCCGAAATCTCTGGAGGTTTCACATTCCAAAATCGTTCTACTGTCATCCTAACTGAGCACAAGATTATGAAAGAGAAGTTATAAGGTTGTTCTTTGAAGGGCTTTTGTAACAGTGATTTGAATTAGCAACCACTGAAGAGTGAATTCCTTATAATGAATCAAACATTTAGTTCGTAACTTGTGGAGAACACGATAAGAAGAAGACCGTTGAAAGCTCTTAGGGAAATTAATTATTGCACCTACCGAGGTGCTGGTAAGTCCTTAGCCCGACCAGATAGGAAACTAGCTCGGAAGCATGTCAGGGACGTGCGCGATTTTAACAACATCGAGACGCGAGCTGCCATCAAGTTTTTTTCCCCCCTGCAAGGCAAGGTGCCGAAGGAAATTCACAACATTTTGACACAAACATTAGCTTGTTTCCTTCCTGGTCGGGCTAAGGACTTATCAGCACCCACTGTATGAGAATAGTACGAAATGCATAAATACATTCTGCGGGGAGAATTTAAGGATTTTGACTTTTGAAACATGTGATCAAGACAGTAATAACGCGACGACTTGACAGACATACAAAACGTTTACTGCTCTGAGAATTTCCGGGCTATACCCGCTCGTACTTCTGTTAAAGGTAGTTAAGTAATGAAGGACGCCTGAATAATATTTAGAAATTCTATGTCTACCTTCAAGAAAACGTTCCTTATCTGTGTCAAAGTGGAGACCTGCCGTATCATGTATAGGCAAATATATATGAACGAAAAGATACCGCATTGCTTAATTAAGTATCATGACATGACGGCTTGCGAAGGAGTGGAGGCACAGCTCCACTCATTCTGAACCTCTGCACGAGATAGGGGTGGCTGATCAGCTTCATGCACAGGCTGCTTTACCACTTCGGAAAAAGCCTTCGGCACCCATGGAGTACGGGATTTTTTTGGGCCCAAAACCGGTGAGAATTTAGTGAAGAGCAGAGAAAATTCTTCTGCTAAGAACAGGACCCTGGTCGCCCATTCCGTAGCTTAAATCACTACATTAACTGAGGGTCTTCTGTTCCGTTTGGAATTAGTGGGTGTTTATATTGGGGACAAAATGGAACCCGTGAAAACGAAACGTGTTTCGGAGTTGTTCGTTTAATGGTACAGCATGTAAGAAATACTGTTCAGTGCTAAATCGAATTTGAAAGAAGACTAAGGTGAAAAATGTAGATCCCGCACAGTCCGTAATTAAGTACGCGTTATAAAATTCTTTGGGGTAATGGAGGTTCAGCACCACGCATTCTTAACCTCGGCGCTATTTTGGGGTGAGTGGTTGCGTTCACAATGAAACCACTTTACCTGTTAGGAAATGTCGCGGGTGCACATGACATAGGATTTGGCACAGCATATAGCAGTAATTGACGGTTGATCATTTGGAAACATCAAAGGGACTCGCGATTAGCTCTTACATGTGTGATAAGTGCGCAAAACAAAAACATTAGATTGTCGCACTGAGTAATAAAACGTGTAGGTTAAACCGAAGGTACTAAGACGGATGGAGCTGGAACAACATGGGATATAAGAGTCTACATGCCCGTTTTAAGAATTATGTGCATATACAGGGTGTTTCAGAAGGAATATTAAATATTTTAGGAGGTGGTATTATGGACTATTCCGAGTAAATAAGTTCATATAAACATGTGTCCAATTCTCAATGGGTGTGAAGATACAGATGTATGAAGTTAGCGCGTACAGATCAGATTTTTGTCTGTGGGGATGGATGGAAAGCGAAATCTACAAAGAAAAAGTAAACACAAGAGACAAATTGGTCGCTCACATTATGAATAGAGCCGCCCTCATAAAGCAAGAACGCCAAGACGACCTCAGGAGAGCTACATTTACTATTGCCAAGAGGGTTGAAAAGTGCATTGAATTCGATGGTGGAATTGTTGAACACTTACTGTGAACTGTTGCAATTTATTGAGATCATCTACATAACAAATAAATGCAATCAATACGTCATTTGTCTTTCCTTCATACATTATGTAAGGCTTTTTATGCGTAACATTCAAACAGCTGTTATCTCCAGACCCATTGAAAATTGGACACATGTTTATATGAACTAACTTACTCGGAATAATCCACACTACAACCTCCTAAAATATTTACTATTCATCCTGAAACAACCTGTATATATTATATTGTTTTTTTATGTGCCTATAATGTAGTTATCCCATGTAGTTTTGCTGGAAAATGGAGTTGTTTCTATTCATAACATTGCCATTAACAACGATGCACTAAGATAACTTGGTTTCCTTTGTTTTCAGTTAACTCCGACAAAGGCTGCCTTTATCATTACGCTAAAGTGAATGATTTATATTCTGCTGGTCCATTGAAAGAGAAATTTTAATTTTGTATTTCCGTGTTTAATATCCACTTATGGGCAAAAGTATCCCAGTACAACGTACCTAGCAATCAGTCATATTTTCTTGTTTTCCATCGTGGACGTAATAGGCAGGTATCCAAAAATATCACATTTTAAAGACATTTGGTGTGAGGTTTGAATCCTTATTTCCAGTCATGTTTTTTAATTAAGCAGTAAATTTTAATTCCTCAATCAAAGCTTTACTTCTCCTGCAAATTGCTCGTCTATTACACAATTTTGATTCGCAACTGTGCCCTGAACAGATAACGGCTTCTTTCCTCTTATTATGTAAATTACGTTTACTTTTTCCTGTTTGCAACAGTAAAAGGCCGCAAAATGCTTTATTCTTTCGTCAGTGTAAAGTGAAATCATTAGTTACGTTTAACGAAATATGTGTGTGTACGTAATCCTAACGTAAGGGAAAAAGGAAGCAGGTTCTGTGGTTCCATTAACAAAGTAAATCCTGACAAATCATTTTACCAATTTTAATCTTTGTTTGAAGATTACAATTCCGATTTTTGGGTAGTTGCGATTGTTATAACTATATTTCGGATCATAGAAAATTAAGAATTTTTTAAAATCTAAAAATGGAATATTAGAAAATTGAATTTATAATAAGAAAGAGTCCATTATTGTGAACAAAAAACTTTCTCTTAGCGTTCAAAATTCTATTTGTGTGACAATAAAAGTTTCAGTTAGTTATTAATGTACGTGTATATTGTGACTTTTGTGGGCCGGGTAGCTCAGTCGGTATAGCGACTGGCTACGGGCTGGACGGTCCGGGGATGGAATCCCGATGGGGGTGAGATTTTCCGCACCGGTCCAGACCGGCCCTGGGGCTCACCCAGCCTCCTGTGCAATGGGTACCGGGTCTTTCCCGGGAGTAAAGAGCGGCCGGGACGTGACGCTGATCCCTCACCCCCATATAATGTCGTGGTCAAGAAAGAGCAGAACTATACCTCTACTCCCCCTATGGGCCGTACGGCCTGTGCAGAGCCTCAGTGCCTGTACAAGGGTGCCCCTTACCTTTTCTTTACCTTTATACTGTGACTTTCAGTCTGTGACGGTATTAGCAATCAAATTCACGGCCTTGTGGATTGTGACGCCAAGTAGTGGGAAGAATGGGTACTAAATGTTGAATAAATCGTCTGTTTACAAACTCAAATTAAACACTTTTACACCCTGAATAACCGCGGTAGCAAAGTGGTTAAGGTGCTGTGCTACAAATCGGAAGGTCGCTGGTTCGATTCCAGCTGGTGTCATTGGAATTTTTCATTGCATTATCCTTCCGATCGCACTATGGCCCTGGGGTCGACTCAGCCTCTAACAGAAATGAGTACCAGGAGCGTTTCATGGGGGTAAAGGCGACCGGAGCGTAAGGCTGACAACGTACCACCATCCTGTGCCGTTGTCACGAAATCTGGGAACCTTAACTTCCTGGAACCCCCTGGGCCACTCCAGGTCTATAATGGGACTGCTTTTACACCCTGAATATGAATAGAGAATATTCTGAAATATTGGTTTGAAGGCGTGGGATGGATTGTTCTGTTTCAGGATAGGAGACAAGCAGCTGTCTATTGTGATCGCCATGAAGAATATTCGGGTTTTATAAAATGTGAGGAATATGTCTACGATGCGAGGAACTGTTAGGCGTTCAAGAAGAACTTTGCTTCGTGGAGTTGGTTAGTATTGTTCACCGTCTAACAAAATACACGTAGCAGAAGTTCATATTTTTAACTGTGCGATCCTTTGTGAAAAACAATCATTCAGCGGCCAGATTCTCTGTCGGAATCCAAATTCCTTTCACATTAATATTCCCGTGTATTTCCATTATGTACATTATTTATATGTATATTGACTTCGGTCGTAACTACTCCTTCAGCAAGAGACATTAATTATGTTACGACTTGCCTGTGTAAATAAACCTCCCTAACCCCGTCTCATTAAGGTCGAAATTCTTGAAGGAAAAAATATAGGGCAGTACATTAATTCTTATGCTATAAAAATTACCCATTAACATTTATTTATGTAGCACACCAAGAAATGCACACATATATAGTCTTTAATAACCAAAAATTTACATTAAAACACTCCTACATGTTTCGTTCATATGATCATCCTCAGGAAGCATAATTTGTTCCTTACTAAAGTTACAGTTTAAAACACTCAGTGATTTACTTCGTTATATTAATTTGGTGCTGTGGCAGACATGTCGTGTGTTGTGTGTGAGTCGTACGGTGTTCAATTGAGACCGGCTGTCGATATGCTTGTTGTGTCGTATAGCGTGAGACTGGCTTTTTTACCTTCCAGATGTAAATAGTATAGTTGCTGATTGAGGTTGTGTTTCTTGGAGTACAGGAAATTAATTTCTTTGTTTATTCTAAATCTGCTTGCATTGATTGTAGTATGATTGAAATATGCTCCTTGAGGATGACCGTATGATCGAAATATATAGGGGCGTTTTAAATATTTTAACGTAAATTTTGGAATATTAAATGTCTATATATATGTGCATTTGTTTGTGTGTTACTTAAATAAACTACAAAATGCACGGTGCAACGATAAAGATAACCATTAACATATTATATTGTTGTGGAAACTGTACGTACCGTTTTGTATTACGTTAAATATCACGATGACACGTTCTTGTAAAATTACTTGGGAGACTTCAAAACAAAGAGTGAATGTTTTCCTAGACATTATGAAGCGACTGATCTTTGAAATGGAGTTGAAATGTGTATACTCTGAGGTAATAACGGACTCTCAGAATAGTATTTAGAAGAGCTTTGCTCTGTGAAGAGATAGAACGCTAGAATACATTCAAACGTTCGCGTATCTCGGTACAGTTGTGGGTTATTTTGTAAAAATCAATGGAAAAACACAGGTTATGAAGTTAGAAAATTAATTTTCGGTTTCAGACAAGAAGGTCAGTAAAAATTTATTCTGTTTAAGAAGTGTTTCTTTAAATATTTTCAGAACAAAATATGCGACTTGCATTCATATAATTTCCCGAGATAGTCGCACAATACGGTACAGGCCTGTTAAACCATTACAGTTAAAAAGTTAAAATCGAGGTTAAAGAAGAAATAACCAAATGTAAGAGACATCTTGGGTCAAGATATAGATGCCACGGTAATATTAAAATCGATCTCATAGAAGTAAAATGTGGGGGAATATGACCGGATTAGTGATTGAGAATAAGGACCTATACAAGGACCAGATGGGAACATTAGGAAAATGGTTCTTAATCGTAGGCTTAGATAGGAGGTGAAAATTTATTAAAGCATTAAGACAGTAGTATTGCTTTTTATAATAACTTGTGTCATTTTTTACCTAGGTAATTTTAAAAATTGCATGGTTCGGATATCTGTATGCTGTATGTACTAAAATTCCGTAAAGTTCCTAATGCTACCCAGTCTCTTCTAATATGATGTTTGTTGGACCGTGGATCTTTGTGATAACTGAAGAATAAAAAACCAACTAGCTGTCACTTATTATTTTATTGTATTTCTTATGGGCTCAACATGTTTCGGGCATTACTATGTCCATCATCAGGAGCTCGCGACTATAATGTTGATTACCACATTGGTCGTTTCGTTCTTGGTTTGCTCTAGGTTGGAGGTTAGGTGCGGGTAGCCTGGAGTAGTGTCCGGGCTGCAGCACAATTGATCCAATTTTATGTATCCCACTGATGTAAACACAATTTGCACGTCACAACTTTGAGAAAAATGATTTAATTTTTACGTATTCCATGAATGTAAACACGATGGGATCCCAATGTGTGCATAGCATCTTGTGACTCAATTGACAAAATAGGCCTGAAGATTACTGAACAATAGTCGAAACATGTAGCCTATGTAATTACCTTGAGTAATAAAGTAGTTGTGTTGACGAACATTATATAATATTATATTACGGCACCATGTTTATACTATGATGTATCTTTTGCGTGGATTTATGTCTAATTACAGCTGAAGTACTTTTCACGAGGCAGCTCTGATGAATGTAATCTTTAATTCGGGAGACATTATGAAAAATTATGGATTATCGCAAATCCGAGTGGAGTGTTTATGAAGAGCAGCGTTGTGAACTTTATGCACGGAGCAGCGTAACCTCTTCTACTCTCATTTTTATGAATAACATTTTAGTTGCATATTGTTGTAATACAGCAACGAAGATAAATAATATATCCTGAATAACGCTGGTAAGTTCGGAGGGCAGTTGTCAATTTGCTTCTTAGTTTCCTGACATGTTAAAGCGTTAGTTTAAACCAGATACCAAAGTAACAATGGTGTGATGAGATGTGAGTCACTACTATTATGACCTATATTGAAATATGACACCTGGTAATTTGATATAGAGGTTCGAAAGCGTGCCACGAAACTGCTGCCATCTTCTAGAATTTTTCTAACTGCTGAATTAAAAATCATTTACTTCCACATTGTTGCAGTGTGTGTACGTAATAAGTAAGACACAGATTGATAGAACTCCGTAGTAGCTATAATAGGCTAATCTTTAAAGACAAAGATTCAATTTAAAAGTTATTGTTTTTAAAAATTTCACTTCGTACTGCGCAGTAAACATACTCCGTCTCGGTTGTAAAAATCAATCCGCTAGTTTTGTGTAGGGAAATAATCGCTGTTCATTCTCAGTTGAAAGCCATGCGGAGCATATAAAAATAATTTGAGTGTAAAATAGCATTTTTAATGCCAAATCGAATGGCACAAAAATAGTTACTGAGTTTTCAGGCTTCAAGAGCAGTGGTTATTTTCTATACTACCATCTTGAGCAACGTTCAGAATCTCTGAATTGTGCCCCCAGAGAGAATGAATGTGTGTGTGTATCCTTTATCACAATAAACAGCTACCGATTGTTCTTTATAATAGGCACGGACTGTACTCCCTGTGAACAGCAGCTGAATAATATACACGCGTTTCTTATTTTGAAGACTTTCGTACTTCGAACCTTAATACCAACACATATGTAATTGTTCGTCCCCTTGGGTCGGTTTTGTAGCACTTCTGCTTCATATTTTGGATTAAAGGTTTCAAATTTCAGTTATCTGACAGGTTTAAGTAACTTTGCTCTTTACTTCCAGGCCTATACCGCGGCCGTAATTCAAATATTCATTTCCTTGTTTTGCCATTTCTGTTGCAACAAATTACTCTGTTATTTGAAAACATAACCCCGAGGAAGAGCGAGAAGTCAAAAAAACTAACCCCACACATACACTCCCCCCCCAACCCAACGTCAGAACCATAGACTCTACACTTATATCACGGCCCCATAAACTTCCCCAATACACACCCAACCAAGGAGATCCACACCCCACCATTCGTTGACCCACAAGACATCCCACTAGATAAACTTACTTGTAACACCTAATACGATGATGAGATCTCAACATAACTATGCAATATAGACACATATATATGACACTCTTTGAGCATAATTGTAATTGTGATAAACTGAAGATGGCCGCTTTAGGCCGAAACATGTAGTTATTTACTTTGCTAATAAATACCACCATCTAGAATACAATTATAGCTGTGTTTTCTGACTGAAATTAACTCACTATTAGTCTTTCAACACACAACGGGGATGACACACCTTAGAACCTTTGTATAATCATTGTTACTGAATGAATCGTTAAATTAAGAGTAAGAGAATGATTTCTCAAGGAGAGATATTCTGGTAGCATTCAGAACTGCTCAGTGACAAAATTAATTGCAAACCAAAGGCTTCTGTTTAATATATCATTATTTTTACATTCCAGTGTCGTAATTTGCTTTTAACAATTCGACGCTTCTATTTTCGAAAGAAATTTAAAAAAAGCAAGGAATTATATATATCAGAAAGAGAAGTATAAGAAGTGTAGAAGCAAAATAAAAAAGAAAAAGGAAGAGGAAAAAGAACACTGGAGCATGAAAATTCGTGATAGAAAATAAGAACCATAAAACACACAAAAAAATAGAGAAAAATTTGGGCAGAAGAAGAGAAAAGATGCCACTTGAAGTCAATTTTGTACTGTATCATCATGTTACCCTATCTAACCCTAAAAGGGCGAAACACATCCTGCTCTATTTAAAGGACTACATCGTACCGCGCAGTAAACACTTTACATTTCAACTGTATAAACCGGTAAGATAATATTGTGTAGGAAAACAGGCGCTGTTTGTCTTGAGATCCTTACTCAACACATAAATACACTGTGTGGGCAGAACATATACATAGAACTATAATTTTGCCTGCTGTTTTTTATGGGTGTGAAACTTGGTCGCTGACATTGCGGGAGGAAAGGAAGCTGAGTGTGTTTGAGAACATGGTGTTGAGGAGAATATTTGGACCAAGGAGGGACGAGGTAACGGGGAAATGGGGGAGACTACATAACGAGGAGCTAAATGATCTGTACTCCTCACTCAATTTTGTGCGGGTAATAAAATCTAGAAGAATGAGATGGGCTGGTCATGTGGCGCGTATGTGTGAGGAGAGGGGGGTGTATAGGGTCTTGGTGGGGAAACCGGAGGGAAAGAGACCACTGGGGAGACCTAGGCGTAGAAGGGTGGATAATATTAGGATGGATTTCCAGGATGTGGGATGTGGGTATATGGACTGGATTGGGCTGGCCCAGGATAGAGACAGGTGGCGGACGCTTGTGAGTGCGGTAATAAACCTTCGGGTTCCGTGAAATGAGGGGAATTTCTTGACTAGCTGCAAACCAGTTAGGTTCTCAAGAAGGACTCTGCACCATGGAGTAAGTGAGTAAGTGGGCAAAACATAGAAGTTCTAAACTTTAAACCTGGTGGTGCATGCAGTGAGCACTGGGATATAGGAGGCCGTGTGTAGTGTGCTGGTATAAAGTTCCTACAAATTGCTACTGGTACAGGTTCTTAAAATTAAATAATACAAGAAACAATATTTGTGTTTGAGATTTCAGTTCTTATTTTTGTAACTGTAGAATGCCGGCTTTTGGAAAGTAGCCGTATATCTTAGTTAGATGTATAATAAATTTTGGGTGTTTTACTCTGCAGATGGGCCGGTCCCAGTTGCCTCGCGGTCTAAGGCGTAGGTCTGCGGCCGCTGGTCTACTGAGATCGTGGGTTCGAATCCCAGCGGGGGCATGGACATTTGTCTGTTGTGAGTTTTGTGTGTGTTGTCAGGTAGAGGTCTCTGCGACGAGCTGATCACTCGTACAGAGGAGTCCTACCGACTGTGGCGCTTCGTTGCAGGTGATCTACAAACCTCGTGAATGAGGAGGCCCTGGTCCACGGGAGGGGGTGGGGGTTGTCACGTCAAAAACAAACAAACCCTCTAGATGGAGTCATCATATTGCTGTCAAACTAGAAGTATCTTAGTTCGTTTCGCCTTCCCTTGCACATCTGATTCAGAGTTCTCCTGAAGTATAATCAGATGCGACATGTCTCCGGACCATATGGGCTCCAGGCAACGGTGCGACGCATTCAAAAGCAAATTTATGGTAACGTGTGTCTTTCGCTGTGTCTTGTGTTCTGAGAAACCGCCATGACATACGAGAAGTAAAATGGCTGCAGGACAGAAAATATTGCAATAGGAATTTTTTTGAATAATTATACTATTTAAGCACAATAGTTGTGGCAGGAGTCCGTCATACAGTAGTGCTGATAAGTCCTTAGCCCGACTAGGAAGGAAACAAGTTAATATTTCTGTCAGAATGGCGTGAATCTCCTTCGGCGCCTTGCCTTGCAGGAAAAAAAAACTTGATAACAGCTCACTTCTCTATGTTGTTGAAAGCGCGCGCGTCCCTGACGTGCTTCCGAGCTTGTTTCCTTCCTGGTCAGGTTAAGGATTTATAAGCACTCTGGTAAATATATGCAAATCATGATATTAAATTATCCAGGATATTTTAAAATTAACAATTTCAATATTAAACATATTGCACTTGTAAGAACCCTGATTTTAAAGTAGCCCACTTGTCATTTTTGCTGGGTAAAAGTAAACTTTACTGTCTTAGTAATCTTAGTAATTAACCAACTTAAAGCACAAATTCTTGTTTTATAATAAGTTTATTATATGCGTCTACATGTTTCGAGCACTATGTGCTCATTATCAGTCCTCTCTCAACCTGTACACCGGACGGCCTCCTACAGGTGTGACGATACCAGATGCTGTATAATATAATTTTGACCTCCTGTTGATGAGTACATAGTGCTCGAAACATGTAGAGGCATATAATAAACTTATTATAAAACAAGAATTTGTGCATTAAGTTGGTTAATTACTAAGATTATAGTGAGATGAACGGTCAGCAAAACATCAAGATTTGAACTTTACTGGTAGAAATTTTCCTTATGTGACGGAAGTGCGTTTCTTAGAATTAATCATCCTGAAGTAAACAAGAAAAAGGAAATCGCAGCCTGTTTGTTGCTAAGGCCTGTAGTTTTAACCACTGTTATTGATTTACATTTTTGTATTTATCTTTTGTGAAATACAGTAATCAACCACAAGCTCTGAATACGTTAAATTTCCTGGACATAGCCTCACAATTTTTACATGTTTACAAATTTTGACTAAAATTATTATTTCAATCATGCTATAATTTTTTATTGCGTATTTCCCTGCCTAATTTCGCTTGCCTAGCTGCAGTGGTTCCCCACTTATCTACAACAAACCGACAGCTGAAATAAATTTTTGCATTGGCTTCGCCTTTGGACTTTAGAAATTTCTTTTAACAAATTTTCACTCTTTTTTCAAGAGCCGTTCATGTGCGTTACATCTGGGCCTGATAGAAATTTGCGTTACTGTCACTCGTGAATCGGAAATCCGCGCATCCTTCATGTTATTATTGCTGATCAAACGAAATTAGAACGTACGGCAGTGGACTGTCCTGTAATGGAGTCACGTTTATATAAGGTATGATGAAAATCGGTCATTTGGTTAGAAATTTGAACACATGCAGAGCCAGGAAGGTGAATTCAAGAGCCTCCTCTGCATATTTTAGGAAGGAAAATAGCGAAATAACTGAAAAAAATGGTTACAGTAAGGATAATAAATAACTGTTAGTATATGGTCATGTTTGTTCCCGGTAGCTCAGTCGGTATAGCGACTGACTACAGGCTGGGCGGTCCGGGATCGAATCCCTGTGGGGACGAGATTTTCCGTTCGTCCAGACCGGCCCTGGGGCACACCCAGCCTCCTGTAAAAAGGGTACCGGGTCTTTCCCGGGGGTAAAGTGCGGCCGGGGCGTGTTGCTGACCACTCACCCCTTTCTAGTGCCGCGGTCATGGAAGAGTAGAGCTATACCTCTACCCACCCTCTGCACCACACCGGGCCTGTAACGGGAACACTTTTCCTTTATAAGTTTATGTGTTATTTGCAATCTTCAGTTTGTTTCAATATAGTAATCAAATTAAGAATTATGGTAGATTTCTTTTTGACTAGCTGAGAGACCAAACATAGCCCCACATACATCCATACATAAATACATACTTTTATACATACATGCATAATGCATAATTTTAGGATCCCACAGTTAATGGATCTGTAGGCGTTCCTGTATCACCACTTCTCTTGCCAACTGTATGAAACTAAAAATCACGGCATCGGCGATCCCCCCATTGGCGTCAAATTTGTACGCGTTATCCTCAGGATTATGCTGTTGGTTCCATTGCTGGAGTCGGATACAAACCCATGCTCACCAGGTCTATTTATTTCTCTCAACACTCCATGGAAGTGTATGGGGGAGTGGAGATAGAGTTCCATTCTTTCTTAACCACGACAGTATGGTTGTGAGTGATTAGATTTAAGTCTCGGACTCTTTACCCTCGAGAAAATATTCCCCAGCGCATATCAAAAAGGCAGCTGTGTGGGCCTCAGAATCTGTCTGGAAAAGAGGAAATCTTTTACCCATGCCAGGAATCAAACCACGATTGCTCCGTCGTTTGACTTGTTATATGTTTTATCGACTGAGTTATTTCGGTCTCGAAGCAAAATATTCTGTAAACATACTCTCTGATACACAAATATGTGAATAATACATTTACTAACCCAAAGTAATTATGTCCCATTTGATTGAGAATTTGCATGATAGATGAATGCAGTTTTGTATGAACGAAGTTTTGTTGATCTGCTGTTTGGAAATTGCGACGAATTCAGATGGATTTTCAGTCTGTTTTCCTGCTGTGTGTATAGACCTTGCAATTCCCTTGTTGTCTGTATCATAAGCGATAATCCAAGCCGATTACTTGTAACGTACACAAAGGCGCCATGGCACACAACAAGGTCAGCGATTTACAGGGTTATTCAAAATGATTGTCGGGGTTTTAACAACATGCCACCTCATTCTCCAGATCCAACCTCATGTGATTTCTTTCTATGGGGTTGCGTCAAGGATCAGATTTATGTTCACTCTCTTCCCGCAAGTATCCCGGAACTGAAGGTACGAATCAGAACCGCCATTCAAACCATCACCGCTGACATGCTACAAACAGTTGGAACGAACTTGATTATCGTGTTGATGTTTGTAGAATCACAAAGGGTGCACATATAGAGCACCTCTAAGGTATGTAACAAACACTTGGAGTGTTGTTCTATTAAATAAAAAAAACATATACTCCTATCTCATGTGTGTTGTGTATGACGAGTTGTTAAAACCCCGACAATCATTTCGAATAACCCTGTATAAGCATCACGAGGGTCTCAAGAATAATCTTACCATTGTTACCATATCAGTGAGTAACTATGGCCGGTCAGGTCCATAAACTTCTGTAAGTAAACTGTCACACATTCACGACCTACAAGACCAAATAACAATTTTTACAGCACTGAAATATCTCATTATTTTGGCTGAAAGTTCGTTACAAATTTCAAACATTTCTGTATTCATATTCCGATTGTGTAACAAAGGTGATTATACATTGTTCGGAAAACAGAGTGTAATATTACATTATAATTTGTTGTGACGTGTTCATTGTGATTACTCTTTGATTTTGATTTACGGCTTAATTCCACTTGTACATATCCGGTTCATAAAAGAGAACCTCACTGTTTGTTTTATTCACTGTATTATATACGCAAGTATGTTAGTTTTTTTGGCTCTTCCTCGAAACTAAAAGGGGAAATCAATCGCCTCATTAAAGAAGGACGTCAAACATCAGACTACGTCCGTCCGTTTGTCCGTTTGTTTGTTAGTCACCTAGTACAAAGACTAAATTCTTGGTAGAATCTTCATGCAATTCGGAATAGGCTTTTAGAAAACATCCAGCGAGCTAGAATTTCTCTAGGAAAGGCAACAGCACAAATCGGGCCTAGGACGCCTCATTGTTAAGGTTTCTAGATCACACACGTACAAACAGCCGGCTGGGCTCCTATAAACGCGTGATCAGCTCATCACATAGGCTGCTACCTCCCAAGCACGCAACAAACACAAAAAAACGAATGCCCATGTCTTCAGTGGAATTCGAAAACGCAATCCCTACAGTCGAGCGGCTGTACGTCAGCACATTAGACCGCACGGCCTCTGGTACCGGCGTCATATTTTATTTAGAAATTAAAGTAAGTGAATTTCTGTCGGTACATTGCGCATTTACTGTCCGATGTGTGTGTGTGTGTATGTGTGTGTGTGTGTGGGTGTATGTGGGTGTGTGTGTATGTGTGTATGTGTGTGTGTGTGTGGGTGTGTGTGGGTGTGTGTGTATGTGTGTATGTGTGTGTGTGTGTGTGTGGGTGTGTGTGTGTGTGGGTATGTGTGTATGTG
>Ga0131853_10006121_pt1 | contig 21721 bp, 8 predicted proteins | sample TergutLab28metaG_FD_92764 | JGI IMG/M metagenome (GOLD analysis project Ga0131853, IMG submission 92764) | Labiotermes labralis P1 segment gut microbial communities from Petit-Saut dam, French Guiana - Lab288 P1 (version 2) (version 2) | ecosystem: Host-associated > Arthropoda: Insects >... | reverse complement strand
CCAGTCCACATACCCACATCCCACCTCCTGGAGATCCATCCTAATATTATCCACCCATCTACGCCTAGGTCTCCCCAGTGGTCTCTTTCCCTCCGGTTTCCCCACCAAGACTCTATACACCCCTCTCTCCTCCCCCATACGCGCCACATGCCCTGCCCATCTCATTCTTCTCGATTTTATCACCCGCACAATATTGGGCGATACATTAGTACTACTCTTTTAATATTTTCTCCAGTGCCATATTTTGCACCACATATCCCATTAATGAATTAATCCCATGTGTTGATATTTGCTCCATTTTATCTGTTATTCTCAGATGCTCTCTGATTTTTGTTTTTAGTTTATGATCCTTTGTTTCTCGTCGTGCAATCGCCTTGGCAAGTGTAATATCAACCTTCTAAGATTTCTTTGTTTTTATTTTGTTAACCGCAGGATTGTAACAATAATTTAATGACGTTATTGGGAATGGGTCAGTGTAGGTCTGAATGAGAGGGTGACACAAAAACGGATGACAGTTACGGGTGCACAACTTAATTGTTTTGAGAAGTGAGAGAGAAAACCAACAAGATGCAACAGTTAGATGTTTATAATCAACACTTTCTCAACATGTTTCGGGCATCATTATGCCCATCTTCAGGAGAACAAGACGTGTGTTACTGCACGTGGTGTGCTGCGCTGTTTCTGCTGGATGTGGTTACATCCAACAGAACCAGCTCAGCACACCACGTGCAGTAACACACGTCTTGTTCTCCTGAAGATGGGCATAATGATGCCCTAAACATGTTGAGAAAGTGTTGATAATAAACATTTGACTGTTGCATCTTGTTGGTTTTCTTTCTCACTTCACAATTTGCTCACGATGCACAGTCACAGAAACCTAAAGCTTAATTCTTTTGCTTCAGATGTGGCTGTAGTAACATAATTATAAGAAATTTTGGATTCCATAAAACATTGGGAGTTTCGTGGCCGGTCAAGCGATTGTGATCTTCTAAATAGTGTTGAAACCTGGATTTAATGATGCTATGAACACAGCAGTTATGAAAGGCATGACCACGTAACTAATTGAATGGTCCACATTAAAGGTAGAATGCATAGATCGCCCCCCCCCCCATTTGCTCCCCGTTTAACGAACCAGTAATTTTGCTGTCTAAACCTTTACCTCTATAAAAGGGGGAGGGGGTGATAATTGGGTTCAATTTCAGAGGTCATGTATTTTCCATCGCTATATTTTTTTAAATTATGATGTAAATTGCCTACATGGAGTATAGTCATACTTATATAATAACAGTCCCTCAACTTTTTAAGTAGCTGCCTGCGTTTATTTGCCCCGAGGGTTCATTGCCACATTCAAAAGACAAGCCCCTGGATCCTGTCACATGTCGATTTAATCCATTCCACACACTAAGGGCCTGTTTCTGTGATGTTTAATTTCATACCCTTCATCAACTCTTAGGTCTTCCAATTGTTGTTTTCCTGACAAATAATTTCTTTGCACACTTTGAACCCATTACCTTGAGTGTGAAAACTCACTGCAGGGTACTTATAACAAGACAGACAATGTGTATAAATGTAATATTGAGGCGCGTTCGTTTAACCATTGTTTCCGGGAAAAAGCAATTAATATTATATATTCTGAGTGTGTGTTTGTAGCCTTAGTTAGTTATCCAGTATTCAATGCCCATACGTCTTATTTTCATCTGCGGCCTGTCCGGCTCTAACATGTCTTTTTCCACATTGTCTCATATATGACACGGTTTGCAAAAACAAAATTGTTTTATATAAATTGTGTGTTTTGGTCTTTTCTACAATTTTGTCCGAATTATTTCTCATTTTGAGAAGAATACAGCGAGAGTATTATAGATGGATGTAGGTCTTCAAGTACAGTGTCCTTTATTCTTGTCACATTTTCACCGAAGCTGGATTTTTTGCAAGATTTTCGAAAAAATGCTCAAATATCAAATTTCATCAACATCGCTAAGTGGAAGCCGTAGATGTTACTCGCGGACAGACGGGCAGACGAACAGACATGAAGAAATTAATAGCCACTTCTCGCAGTTTTGCGAACGCGCCTAAAATCTGTTGTCCTGAATACGTACAAAAGCTGGACCACCCACTACCTGCAACATAACAGTTTTGGCTGCATATGGGATCTAAATGTTATGACCAATCGTATAAGTGTTGTTAAATATATCATACACAAAATATTGTAAATTGTGTAATGACACAACATTTAATGAGAAGATTGTTTTCTCTGAGGATGATCATTGTATGGTTTACATATGTCAGGTCATGTAAATGGTTTTATTCAGTGAGCAAATATATTAATGTAGTGTTTAATGTTTCATTTATTGTACTAATTTAGTATGCATTATCATAACGTCCTGTGTGCCAAGTGCCCACTAAATTGTATGGAACAGACTCCTTCTTGGCAGGCTGACAGCAGGTGAACTAGTCAATAAATTATCAGCTTATGTAACACTGGGCAATACATCACCACTGCCACAACAGCTCACCACTGTAGGTGCAGGTCAAGTTTTAACCTGAATCACTGCTACAAGTAGAACCTAATGCTGAAGCCCTAAAGATAGGCTCAGTATGTTCTTCTGAAACGTCAGGATCTGCCTGCACGGCTGTTACTTCGCAGAAAAAAACATATTTTGACCAGTTCCTGAAAGTTCCAACACTTTCAGAGACGTATAAAAGTTACATCCGCTAAGATGATATCATATAGGGAACCGTTCACTCTGAAGGCGGATAGTGGCGAAGGGTGGGGCGACTGTCATAGAAACAGCCACCATTGCTGGCAAGTGAAATGGACCAAGCTACAATTTACCTTCAGCACTCAGGCATAGTGCACCAGACAAAACTTTTTAAAAATTTCTTTAATCTCTCCAAATAAAGTGTTCTAGCTTCCTTTTGTTTTAGTTTTGGTTGTTGTACCAGGATGGTTTAGGTGAAATTGACATTCCAGGATGAAAACTTAAACTCGTGTTGTTTATTTTGAGGTTGTATAGTCAATTTTCTAAAAATTCGGTGCTGAGAAAGCTGTTTGGCCCTAAGAGGCAGACAATAACAGGTAAAGGTAAAGCAGTCCCCTTACAGGCCCGGAGGGGCCCAAAGGGTTGTAGAAAGTTAAGTTTCCCAGATTTCCTGACAATGGCATAGGATGGTGGTAAGTTATCAGCCTTAAGCATCAGCCGCCTTTACCACCAGGAAATAATCCTGGTACTCATTTCTGTAAGAGGCTGAGTCGACCCCAGAGCCATAGTGCGATCGCAAGGATTTTATGTCAATGAAAAATCCACTGACACCAGCTGGGATCGAACCAACGACCTTCCGATTTGTAGCACATCACCTTAACCACTGTGCTAACGCGGTCTCGCAGGCAATAACAGGAGAGAGAAGAAAACTACATAATGACGAAATTGATGATTCGTACTAGTCGCCAAATATTATTCGCTTGATTAGGGGAATGAGGAGTGGGGCATGCGGAACTTTTGAAGAAGAGAAATGCCTGCAGGATTTTCGTGAGAAACTTGAATAAAGAGAGCATTTGAAGAGCACTAGGGTAGATGGGAGGAAAATCTTAAGATACGTCTTGAATAATTAGGGTGGAGGGTGTTCACTGGAGTGAACTCATGCAGGATAGGAACATTGTAGCGGGCTGTTGTGTAAACGGTAATGAACTCTTGTGTTCTGCAAGATCCAGGTTATAGCGGAACTGCAGCTTGTCAAGGATTCTGCTCCCTAGAGCTACTTAATGTTCTATTTATGTACCACACCCTACTACAGTTTTCTCGAATTAGTGTTTTTGTATTTCTGTAGCACATTTTAGCCGATCCCGCTGGCCGTGCGGTCTAAGGCGTGGGTCTGCGGCCGCACGCTGCTATGATTGCGGGTTCGAATCCCGCTGATGGCATAAATGTCCTTCTGTTTTGAGTGTTGCGTGTGGTCAGTTAGAGGTCTCCGCGACGGGCCGATCCCTCGTCAAGAGGAGTCGTACCGAATGTGTGTATTTGTCACTGAGTGTGAGCAAATGCAACAATAAGCCTATACACCTGGAGTGAGTAGGTAGAAAGGGGTCATGACTTAGAAACAATAAATAACTGACACTTTAGATATTGTGTGACATACGGCTTCACTTACGAAGTATTACACCCATGTCTCAAGACAACCTGTCCTATTGCTGTCTCACATCACACCTGTATGGACAGTTGAAGTCAAATTTATTACTGAAGCTCGGGGAAGAGGAATCGTGGTCGATACATGAGACGTGTTGCCGTTGACATGAAGGTGGGTGGGATGCAGGGCTACCAGCATCGAGACACGAAAACGCTTTCAAACGGGGTGTCGCTTATAAACTCACAAGAGAGACTATGACATTGACATTGGCATTGATAAGGAGAGTGCCAGGTTGGGCGCTGATGGGGAAGTTGATATCATTAATGTTATTTTGATACAAACGGCGATGTCAGTGTATACGAAACAGCGTTCGCAACATCGGTTTAGGACGTGTCCGATAGTGCCAACAGAACACACCCAGCATCCTGACAGGACAGTTTACAGAAAATTGAAAACTGTTCTCAAAGAACACCGTAAAGTTAGGCCCCCCTATGGCACATCTTGTTTGCACATATATAAATATGTTAAGTTGTCTCTCTACACTCCATAAAAATGTGTAGGGGCCTGAACGTACAGCAGCACTCGTTTTTTGATTTTAGCACTGGTTGGAAGTGTGTCGTTAACCTCACGCTTCTTCCGTTTTGCCCCTATTGCGTACTCTGAGTTTGTGTCTGTATCCTTATTTACTTATTATGCAAGGCGACGTGTTATATTGTGACCTTTGGTCCGTTCGGCTCTACAATATTTTTCCTACATTTTCTCATAAACGACACGATTTTCGGAAAAGGTATTGAACACAAAATGTTCGTTTTGATTTCCCTACACGTTTTGTCTGAAATATTTGTCATTCTAAGAACAATTCAGCGAGATACTCTTATAAATGTGTATAGGTCTTGATGTAAAGTACACGTCATTTTTTGTCAGATTTCAAATGAGATCGAAATTTTCGACAGATTTTCGAAAAGTACTGAAATATAAAACTTCACGAAAAAAATCTATCCAGTGAGAGCAGAGTTGTGCAATGCGCACGGGAGGACAAACGGACAGACAGATAGACAAACATGACGATGCTAAAAATAGATTTTTCGCAAATTTTGCAAAAGCACCTAATAATGTATTGTCGAAAATCGTTCGTGGTTTCCTATTGTTCTGTATGCTTAGATAATGTATTGTTTGTTTGTCTCGATGTTTTGTTGATCTGTCATTTGGTTCCATGTTCATTTAAATGAGATTCTTATTGACTACGATTAAACCTCAGTAGCCAGCAATAAATGACAAGATAAAGATACATGTCTCCAATGTAACCTTAAACAAAATGTATTACACGACTCTTCATGTTAATTGGTAGAGAGTATTCCAGAATATTTAACACAGCAGTGCGTTATTGTGTTAAGCTCCCTTTCTTCAGACAAGAGTGCGGTTAAGTTTTACTGTTAACACTTGAAGGGTCATGACAGTAATTTCTCAATAAATTCAGCCACTTTCCACTACAAGGGCCGTGCTTCTTGGAGAGGGTTATGAATGTAATTTTAGTGCCACCAGTTTATCCGATTAGATTAACCACAACACCTGCTTCCAGATATGTGGAAACTGAACAAAATTTGTCGTGACACACAATTTGTGCCATTGACCCCTGTAGTACGGCGTGTCACCCAACTTGCTGCCGTTATACACCTCGTTTCCTCCTTGCACATTCGTCGGATGAGTTTCGTATTCGGGGTTCTTTTGATTAAATTTTATCATAAAATTTTCTACAAAAAAATACAGCATCCACTATATTGACATATTCGTCAAACAAACTTTCAGTTAATGAGAGTATACTCAAACTGTTGTTGTTATGCAAGCACTGAAGCATAAAGTTGTTATATCTGATCGCTTTTTATTTGTTAAAGGAATTCTCTGCTCTTTGTTTTCTTTTTTTCATTCAAGATAAACTTCAGTGCCTGGAGACGTAATTTGTGTTCCGTTCTCTTACAGATATCATGAACTGAAATTGTCAGAAAATAAATAAGAGGAGACAGAGAACATTTCCCAGTAAGGAGCTTCACAGTTTGTGTTTTTCAAACGAAAATATTCGATGATTCGTATAAATTGAACTGGACCTCTAGCGCGATTCGGTATTAGGATAAGTGCACATAAAATTTTTAGTAGAATATCCTGAAGGTTAAATTTACTTAAAGAGGACTGCATAATATGAAGGCGAGTTCTACAGGTTTGGGTTTAAGTATGTCGTCTTCATTTAATTTCTCTGGTGTCGTGGAGGTGAAAATATGTTAATGAAACCGAATTCCGTAAGAGACTTTCTATTTCTCTGATAGCTGAAGCAAGCAGTTGTGCAGCTGCACGCGGGCAGGACATCTGTCTTAATTGTGAGGTAACACATCTGTGTTAATTGAGAGGTAATACATATGTGTTAATTATGAGGTAACACATCTGTGTTAATTGTGAGGTAACACATCTGTGTTAACTGTGAGGTAACACATTTGTCTTAATTGTGAGGTAACACATATGTGTTAATTATGAGGTAACACATATGTGTTAATTGTGAGGTAACACATCTGTCTTAATTGTGAGGTAACACATCTGTGTTAATTGTGAGGTAACACATCTGTGTTAACTGTGAGGTAACACATCTGTCTTAATTGTGAGGTAACACATCCCTGTTGTTCTCAACTGCAGATACACAGTATTTTCTCGATACACAGTATTTTCTCAGAATCATTCTTTATAGTCGGTGATTTTTTCCCCAAATACACGGAAATGAGTACACGTACGTTTTCATATTTGACATTGTTTTACACTATATATTGATTTTACTTAAATTACATATATTTTTTGTAAAATTCGCAGATACTTACAACAAAAAATACGAACCTAGGGTAGACATTTAATAATCGTCCATCAAATTTTGACGGCCACCTGAGTCAGGGGAGTGGAAAACATGTTTTACCAAAATATATGCCAAGCATACTTTCATTGCATATATACATATTTTTGAAAGTCTATCATGATCCCGTGACGTACTTCTTTTACTATAAATCTTTCTGCTCATAAACACAAAATCGAAAGACCTTTTAACCTTCAAGTTGCATAATTACAGACCTTGCTGTCAAGTCATATTGTGAAAAAACATGTTTAAGTAAATTTATTTTTTTCAGACACATTTACATTGTATTGTTATGTTATAAAGGTGGAGATCTCTCAACTGTTGCAGCATTCGTATCTTTTTAACGTTCTCAAAAAAGCCCTGATGGTGGCTTAATCAGCCGAAACATATTGCCTGTTTTATCCTCTATTATATTTCGTGTACGAGTGATTTGGAGAAAACTGTATCTATATTTTGTTGTTTTTTTTTCTGATATACAGGGTGCGGTAGAAAAACCTGATGGTTTTCAAAATGAAATAACAGAATGAGGTTTCATATTTTTATGCAAAAGTTGATATCACTGTAAAATTCATTACATACCATTTTAAGTTTTAAAAAGTACATCACTCAGATGTCTCCCACCATTTCTCAAACACTGCTTCATTCTTACTCCAAGATTTTCTATCACGTGACGAGTCATCTGCTCCAGGATCGCCGCGATTTCTTCCTATATGCTTGCTTTTGTTCCGCTATGGTTCTAGGCTTAGAGATTAAAATTCTGCTTTTCAGATACCCCCATAAAAAGTAATCACAGGCTGAGCGATCAGGCGAACGTGCCGGGCATGGAACATCGCCACCACGGGAAATTTTGTAGAAACATTTCCCGCAGAACACTCATTGATGCCCTTGCTGCGTGAGCTCTTGTTCCATCTTGCTTAAATCATACTGATGAGAAATCGATCCTACGACGACATAACTCTGGTTCACAGATTTGCATAGCATTGCCACATAGCGCTCGGATATCACAGTAACGGCTACACCTTCATTGTCTTCAAAGAAGTAAGTGCCAAACGATGCGATTCCACACCAGACAGTCAATCTTTGGCTGTGGAGAGGACGCTGATGGAGTTCTTATGGATTTTCAGGTGCCCAGTAGCGATAATTTTATTTGTTCACATAACCTGTCAAGTGGAAATGTGCGTCGTCATTAGCACAGTGTTGATAACACAATCATCATTCAGCATTTCGAGAAGTTGCTCAGAATAAATCCTCTGGTTAGCCATATCGCGATCATTTAATTATTGAACAGTAGCAATTTTGTAAATTTTGTAAATTTAAGATCCTTGTGCAAAATTCTCCGCCCTCTGCGATCAGATAGTCCTATGGCAGCGGAATGCCTCCTCACTGAACGCCTTGGACTCTTCACAATAGCCATCCTTACCTTATGAACATTTTCTGGTGTTCGTACCGTAGGAATTCTGCGTCGGGGTTTTCTTTTTAAGACCGAAGCATTTTCCCAAAAGTTCTTTACCCTTTCTTTTATGGTGTTACGACAGGAAACACGGCCATGACAAGGAATGTTAAAGTGTCTGCGAAATAATCATTGTTTTGTAACGGCTGAATCACCATTTTTGAAATAAACTTCAAAACGAAAGCACGATGTTGCGCAGTCAACTGCTCCATGGCTACTCAAATGGCATGAAACCAGCTAGCCACTGACCTTGGTTGTATTAGCCAATCCCACACGATTGCCAATATAACGGGATTTAAAATCCGTCATGTTTTTCTGCAGCACCCTGTACTTTCAGTACAACATCATATTAATCATGCTTTTCAACTAAATCATCAAAACACCTGTGGGCATGCTGCATACAGTCTGCTTTCATATTGTACGTACGCCTTTACAGTCAGGTACTGTGGTTGATTTGATTTATCCGGCTCAGGAGAGGGACAAGTGGCTGGCTGTTTCAAACGTGGTGATGAGAATACTGGGTTCCACAGAATGGAGGGAAGGTCTTGACTGGCTGAGGACTTGTTAGCTTCTGTTAGCTTCTCGAGAAGGAATCTGTTTCCCTGAATCAGTTATAAAATTTTAGTTGTAAACATACATTATGCAATGTTTTACCGAACATTTAGCCCTTACCCTGCTAAAGTGGAGAATATGGCGAGCTCCTAATAATACCAGCAAATGGCAGATAGGATGTAATTCGGAGTTTTAAGGATTAAGTTAGACCATATTTCGATCGGTCAGTATAATCAATGACATGAATTTATTTAAAAAACGGATGTTTTTATATAATTCAAATTTAATTATTTAAACCTTTACTCGGTTTGATGAGATTTTAAGAAGTTAAAATAAAACATAATATCTTCCGATATCGTGTAATTTGAAGTAGCTTGCTGACAGTATATTTTGTAGTAAAAAATGCGACTTTGATTCTATCATTAATTTAGATTAAATTCGTCTCATTCTTAACCGATAGCTAAATTCTCTAACACCCACCTGAACAATGGTGAAGCAAGCGTTTTTAAGTACATGAACTTATTTTTACAGGGTGTTTCAGGGGAATCTGCATATTTCGGGAGACCAGACAAGACCGTATCCACAGTTGAACGTTTACGGTGTTACTGACCAGAGAAAAGTTCCACATACACGAAATATTTAGCGAAATGAAAACCGTGAACTGCGCAGTGCGTCTTTGAGCCGATACCGAAACCAAGTCATGCGGCAGGGCATGTGCTGTGTAAAAGTACTTGGAACTCTAAGGACGATTTTCTTGAAATTGTCTTTATTTTAATCCCATATTAATTAGATATTAAATATAGGTGTTTATATTACAGGAACTAGAATTTCCTCCCAGTCTTAATATGCATTTGGTAATCTATATGTGTATAACAGCTTCCATTCTTTAAAACTTCCTTCAGTATTATTATTATTATTATTATTATTACCTCAAATATTCACCTTCCGCTGTACGTGGTTTTGGTCACATCGTTGTAAATTAAACTAGAAACGTTCTCACAGAGTAAAGTAAATTCCTACTGAAACATACTGTATATTTATCTCAGTATTTACCAACTTGATGCACAAAATATTCTTCACAATAAGTTTTATTTCATGCCTCTACATGTTTCGAGCACATGTGCTCATTATCAGGAGGTCAAAATTGCTTTACACAGCCTCTGGTATCATCACACCTATAGGTGATGATGAACACATGTGCTCGAAACATGTAGAGGCATGAAATAAAACTTATTGCGAAACAAATTTTGTGCATCAATTTGGTTAAATACCGAGATAAATATACTGAGATGCACGGTCAACAAAACGTCAAAACCCTGTATATGTAATAAAGTGACATACATTTGGCTTAGATATGTAGAATCGTATTAAGAATGCAGTGATCTTTGTTCTACAACTTTACCTAGTAACAGCAATAAACTGCGTACGTCTTTCCTGCTCTGTTGCCTGAACAAGAAGTCTGACGGATTCATACTTGCAATTCCGACACTGATCAAATTGTAACTTAAGATATTTTAGCCGTAATCACAGCACACTCTGTCTTTTGTAACCCATATCGATGTAACTTTGTTTCACATTACGAAATCCCTCAGGATTTTCCGAGGATTCCTCCGCCGCCAACTCTATCCACATGAGACCCGACCAAGTTGGTGAACGTGTTTCGTGTCTAAAGTTTGATCTCTGGAGTCAAAACTTCAGCTGGTGTTACGAAAGATCGTGTGTGGGGGGAAAAAAATTAACAGTAACACCTTGAACGCATAATGTTATCGGTACCAATTCTACCAATTTTACCGTTCCTCCACGACAACACGCTAGCGTCTGTACTCGTTTCTCACTAAGTTGATCTCCCTATTTTCCTTAATAAGTGGAATAGGAAAGCGACATTTTATAAGATGAAGCATATGCAGAATGTAAAATTATTACTAATTCATTTTCCCACAAAAACACAACATAAAATTATATAAAACCAGTACTAATAGACGAACAAGATTTTGGTCATAGATAAACATACTGGTCCTAAATTGATATCAGAAATCGCTTACAGAATCAAAAGTTTTATGAGTGTCGAAACAGAATTCCTTTTCCGCAGATTAGCAGCACATTGAAGTTCGGCTGGTAACCAAAATGTTGGTGGAGATCATGGCTTTAATATATATATGCGGGTCGTCATGCCCACTGATCTGAATTAGCTATAGACATAGGGAGAACTAATAGCATCACATGATGCGGACCGTGTAGTTAGTTGATGGTCTCAAGTGGGCTACGAGAGGCTGGCTGAGCTGCTGGCTCTCTCGCTCATTTCGCTGTTATGGGATCTTGCTCTATCAGCAAATCTCAGGAGTTGGAATAGTGATGTTTGAGTATGTGCAATTTAGTAGGTAATTATGCGTGATTTCAGGCTTCCGCCGCGAAGTATATGAGGACTGCTCTCTTCTGGGTTATTACGCAGCGAGTAGTGGTAATTTCTTTCCGTCGTTTCGGGACAACATGTCGGTCCCATCTTCAAGGGTCAAGAATCCAAGTACAGTTGTCTCGAAATATCGGTAAGAAATTATCACTACTAGCTGTCAAATAACGCAGAACAATACAGTTCTCAAGTAGATAATTAATTAAGATGTTCAGTTGAGTAGAGCACAAATCGCTTAAAATGAAATAAATATATTTTGAAATCCTAATTAGTATCAACAATTAAAATAAATTATTAATTAAATTCTTGTAGACCTGCTAGTAGAAGATAAGAGCACAGCCGGAACATAAATTTATTTCGCTGTGGGACATTTGAGGTTCTCACAGCTGTGATGATGGGAATTCCAGTCTTATTGGATGTAACTCTGTGTAAATATGCAGATACAAAGAATTTCAAAAAGTTTGCAGCCTTTATCTTTGGGGTAACCTGAGAAGAATCTTGTGTAACTGATGAAGTGTTTCCGACTGTGTAAAGTGAACAGACATACGGCAGCAGGTTGTGAATCTTGTTCAATACAAAACCTTATAAATTTTCATCGTTAATTTAAACGTAATCTGTCCGTTCGTTTCAAATAAATCATACAGTTTTTTTTCGCTACTTAACTCACTTATGTTTTTATCACTTTTGATTAATGAACTGCACATTTTCCCCTCTTAATTAGTGTATTTGTATTAGCAATAAATGAACAATTAAGGAATAGCAGTCTACGTTTGTAAAAAAAAATAAACCTTTGGAAATTGTTTAATCCTACTGAATTTGGGATTAATATTCAAGTTATATTTAATTTGGTATAGAATACAACACTCGACCGACATATTTCTGGTAATGGTAATTTGTATTGTTATGTTCCCAACCTTACAGTAAATGTCACTATAGCGGATTATATTCTTCTACAGTAAGTTAGACTGGAAAATATATTGTTCACCGAATTTTTTGTTTACTGTTTGGTAACTTATGTCATTTTATGACTGATATTAAAATTGAGCGTTTCCCTCTTATTGAAATGCCGATATGTGAAAAAAAATATTCTGAAATAATAAGATGGTACTGTGTGTGTGAAGGTATTGGAAACACACCGTATCACATAGGTACTGTGTGTTGTTCGAGGATATGAAGATATTGAAAGAAACATATGTTGTGCACTGATAGATATAAAATATATAGCTGTAATATTGTAAGAAGGGAGAAAGGAAAAGCTGAGGAATGCATCGATATTCACGGATCATTGTGCAGGAAACTGACACTTTCGGTGTAAATCGAAGACGAGGTTAGGAGGAGGTGGGGTGGGGGTACATGACTGCACTTTGCAAAAAAGCATAGCCTAAAAGAAAATAAGAAACGTTATTACGTAGAATGTGTTAGACCTTAGTAACCTGGATGTGAGACTATTGGGAAACGAAGATTTTCTTGTCGAATATGACGCCATATTTACTGTAAATTTTTCATGCTGTTTCAAAGGATCATACTGCCTTTTTGCTCAGCGCCAGTAAATTCAAGGTTAGTTGTTAAACTTCTTGAATCTGAAGAAGAAAGTGCTAATATCATTCGAAACTTCGTTCACTATTTACCGGAATTCATCGCTGTCCTAGAACATTGGGCGGCGTATTCTGTTACGGACGTTTCGGGACTGCCTACCGGTCCCATCTTCTAGGGTCCAGCTACTGCTGAGCGTTGTTTGGTATTTAGTTACGGACATTTCTGGACAGGCTAGCGGTCCCATCTTCAAGGCCCAAGCTGCTGCGCAGCGTAGTTTGATGTTTAGTTACCGGAGCTTCGGGAAAGTTTGTCGACACAAAATACAAGGATCAGGATTGAAATAAAATAAATAATGATGAAGGAAACGAGAAAAGGAAGAAAGGAAAGGAAAAGAAAAGAAAAGAGAGGTAGCAATAAAATTAGAAGTGAGAAAAGAAATACAGAAATGAAGTAAAAAAATACATAGGAAAACCCGAACTGAATGAAAGAAAACGTTTAGAAGAATAAGGAGAAGGAACGAAAACAAGAAAGAAACAAGCAGTTCTTGTACTGTGTGGGTACACGGCTTGTTGTTATTGTGCAGAAAGTGAAAACACGAATGTCACTTGTTTCGAATGAAGGTATGGAACAGTAACTTTTTTGTTTTACCATTTCCATGGCACATCAGCCTTTTGGCAGCACTATCTGCAGCTCACAAGTATTGTCCCCTTTCATGCAAGTTGGCAACAAGCACCACGGTCTTGTCTTGTCAATAATGATTATGGGACAAAACAACAGAGGAAAAAAAAACAAGACTTTCGTTTTTAGCGACAGCGACAGCGACAGCAGCGTCGTTGTCCTGGTGTCGTGCAGTCGACTGAATCCGTCACGTTAGATATACATCGGCACTGAGGCGTAAGAAAACATTTTCAGTACCCACTCGCACGTTACTGGTTCGTCATTATATCTTAACTATTGGATGCCACATAATCACTGACATTCGTGTTAAGTTATTGCTTGGTTAATTAGCTAAATGTGATTCCCAGTTTGCAATTGCGCAAATTCGATTCATTTCGTATACGTCAAGAGAAGGCGCGGGTCGAATGTAGGCAGGACAGGAACTTTAACTAGGCGCATGCGCATTACACTGTTACTGCACACCTGTCTCACACACACACATACATACACACACACACACACATCATTTATGTCGATTTCTTGTTGTTTGCTTGCTTACAACATTATTTGTGTTTTTTATCTGCCATCTCTAGTGTCTTATGTTGTACGGTATTACCTTTAGAATTATCTGAAACGGAGGTAAAAGCAGATGAGCAACAGAGACACAATTAACATGCGTGATACAAATTCACACCGCCACGGTGGCTGATAAAATGTGTCCAATATTGTGCCTGATTATTGTTTTGCTGCGGGACCATGGTGTGAACTGCAGTCAAAGATATGCTCTCGGCATCCGTCTGTTACGAAGCCAATATCATATGGATCCATTCTCAAAGTCCTTTTATATCTGCCCCATACACAGACTGAAGAAACTATAATTATGGAGACAAATGACATGTTTTTATAAAACCACGTACATATTTAAGTTATATAAACTTCAAACAGAAAAAAATCATGGAATGAAATATGCAAGGTGATAAAAGTATACAAGATTTCCTTGGTAAATCTGAAGCGAAAGAATAACTTGAGAGACCTATACGTAATTGGGTGGATAATATTGAAATGAATCTGCAAGACACTTAATGTGAGGTGTAAAACGGATTAAATTTACTGAGGACAGAATCCAGTGACCAATTCATATAAATATGCTATTGAAATTATGTTGCTGAGTAAGACCTTAAACATTCCGCCTAGCGTGAAGAACGTACGTCAACCAAAGAAAACTTTGGAGAACCGACTTTCATGAAGACTGAATAAGCCTGGACGGCTTATACTCAGTTGTTGCTGCTGATAATGGTGTGAGACCTGCAGAATCCTGAGCAACTATCTCTTCTAGAATAAGAGTCTTTTTCCACTTCGCCAGCCAGTTTCTTATACATACGATATTGGCGCCTGAGAAACAGAAGTTTAAAACCTGGTCGGTCGTGAACTGCGGAGGAACATTTGTCAGTACCAAGCTACCCATGCCACATTGTCGTGGTAAGTCTGAGGAAACTGAAAGCTTAGTAGAACAGTCTGACAACTCCAAATCGAAGGATCTCTAACCACTACACTTCACTATGAGTTACGGGTTGCAACTATGCGCGACAGTCATTTGTAATGTGTTCCAAACTTTCAAGTTTAGTTGCCGAAATTTGTCACGTCCTCAAGACAATTTCCTGATATTTTTATCCCCTTTCAAAGTTTCCAATCTGGGGGAATTAGTTAGGCAGATTTGTCAAAAGGACTGTACCAGTGCCGTTCGGAATTGTTTGATGACTGCATTTTGTTCGAAACTGGTTCTACATAGTGTGACAAGCACAATAATACCGACCATGCGGCTAGCAAGTACAACACGCAGCGTGCTCGTCCTTATTTACGGCTGTGAATACGGCTCTCTCTGCGTGTAGGATTGATCAAACTTTGTTCCAGGACGGTCGTCAGAGCGGGCAGCAATTTCAACAGCGATGCAGAACTTCCTGTCACAGCTGTGTCTCGATACGGCAGCTGAGCACATTCGTATGTCCGAATTTCTTATCTACAACAGTCTTGGCATTCTGTTCTATGTATATTTCTTTCCTTTCATTTATGTTATTTCATTCCATTCTCTTACTACGTACCTGAAATTTCTCTACATTTCTCTTCTATGTTATGCTTATTTCTCTCTCTTCTTCCAGTGGTTCTTCACTCTCTTTCTGCTGTCTTGTATACTTTCTTTCATTTCTCCTTTCCTTCCTGCTTCTATTTTTTTATATGTTTCTCTCCTTTTCTACCTTTAGTGTTTCTGTTCATTTCTCTAGGTTTGCTTTATTTATCTCTTTTTTCTTGTAGTCATTGCTTTGCTTTGCTCTTCTACTTTTTTCTCCCTATTCTATCTCGCCTGTCTTTTCTGTTTCTCATCTCCTTACATATCTGTGTAACCTTTCATTCACGAAATAGATGATTGAAAGAAGGCGACAGATGCAATAAACCACACATTATCAGCTCTACATGCAACATCGATACTAAACACTGGCACAAAGCAGAGAAAAATTCTGTGGTCAACCTTTCATAGGCCCCTTTTTGCCGCAAACCAACGTCCTGAAACGCATTAACATTAGTACTTTTTTCACTGATAAGTGACAGACAAAAATTAATTGCTTTGTTTGTTTGGTAAAGGCAACATAACTGCGTTTCAGCCACTGGAAATGCTTCTTTTTGCATCAACGATATTGCTTCCTAGAAATAATAAAATTGTACAGAATTTTTAAATTTCAACAGCAGAGTCCTTCTTAGGAAATTGAATTCCTTCAGATGATCAAAAAGTTTCACTTCTTTTGTGATATCCGAAATTTCATACCATCTTCACTGGACCATGTTTCGAATCTGCCGAATTCAGGAGACAGCAGCACACTCTCTGTCTTTGAAATTCATCGCAATATTATTTCCCTTGTTAACTTGGGTAGACAAAGTGTTTTATTCTCTTCAGTGCGATGTGGGTTTATATCCTGCTGCTTGCTTGTCTGCTTAGATTTGCCAGCCTTACAACAGTGAAAATTTGTTTTGGGAGCCTACAAGTTTCAAACAGTGTACACAGGAACGCATCGGCAACTTTTTTTGTATCTGCTGACTATACTATAAATTTTCCCTTTTGATGGAACTGCGTTAAGGTATATTACAGCCCTTGCGGTAACGCCGAAACTGCCGCTGTGTGCAGAATACACTTTGTTGTGACCGATATACACATCATGCTTTTATACAGCACAAGAGTCAGCTTGAATCCTTCCAGACAGCAAATACTGCAATACAAGATTTATTTTACAGACTTACGTCTCGACTGTTCTTATCGCTTTCCACCACTTTTCTAGTTTTTCTCCTGGTGTGTGTCTTTTCAAAAGTATATTTGCTTCGTTTTTCCTGCGGAATTTCCGACGGAGATTTATTGAAATGGATGTCATTTACGTCTGAGAAATAAGGACTTCTCTGAGTTCAACAGACTCATAACTTACAGCTCCAGGTGAACTTCGAATAGGAGTACATTTCAGGACAACAAAAATAAGTTGTGATAAGAAACGTATCTGTATTACACAAAAAAATATTGATATGTCTCCGGACTCTTGTGAAATATTTACATGTCTGTTGTGAAATATTTACATGTCTCGCGCACTTTATTCTGTTGTCTGCTTAATGCGGTGTAAATACGTTTTTGAAAATTCGAAGCATTTCCAAGGAAGCGTGTAGCCTATTATTTCGAATGCGAATCTTGCCCAAACGTATTTCTGTTTTATATGTTTCTTTGCAGTAATCATACATTTGCTCTCTCTAAATCAAGGACGTTTATATGGAAACAAATGAGTTAGTGCTGCAACTTTCACATTTCTTTATGCACGATCAATTTTATTTGCCTTCCTACATCGCATATTGCAATATCCTTGCCACTTCTGCGCTGTATTGCAAGCGATAAAAATCGACGATTCCTTTTTATGGAAGTAACTTGGAAATCATTTTTACAACATTACGTACACGTATTACACTTCCTGCTTATTCAGATCGAATTTTCTCAGCATATACAGTTTGCCTGCCGAACCTCGCTGAGGCATCCTGCCAATCGCGTGAGATGGAGAAGTTGCCTGCCAGTTACGGCTGAGTGTTTCGCCGTTTCTATCATCTATAGTGACACGTGGTGGCACAAAACAGAGATAATATTCCCTTAACCACTTAAATCCCAGTGATAGTATACGTACCGCTTACACTAACACACTAAACTCGACTTTTGACCGCACATTTTATGTGTTTCCAATGTTATTATACAAAACAACAAAAATGGCTCCAAGAAGCATTAACCCCACTGTTTTTGAAGGGATGCCGTATTGTACTCTCTGCGAGGCACGAACTGCATTTTCAAATCAGTACTGCACCTGGCGTCTCATGCTATTTATTGTACTAACCCACGCATTGGTCAGGAATATTTACATTTAAAAAGGCAAAACTTCTCTAGAATACTAGAAGGAGGCAAAACTTCGAGAGTTGTTTGTGAAGACTAAATACTATTAGACCATTATCCATAATGGGCTCAATCTCGCTAGGACGGGGATAGCCCATAGTGAAATTATATTTTGGTGTCGGTGGGTCTCTGTCTTGATACGGTTAAATTGTACAGCAAGTTTATTTTACCCCCCCCCCCCCCCCCCCAAAAAAATTAACGTGTTGAACAGTGCTCAAAGTTGTTATATATTTCGGTCTATACGACCACATTCGGGCATAAATCATGATTTAAAAAAAAGGACAAATTCGTTTTAAAGTGTAGAAACTTGCGAGATCTCATAAATTTTAGAGTTACTGTAACATTGGATTATAACGTATCTTATTTTTTGTATGTTTTTATTAAGGCCACACTGCGAGTTTCTTGTTGGAAAGGTCTGTTAAAATATTTTGCGCCAACTGTGTTCAGTTTGGCTTATTGGATAAGAATTCGACTAACATTACGGCCTTGTGCAGTAATTTTATACCTGCTAAAATAATCGCATGCAGGAGGTTTGGTGGTTCGGGCGGAGGACCATCTGGGAAGAAGATACGAAAACTGTTGCTTTAAACCCATTAAAAGGAGAATAATTAGTTTATTTAATAATACTATAGCAACTGTATATGTTGCAGAACTTTGTAACAGATATGTAGATTCGTGGCAAGCGTGTGGGTGTGTGCGTAGACCAGCACCCTGTTAAGACGAATAAGCAAACATTTTTGTTACACTCTGTAAGGGTAAGGCTCTTCGGCCGGGATTCGAAGAAGGCACTATCGCTCCAAGGACAATACTGTATGTAATATGTTTTCTTTTGGGTAATTCCTCGGCGCCACAAAGCTAATAGCCGACGTTTCGGAACCATCTATCAGTTCCATCTTCATGGGCATCCACCTGCCCATGAAGATGGAACTGATAGATGGTTCCGAAACGTCGGCTATTAGCTTTGTGACGGCGGGGAATTACCCAAAAGAAAACATATTACATACAGGACACGGCGAAAGCTTAAAATCAAGAAGACAATACTGTAACTTGGTACGTCAATACGAAAGTGTAAAAAGATGGATAATGTGACCTTTTAATGCATACATAATAAGATGTGACCACGTTAATTGATTCTCCTCGCTCAGAACTTGGCCACTTTGGTTGCTTCGACAAATATTCGAAAGAGACACATTGAAAAATCGGAAAAGGGGTGAGGAAGTGACCGGATATAAACTCGGTTAGGTGTGATAAATTGTATCATAATATGTAAAGCCGTGCTGTGTGAGCTCTTTATATTTCTTATGTCGACAGCAGCACGGACGCTAAGCGTCATCCGCTCGAGGAAGCATGTTAGTGGAAGTCGAGAGTCTTTAGATTGCGTTAAAAACACATTCTCGCCTACTGCTTCATTTAAATGCGTTTCAGGAGCTCACTCTAGTGTTACAGTTGCGTGCATGACAAGTGCCTGTTTAGAGCTGTGTGCGAGGCAAGACACGCGTAATGACATTGTTCATTCTTATGACATGTGATTCTCTACCATCGGTAAACAGGGCTCGCCCTACTGCAGGGCGCACATAATGGTTTCCAGGGAAATATAATTGTGTCTCTCGAATTAAAACTGCGATTGTCATACATTCAGATGCCATAAGTCTAAAAGAAAAACTTTAAAAAAATTAGTTACAAATTTTGTGGAAAATTTAAATAAGTAATTAAATGTATAATTACTTTTAATTTAAGCTTTAAAACTAAAAGGTTTTATCTGAAATAACTTGAAGACATTTTTTACCAGTAACAACTCTTTGATCTTTTATTCAGTAATTCCTTATCATTAACTGCTGGGGGAACAAGATCTGTGGTGCACGTATCTACTCAGCAGTTTTACTAACTTTTAATAATTCCAGTTGAATGAATAGCGGGAAATTAAACATACTTTTCAGGTTTCCAAGTGCCTGAAGCGAGATATTCTTGTGTTCTTGCAATAAACTCTACTCAAAAGGCAAATTAGCCTTGTACTTGACTGTCAGTTTCAGTGTAAGGGCAATATTTCTGTACTTTAGAAATGCTGCCCCCCCCCCGCCCTCTCCAGATGTATATATAACGTCAAGACTACCATATGTATGCCAAAAACTTTTGATCAAATTTTATAAAAGAAATTGAAAGTGTACCACATTTCCTTCCCATCAAGAGCAGATGAAAACACACACAAACACATACACACATATATATATAGCTTTGTAAAGGCTGTGTGTTTGAACTCTGCTTCATATAAAAAAGCTGCTCTAAAACCCGTATTCCTTCTGGACAAAGGGCTTCTTTAATTAGTTTAGGTCATTGTTGAATATAAGATTAGAATACTGTACATCGCTTCAACTCCAATAAAACAAACTCAGAAGACCAGTCATTTATTAGAGTAGAGGTGGTACAGTTATGCGCATTTGCATGGCGAAAGAATGGCAAAGCGAAGCCCCTTTAGTTTCGATAGCTTTGAAAAAGAATATATATATATATATAGATAATGATTAGAACAGCAATTGGTTTTCGGCATGTTCTGGTTTAATTCCTGTAATCTACTCGGAAAATTTCCAAATCGTCCAACATCAAATAAGAGAATAATTCCTTCCCAGTGTGACTTGTACAAAAGCGCAACGAGTTAACATGAAATTTCTCGTTAAATCCGCAACGGCAACTTTTCTGTTACTTGCGGTGAAAATTGTGTGTCTCGTCCACGCGTTGTTAATGGCACAAACGATTTTCGGAAGGCATGGAAAATGTGAAAGGTCATGACCCCTCAGGTCTTCCACGCACGTCAGTTACCGCTAACAACATTAAAAAAGTGCGAGATGTGTTTTCGAGTAACAGCTGAGGTGTCCAGTTGAGACAGGGAAGTGTTAGACGCATTTAGCAGAGGAACTGAACATGAAAATGTCTTTGCTAAAGTGGTTCCAAAAATATTATCGGGTGAACAATGATAACTTCGAAGCGAAATCTGTTCTGACCTTTTGCAACGCACTCAGAACGAACCGGATTTGTTGAAATCGGTAATTACTGGTGATTAGAGTTTGGATATTTACATATGACCCAGAAACAAAACGATAATCAATACTGGAATTCACTAAACTCTCCAAGAGCAAAAAATGTTTGCAAGAGTCGTTCGAAGTTCGAGGACATGCTGAATGTTTTCTTCAATGTCCAGGGTGTTGTAATGACAGAGTGGGATTCCCGTGGCCAGAATGTCAATCACATCATTATAGGATTGAAATCGTGACTAAATTGCGTGAACAAGTGAGAAGGAAACAGCCAGGATTGTGGAGAAAAAGGTGGATTTTGTATCAGGACAACGCGCCATCACATAACGTAAAGCAGTTTTTATCCAGTAAAAACATCACTGTGCTTGCTCACATCCCTAATTCACCTGATTCCGATCCCTGCGACTTCTTCCTTTTTCCAAAGATCAAATCCGTTCTCAAAGGAACCCCTTTAACCTTTTGGCGCCAGAATTACTTTTTTTAATTTTAGCGCATCCTCTATATAAAATGTGAATAATACAGGAACCAAATACGTTAGAATTATGAAACAAACTGCATTTTGAAGAGAAAAAAAACGGAGATTATATACCATGTTTAAAATATTCAGTACCTATATTTGTTG
>Ga0131853_10006120_pt1 | contig 21727 bp, 7 predicted proteins | sample TergutLab28metaG_FD_92764 | JGI IMG/M metagenome (GOLD analysis project Ga0131853, IMG submission 92764) | Labiotermes labralis P1 segment gut microbial communities from Petit-Saut dam, French Guiana - Lab288 P1 (version 2) (version 2) | ecosystem: Host-associated > Arthropoda: Insects >... | reverse complement strand
TGTGTGTGTGTGTGTGTGTGTGTGTGTGGCGCGCGCACGCGTGTGTGTGGTGTGGTGTGTGTGTATGTATGTGTGTTTTGTATATATGTGTGTGTGTGGTGTGGTGTGTGTATGTATGTGTTCATATATATGTGTGCGTGCGTGTGCGTGTGCGTGCGTGCGTGTGTGTGTGCGTATGCACATTTTAGCAACATTAATTTATTTTAAGTTTCATTTTATTTACACATTTCGTCCTTGTCTCACAAATGCACAGAAGATACGAACGGCATTAAAAGTTGAGTTGTTATCGTTCCGCTGAATTATTAATTTTCAGCCAAGTGCTTGTTTTTGTGTGTTCGTTCGTTCCTTAACGTAATTTGGATGTCTGGAAACAATAATGACTCTGTAGGGGCGTGGGATATATTGTTATCTGATCTTTGTGCGACAAATTTGAGACTCACTCTGACCTCTTTTTTTTTTTACATTCAGATGACCGTGCATCGTGAACATTCTTACAATAAAACCAACTAGATGCAATAATTTCTCAAATTTATTTTTGGAACAAAACTCTACACGTTTTGGACAGTTCCTCTGTCCATCTTCTGGAGTTTTTCACTGTACACACAGCAATGATATGTGCCATACAGGTTTGCTGACGGCAGGATCAAGACGGAACTGCAGTTCCGTCCTGATCCTGCTCGCAAGCCGTCAGTAAACCTGTATGGTACATACCATTGCTGTGTGTACAGTGAAAAACTCCAGATGATGGACAGAGGAACTGTCCGAAAAGTGTAGAGTTTTGTTTCAAAAACAAATTTGAGAAATTAATGCATCTAGTTGGTTTTATTACAAGAAGAAATCACTCTGACCTCCTTATTCAAGTTGTAAGACAGTCAAACTTGTATGGTGTTTCAAAGTTCTCTGTCCGTCTACACTTGAAGATAACGCTCGCAAGTTTCCTGGGTCCGTGATGTCCATAAATCTTAATGGTAGCGTCCTTCATTACCGACATTCCACTGGGCTCGTTTTAGGCGCTTTTCTGCTGGAAGCATCTTAATTATGTTACTATCAGTAGTCTTTGTGTTACAATACTTTATATACATATTGTGGCCTTGCGACTGTTTTATAGTATCTTAGCTTGTTTATTAAATATACATAGTGGCAAAGGCACGCTTATTTTTTGGTCGCACATTCATATCCAGTTTGTAATCTTAATAATTACCGTATTTGCTCAAACTGTTTTACGCCGCTTCATTTACATGCATCACACCTGTAGGTGTGACGATACCAGATGCTGTATAATACAATTTTGACCTCCTGATGATGAGCACATAGTGCTGGAAACATGTAAAGGCATATAATAAACGTATTATGAAACAAGATTTTGTGCATTAAGTTGGTTAATTACTAAGATTATACTGAGATGCATGGTCAGCAAAACATAAAAAAAATTTTTTAGTTTGACGCCCTTAATTTAAGTTATAATTATGAATATTAACTGGTTTTTGTAAATTTAATGCATGACGTATTCAATGCATTTGCTGTTAGTATTTCATTTCGCTCATGTTTCCAAATTGGCCTTTGTGAAGGGATTGTTTATCACTGCAAGACTTCTCCACGAAAAGCAGGATACGCTTTACTATTATTATAAAAATTCTGAATGTTTGGAAATAAAGTTGTATACGAAAAATTACCCGAGGCTCTGGAAGCAGCTTACGACCAATTTTAAATTGCAGATAATATTTATCTTGAAAATAACTAAAAGAAGGGCGCCCGCGAAAAATCAGAAGACATGAGGAGGAAAAGAAACATCTTGGGAAAAATATGCTAGAGATTGGAGGTGAAGGGTGGCACTGGTATTTACGGATCTGGGCGCAAGTAAGAAGCTTGGAGATGGAACACATTTATCCAGATTCCAGAGAATGGAAAGCTGCAGCCCAGGAAGTTAGGTTAGGGGAATGAAAGAAAGAAAAGAGATACTCACAATAAAGAGATGGAAGGACGTTAGAAGGAAATTGGAGAGATGAAACAGATAAAGAGAAAAGAAGAGTCAAACCTCTTCAAGATGTGTTCTTGAAAAGAGTGTCGCAGCGGAGCTGTGAGTGGAGAATATGAAGCTCTTTCATTTCTGTGAAATATTTTCCAGAGAAAAGTGATGGAATTGGCTCCCCTAAATTGAGAGTCACCGGAAGAAGAATTTTATTATCGATATCAGACCGAAAAGACAGCCTGTTTTACTAGTTTTCTTCTTTTCGCAAGTAAACTAATATTGAAAAGCGAGGCAACAACTGATACACCGGCCTAGCCGTTGATAACTGGAGATCAGGCTTGACGCTGCCAAATGCGACTGCCTGTCACGCTACGGTCATAAAGAAGCGAACGAAATACCCAGCACGCAAATTAGTACAACCCAGCATTGCAACTGAAATACAGTAGCACAGAACAGAACGCACACTTCTATGCCTGCTATATTTATCATTCATGCATTATTTAATGACGCTGTACCAACTGTGATAGTACTTAGTTTCGAAAATGATGACAAGGTGTGTGGTTGGAATGAGAAAGCCGTGTTACATAGCAATCATGTTTTAATCCACTGTTGAAGTAGAGTGATCGCACCCTTCTTTATGGAGCCGTCCACATGGACTGTAGGACCCACACAGGCCACTAGTGCAGGGCTCCCAGTTTTTTTTATTCCCGAGGTTAAATCAGCCGGGGCGTGATACGACTACTCACTTCCTTCCAGTGTGGAGGTTAAGAATGAGTGGAACTTTACCTCCGCTCCTTATGTATACCTTCATAGCGTGCACAAGGTCAACTGCACCTTTACGGAACCATCTTTGGAGAAGGCTAACACTGGGTGTCGAACACACACACACATCTAATTTCGTGGCTTGTTTACAGTGCCGTATCACGCGTCACGAATTTTGCCACGTTCACCCCATGCTTGTAGCACGCAGCGTTTGTGCAGTTGGTTCCACTGCCATCTTCAGATGACACATTACCGTTACACTTCGTTTTTTATTATGTGTCCAATAGTATTGGCAGGGACCGGAAACTGATTGTAATTCCTCTGGTATCTTGTGGGCTATGTTACATCTTCTGGACCACGCGGTGTTGTAACATTTATTGCATACCGAGTACATATCCACAATTACGACTGGCGTGAAAACTCTAAAGAATCGGTAAAGAATCTCAGGCTTGGACGGCAATAAAGAATGGGAAAGGATAATAAATACCGGAGTGGATTGCTACTGTTCAGATCACAGTCGTTAATATCTCTGTCATCTATCTAGGACCTTAACCAATACGAAAGTGTGATTTTGCCTGCTGTTTTGTACGAGTGGGATTTGGTATGCCAAATTAGGTTGTATTTGAACTTAATGGGGAAGAAAGAATATGGTGGTGGCCATAGTTATGCGGTGAAGAGCTGAACATTTTGTACCCGTTAGCTGGTGTTATTTTTGGTTATTGTATCGAAGAAACAGCGTAAACGGTTGGAAGATGTTGACTGCAGGTTAGTACGAAAACCTGAAAGGTGGAGATCAATTGGGTGACCTGGGCATGGATTTATGATAAGATTAAAGTGTATCTTAAGTAATTGGGGTGTGAAGATGTGATCTGGATTTAACTAATTAAAGGTAGGCCAAAATGGAGGATTGTTGTGATTACGAGGGGCTGCTGATAAGTCTTTAGCCCAACCAAGAAGGAAACAAGCTACAGCGACCAAACTCGAGATTTATTCCACATAATCCCCACGAAGCTCAGTGTACTTCTTAGCCCGTTGCTCTAACCTTTGCAAGCCACTCAAAAAAAATCAGAAGGTTGTCCGTCCAACCAGGTCTCCGCGGCAGCAATGACCTCTGTGTCGGACGAAAAATGGCGACATTTCAATTGTTTTTCAGTCCAGAGAACAGGCGGTAGTCCGATGGGGCCAGATCCGGAGAATAGGGTGGGTGATCAAGACATTGGAAGCCCAGGTAGGGCAGTTTCTTCAGGGTTGCAAGTGCCCGGTGAGCTGGGGCAAGACCAACTTGGTGAACTTTCCGCTGGGTTTTTCCTTCAAAATGTCCTTCAATTGTACCAGCAGAGATAGGTAATTCTCCGCGTTGATAGTTTGGTCCTTTGGAAGAAAATCAATGCGGAGGATGCCGTCTTGATCCCAAAAAATCGAGGCGAGACCTTTTCCAGCGGAGTTTTGCACTCGGAATTTTTTTGGGCGGAGTGAGCCGCTATGCCACGACTCCATTGATTGTTGCTTTGTCTCCGGGTCATAGTGATATAACCAGGTTTCATCCATGGTCACCAATCACGACAGGAAATCATTTGCATCGCGTCTAAAAAATTCGAAATTTGCTCAGACGAATGGCACCGTTGACGTTTTTGATACGCGTTCAGGCATTTCGGGACCCACTTCGCGGAGAGCTTCCGCTTGTCCAAATCTTCACGAATGATGGACCCAACCCGTTCACGTGAGATGTCCAGTAGCTCAGCTATTGATTTAGCCGAAATCCGGTGGTCTTCCAAGATTAGCTCGTGAATTTGATAAATAATATCCGGGGTGGTCACTGTTTTGGGTCGTCCAGGACGAGGAGCGTCACAAGTGGAAAAAATCACCACGGTTAAACTAGGCCACCCGGTTTTTGACGGTGGCATACGATGGAGCATTTTCCCCTAATGTTTCTGTCAGAATGGCGTGAATTTCCCTCGGCGCCTTGCCTTGCAGGAAAAAAAAACTTGATGACTGCTCGTGTCTCCATGTTGTTGAAATCGCGCGCGTCGCCTGACATGCGTGCTTTCAGCCTCTGTAACACAAAAAGACTTGCAATTCGGCACATGAACAGACCCCTCTTTCCAAAGACACTATCGATTCCCTCCTACGACATCCGGAAGTAGGTCGGTCTAAGGACTTATCAGCACCCCCTCGTATATTCTTAACCATCGGGTTTTGTATAACCCTTTAATGACGAAGCGCAGACTGTTTTATTTAAAGACCCAGTTCGTATTGCGCAGGAAACACTTTTCTTCTCTGTTGGAAAAACCAACCATTTTATGTTGTAAGTGGAACAAGTCGCTGTTTGTTCTGAGATAAATACAAAACACATAAACACAATGTAGGCAGAGCGTACAATTCTTGAATGTTGAACTTGTTGGTGCATGACGTAACAAGTAGGCTTTACAAGGATAATGTAGGACTACTTGCAGAGCCTGAGCGACATTCTGGGTCTCAAGGAATCTGTTTCACGGAGGTAGACGAAAGTGGAACCACCTTCCAAAATATCTTGTAGGCTTATGTAGTATGAACACTATATCTTGTACCAGGGCTGAACAACATGCGGCCAGCCGGCCACATGCAGACCTCAGTAACTTGAATAACTTCAGTAATTCAATTTAACAAATAGAACGTAATGTGGCAACTTTATTAGATGATAAAGTGTTTAGAAACCATAAGTCATAACTTTTAACACACAGTAAACCGGTCTAATTCTAATTAATTCACTTCCCCCCTTTTTTCAGCCCTCGGGCGAGTCCGTGCAAATTTTATGTGGTTCTTCTGTGGGGTGGATTTGGTCAGCCCTGCTTCAAACAAAGGACAGGGCAACGTTAATACTGTTGTACGAATCAAGCAATTCCACTGGCCAGGAATAGTATTGTGCTTAGTTCAGGGGACTATCATGGCAGTTGCCTTGTAGGACTAAAGCACGTAACTGTTCAGGTCACCTGGTGCGCCGAACAAGTTGCAGTAAAATTGGTGCCTTCCCAGTGCATGTTAGACACTCTGGTACAATTGCAGCTTACTCGAGTCTCTCGTTACTCGAACGGTTTGTATTTATTTGATATGCCGCATGTATTGAGATTTATAGTCGAATGGATCTTATGTGATCGATTCTCTGGTTTCATCCAACTGGAACTGCTTGTTTGTTTGCGCACAAGGTCGTACTGTTTAATTCGAATCTTTCAAAGGCTTTTACTGGTAGAGAGGATTGCCAGATGCGCCTACAGTGCCGTGATGAAGTAACAGGATACAGACAGGGGCAGTGCAGAATAAATACGATACCGAATATTGTATCGACTATAGAATTTTGAGAAAAAACTGCTACTGCTGCTGTCACTACTACTACTACTGCTACTACCACCACCACTTCTACTACTACTATTACCACTTTGCTACTACTATTACTACTACTACTACTACTACTACCATTTTTACTATTCTAACACCAATTTTACTAATAATACTGCCACCACTTTCATTGCTGCTGCTGCTACTACTACTACTACCATCACTACCACCAGTTTCACTGCTACTACTACTACTACTACTACTACAACCACTGTCACTACTACTATTACTAATACTGTCACCACTTTCACTGCTGCTATTACTACTACTACCACCACTTTTACTATTCTAACACCAATTTTACTAATACCACCGCCGCCACTTTCATTGCTGCTGCTGCTGCTACTACTACTACAACCACTGTCACTACTACTATTACTAATACTGTCACAACTTTCACTGCTGCTATTATTACTACTATTACTACTACTACAACCACTGTCACTACTACTATTACTAATACTGTCACCACTTTCACTGCTGCTATTACTACTACCACCACTTTTACTACTACTACTACTACTACCACCATTTTTACTATTCTAACACCAATTTTACTAATACTACTGCCACCACTTTCATTGCTGCTACTACTACTAATATTACTACTAGCACCAGTTTCACTGCTAATAGTACTACTACTACTACAACCACTGTCACCACTACTATTACTACTACTGTCACCACTTTCACTGCTGCTATTGCTACTACTACCACCAGTTTTACTATTACTACTACTTCTACTACTACTACTACTACTACTACTACTACTACTACATTTACAACCACCACAATCACCACCATTAAGTCCTCTGCACTTCGCGTTAGTGTTTCATTGCTACGTACCGGAAAATTAGTTTTCCTTGAATTCATGCGTAATGACAGTTTGGTACAGACTGTGAATAGAGTGCTAGTGAACATCATCGGAAGCTGAAGGTCCCTTTCTGTAATGAAATTATACTGTTATGGGTTCAATTGCTCCGTAATATCATATGTTGTAAAGTTCAGACACTAATTAAAATTCCCTCAGTTCGTATCCATTGTTGTCTAACGAAGGTCCAAATATACAAAAAGTCTTCTCTCATGTCATAATTGTTCGTGATTCCCTTTTACAAATTCGATAATGTAACTTTCCCTATTAAATTCTTACCGTTAAAATGTTTTACCGGAGCAGGGTGCACATCTAAAGAGACGCTATATCACAACTCGCTGGACGTATTCCATACATGGACCGCCATTCGTCACGGAACTGTCTGCGATCGAAACAGTAATGATCAAAACGTGTTTATTGCGTCGTTCCAGTAATTGCTCAGTTGCTGAGTGGGACAATGACGCTGACGCATGCAGAACAAGATTGTGCTGACTTCATTTTTTGCAGCTTCTAGAAACGTTATGTTCATTTTCTTTAAATTATTCCGAAGTTCAGATGGCCGCTTTTGCATCCAGTTACGCAGTTTCAGTAGGAAATTGCATTTTGCTATCGCACCGTTTCATTCTGCGGTTTTGCTGCCTTCGCGTTATCGCCATTCCATTTCTCAACTTATCACTTCTAATTCTCGAATTTCATTATTTTGTGGGAATGTTTGAACGTCCTGGTCACACGTCGCATGACGTAAGTACTCGTTTTTCACACTTTAAATACTTCATCAGGTTGTTATAATACGTAAGGTGTACGTTGTGTGACCACTGCAAGTGCTAATCCTATTTAGTGGAACCCTTTATAGACGAAGCGAAGACTGCTTTATTTAAGGACCCAGTTCGTACCGAGCAGTAAACACTTATCATCTCGGTTATAAAAATCAATCAGTTTATGTTGTATTGGGCAAAAGTTGCCATTTGTTCTGAGATAAATACAAAACACATACAGTGTGGCAGAATGTAAAATTTTTTAGTGTTATGCCTATTGGTGCATCAGATAACCAGTAGGCTTTAAAAAGGTTAATCTACTGCCACAAGGACAGATTTATTTAGCGGTTTGGATTAATTTTTATATGTGTACCCTATCTGCTGTGTCTGATTTTTAGTAACTGTACGGGTCTAAAAAGTGTCAGCTGTATTCGCTACAATTCATTGCAAAACCCATCTGACAAACGTGTTAGGGTGTACGTTGCTAAGTACTGACCTGAGAAAACACTGTCTTGAAGACACGGTATAGGAATTATGACCTGAGCCTGATGTGTGTTTCAAAATACTTGCATAATGCTCACTTTTTAATGTGGAAGTCATAAAAAACACACCAGTTAAATATGTGCTATCAAAATTTTATCAGTTTTTTGATATTGCCCTTCTATACACCATGTAGCTTAAAACAGACGCCAGGCACAGTTAAATACCAACCTAAATTTCCAAAATTTTCGTTCTTTATTTTCTGTTAAGGCAGATTAATTACAAAGTTATGAGACAATTGGGGCGGAACGAGAGATGTGATTAGAGGGGAGTCTGGAACGAGATAAGATAACCGGAAGTATTCCTATGGGGTCAGAACGATTCACTTAATGGTGAGATTACAAACTGTTAATGATAAACAATTAAAACGGCAAAATTCGATCAATAGTTGAAGATACAGCCAGAGAGACGGACAGTCACTGCTGATTTTTGTAAAAGGAACCACTGAAATTTGTCTTCACTCCAGTGAGTTCAGATCGGCCCTGGGCCTCACCCAGCTTCCTGTTCTGTGGGTAACGGGTACACTTTGTCTGGGGATAAGGCGACTGGGCCGTGAAGCTGACCACTCACTCTAGTGCTGAAGTTAAGAACCAGGTAAACCACACCTTCATTCTCCCATATGCCTTCATGTCTTGTCGAGGGATAGTTTTACCTGCACTATATTTTTGGGAACGTTAAATAATGTTATGCCACAGGTTGCTCCCTGTTACTAACAGCTAATTTAATATATGCTTCAGCATTTTGGTGTTCTGGGGCGGTGTGGTATCCGGATACCAGACCGCCCCAGCCCAACCACACCGTAACACCAACACGCATCGAACCAGAGCAATACAACCCATGAATTAACTCAACAAATAAGTCGCAAGCTCCTGAGGATGGATGTACTAACATCCGAAACATGTTGAGCATTAAATAATGAAATAAAAAGCAAGTGACATCAAGTTGGTCTCTCTTTATTAAACTATCAAGATGATGCACGGTCCAATAAACAAAGAAGTATGTAGAAGTAGCAACGAAGGGAAGAATGAGAGGAGGACGGGACGCTAGAAATAAAGATAGACAGCCGTAGAGGGAATAAATAGTGACATATAGAAGGAAAGAATAAGCAGAAAAAGAGTGTGAACGAAGAGAAGGAAAACGTGTTAAGGATAGAATAAACGAAGGAAGAAGGAACGGATTAAGGATTAGATGAGAGATGGAAATGAGTGGTAAGGGAATGAGGCAGAGAAGACAGAAGAAAGAAGGAACGGGAGGAACTGTGGAAGGGAAGAATATCATTTGTGAAGAAAAGTAGAAGAGAAAACTAAGACGGACCTCTGTTCATACGGACTTGGCTGTGTTCTTGCTGTACAGTACATGGTCATGCCGAAATGCTTGTTAAGGCTCCAAATCGCGGTGTGTTTCCTTCCGTGTTGAACTTAAGATTTGTTGCTAGGGGGTCATTCTCAAATTAATATAACCATTTTAGAGTTAGGATTTAGTGTACCGGCAAAGGCATTCTGCCCATGTAAATATACTTTGCTAATACCTGTTTGCTTAGTGACCCAGTGAAGTTGGTAACTCGGTTTGATGATTCGCAAGAGCAAAGCTGCCCAGGCGTTTGGGGAATAAACTATAGGTCACATGAAATGCGTTGCCTTCAAGACAAACTCACATATTATAGCCGTGGCATGTGCTGCTGCGCGTCACTATGCATCGTATTCACGTATCCCGTATTCGAGTCCCTTTTGCAACACAGTTATACGGTGATTGTGGGCCGGGTAGCTCAGTCGGTATAGCGACTGGCTACGGGCTGGACGGTTCGGGGATCGAATCCCGGTGGGGGCGAGATTTTCCGCACCTGTCCAGACCGGCTCTGGGGCCCACCCAGCCTCCTGTACAATGGATACCGGGTCTTTTCCGGGGGTAAAGAGCGGCCAGGGCGTGACGCTGACTCCTCACCCCCTTCTAGTGCCGTGGTCAAGAAAGAGTAGAACTATACCTCTGCTTCCCCTATGGGCCGTACGGCCTGTACAGAGCATCAGTCCCTGTACAAGGGTGCACTTTCCCCTTGTTTTTATACGGTGATTAGTATACCAACAAATGTACTTGCAGTGTGTAAATTGCATTACAGTTTATCTATACATGTAAGTTGTGCTACATTGTTCGCCATCCTTATAGAGACAAACACAGAGTAATGCGAGCAAAAGATTAAAATATCGTTTTGAACCAATGCTTTTATTTATTTATGTCATTCTTTCTGGGGAATCGCGAACATTCGCCGAATCACGTAACACAACTTATATGTATAGATGAAGTATAATATATTTTACGTATTGCAGGTACATTTGTGTTTATTATATTAATTATAATCTTTATGCACGGAATGGTCAATTTTGGAGAGTTATGCTGATTCGGAATTTTGTTCTGTTTAGTCTCTCCGGAAAATTTCCGGTATCGCACCTGGAAGCAGGTTTCGTTAACTGTGATCCATGTTATTCCTAATTCATAATCGTTGCTTGTTTTGGTTCGTTTGCAGTTTAACATCGCTGTCAGCAACTTAGTATATTGCAGTAAATAAATGGATGATAGTGAATCGGAAACGAGGTGGTAGGTAGCGGTTGTGACTGATGTAAGATGCCACCGCGGTGTGTGCCCGGACGACCAAGAACACCCGCAAAATGCCTGAGGATGGTCGGTGTTCGACCGAGATGGACATCGGGAATCTTCCGAATACCGTCAGAAGCGTTACCATTAAAACCAGCTTGCTCGGTGTAAGCATCATGTAGTTTTTCGACGTATATCTTACTAAGCGCCGTTAAAATAGAGTTTTATGAAGCATAATTATTAAATTAATAAAGGTAATTCTTAAGAATATAATGAGGGTCGAACATCGGACCATGAAATAACACGCACTACATTTTCTTCACCCTCAGATCTTTTTGTTTAAGATATTTGTGACAAGGGTCAAGATTAAGAAGTGTCAGACTGGAGGTTAATGAGAAGCTAGTGCGCGTAAAAATAAATGGATTAGCATGACACTTATGACGCCATTGTGTGTCTCGTGTTGGCGGAGATGGCTGAAGTCCTAGCAGTTCCTCAAACAGCGCAGCAGACAGAGAGGTGCCGATGAGGAAGACTAGAGTTTTGCTGGAGTACTAAGAATTTCACGAAAACCATTTTGGCGATCACACAAAAGCAGGAGCATTCGAAGCTTGTGGCCCTCTCTCTCCTACATCTCTCCAACACACACAAACGCGTGGTTCACTCAATCCGATAGGACCAATCGCTATCAGCTCCAAATGGCTGTCTCGAGAATTGAATAGGATTGGGTTCCAGAGATGATTTTCTCTTGGCGCATTTGTTGCAATCGATATGGGGCTCCTTTCAGTATTTGCTAGCTTGAAGTTGCAGCTTTTCTGCTGTACCACATGGACTGTACTACATTTCGCGCGTGGTGCATAGATCCAGATGTTGGTGGAAAGTTTAATAGAATGTTGCCTAACTTTTATCATTTATGATTTCCTAAATCTAATATGGGTCGCTGAGTTAAACATGTTTGTACGACTGCTCCAGGCCAGCCTACAACAGGGCGTGATTACAACTTTGTTCCGCAGGTCGTAGGCAGGCTCGCTACGGCGCTTCATAAATAGCTGTGCTTACTAATCGAAATATTTGTCATAGGAAAATGATACAAAACAAGGAAAGTAGGTTACGAAAAAACCACCGCTTACTACCAACACGTGTTTATTGTATAAGGAAGAGAGCAGTGTGTCAGAGAATGATTACGTATGATGTGTCGATGCAAGTTGTGCATTGAGTAATTGAATCGAATTGGCTATTAATGGAACCGCTCTAAAATCAGTGGTTTATTGCCTCGAATTAAGTAGGAACCTGCTCATTTATGATTTGGGAAGGAGGATACGGAGCGAGTCAGTCGTAGCCTATTTAATGTTACATAAGCAGTCCTCTTAACCCCTGCGAGGATCGACCTTGGTCTTTCCGGAAGAGAATTGTAGGCTAACAGATAAGATAGATTATTTTCGTAATTGAAATACCCTAAAGTTGAAACCAGGATATTGAGACTAATGATTGGTGAGGTTTCTCTTGTATGCAGAATTGGCCTTGGTGAGGCTTGTCTTGTATACCGAATTGGCCTTTGGTTCAATAAAGGCATATTGCATGCATGCGTTGTGGGGTTATAACACAGTGATTTGGTCATGCTAGTTTTATAAATGTTGATGTTAACGAGAAAAGAAATTGAAGTGAAACTGAAAATATACGTATTTCATACTCTTTGTCTTACGCTTGATTTGTGCAGCTCATCTGGTGGAGTTACGGTATAACTGAAGCATAAATCGGATTGTTTGTGTGGCTCGAATAGAACAAAAGTGTAAATGAACTTCTGTATAAAACCGGGAAGGAAGTGGGACGGTACTATTAGGTATTGATAATGTACAGTGAGTCGGGGCTTCTTCGAATGAGAGATTTGGTTTTAGCTGCGTTACATTTTACTTTTATGTGAAACGGAAATTAGTTGGTAGATAAGAACGTTGCTTTACAGCTTCGTTTTAAAATATGTCCTAGGTCCAAGAAAACCAAGAAGAACTGATTAATGTCTGTCCACATATTATGTCTCTAATTGTGATCGAGGAACCTCAAAGAGGAGGCCTAGACCCACTAGGGCTCTTTAGCCATAAAAATCCGGTAATGAGCTGTCTTTTGCGAGTTGTTATGCTGTGGCATTAGTGCCGTCGAGGTCTTCCGGTATATTGCGCCATCACTAGGGTTGGTCCTACTTTGAAAATACTTAAAATTTGCAGGCTCAGTGGTGAGCGTAGTGCAACAGGTTGAACAGATATGGATGCAAATAGAACATAGCAAACGGGGCCGGGGCGTGAAGCTGACCACTCAAACCCTTTAGTGTCTTAACGGGGTGCACAAGGATATCTTTACTTGTAATTTTCCTCTAACCTTCAACATTTCATTTGCAGTGGGTCAGTGTGAGGGAAGAACAAGTTGACGCCTAATCTTGAACTGAAATAATTTCTGTGTCACTTAGGCTTCTGTAATTATGGACGTTCATTAAGGAGATTTTGCTAATAATAATTATTTGGGACTTATAGTAGTTAGGTTACTTACGTACTCGCATATTGCACTTGAATGCCTAAAGGAATATTTGTTTATTTAAAGTAATTTATTTTATGCGGAAACTTTGCAAGAAGACGGTGAAAGTTTTCTGAAGATCGTAAATTTCAAATATTTTCTTGCAGTGGGGGGGGGGGGTTTGAGTAACGATTGACATTTCTCCGTCAAGACAAACGTCCTACGTGGGGTGCCTATCGGCCAACGGCAAACAACTCTGTTCCAAGTTACGACCGCAGTTTGCCCAATACTTCATTTCATATCTCTCTACAGTTACAGAACTTTGACTGCGGAAACCTTGCCTTTCACGTAACCTATCACTTAGAGCAAGATATATCGTGTTTATAATCTAGTTTACACTCGTAACTCTATACCTAGATTAAACAGATCAATGCAGTTTCCAACCTTAACCTGTGAAAATCAAAACATTCCAGTCCCAAAGTTTGCCTTTGAAAGGCATGATGTATTCTGAACGTAATTTCAACACATTTGCTAGATTGCTAGGTGAAACCATGCCTCAAGGAAAAGAGTAATGTTTTTCTTAGCACTGTGCTTCCAGAAACTTGTGATTTATGTCCAGCTCTCAGGTTAGAGACTGTAACTCAGAGCCATTTAAAGCAGGGGGTAGCACAGTTGTTTCATGTATGTACTAATCATTTAAGTCCCACTGTTAACTAACTATATGTACTCGTACCTCTACTTCGACATTACGAAACCCTACGTTCTGCCACAAAGGAGTACTTGTATATTACACCTTATTCTCACAATATAGGGAGATTATTTCCCCACACAGCATTAACTGACCGATTTTCATAATGGACACGAATTATGTTCGGTGCGAGGCAGGAACTGAATCCTTATACATTCATATCCAAGTCTTTTAAGGTTTACTTAGTTTGTAAGAGCTGCAGGATATTATGGCGTGTTAGTTTTGGAAATGGGAAATTTCGAAAGAATTGTGAGTTTATTTCTTCTTAATTCCATTATAAAGCCCTTTTTATTTGTTTCTATTGTTTCCAGGTGTGTGTAGTGTGACACGTTATAAAATTATCTGTTTCTAATGTGAATTAATGAGAAAATTACCGTTTAAATTCAACAGGAATTTGTTCAATTTGTATATTAATCCTTTACCACTCTTTTTCGTATTCTTTGGCCTATCTTGCCCATATCTACTTTCACGCTTACTTCGTTGAAGCACTGAGTTAGTTGCAAGTTACACCTTTCTCCTTCAAATGACACAATATTCAACAGAGCTGCCATCTGTGTGCGTGTGTAAACGCATATTTGTATGGAAGATACATAAGACATTCATGCATAGACAGTAAATCGTAAGCCGTTTCTGATTATGTATAAATAAATTAGGTTAACTGATGCGTTGCTTTATTGTTGCGAAAAGGACAATGTTTTCTATGTAATAATTAGTTTCGCTCCTCTCTTGGGGCGGGGTTTGTGACGTCATGTTCGTGTTTATGCGGATGCGTATTCGCCATTACATTTTGGAGGAATTAATCAATTTTAATGAAACTGGTACGAAGATCGTGCTGCTGGACACCTGCCACAATTGCATTAAATTCTTAGCAATTTTTAATGTGCCAGCATGGAGATCTTAGGAACTTCTGGTTCTGTAACAATCGCGTCTAACGTATACTTTCCCATTGTAGGTCGTGAAAATGTAATATAGACACTGCAAATATATGAATTTTGCAACATTTTTGTACGGGAGTAAAAGTGGTTTGTCCTTCGTGAAAGGGACTGTACTACGTATTTAGGTTTCCGTTTGATGACGATGATTAATGAATAGCTAGCGGCTGGGTCTCACAGTTAGTCTAATCCTGACTTTAATAACGATTGAATGAGTGGAGCTATACCTCTAATCCCCCATACGCCTTTATCGCGTAGACAGTGACAACTTTACCTCTTTACTGTATTAATGAATAACTAGTATAGTTGGGCTTGTGAATGTCACCACGAAACATTACGAATTCTCTGCGTTTCTTTTTTCATTAGCCGTCAGTACATGATATCAGGGGCTTCCCAGTTGCTCCAGAACTCATGCTATTTGTTGGACAATGGCACCGTGAAGATCTATGCTATTTCTGACGTTTCGGAGAACCTCACTGTCTGCGTCTCCAAGGCGGAAGTAACTGCTCAGTAGTTCTTAGCAGTAGTAATCTCATTAACTCCAAGCATCATCATCGTCATGTTTTGTATTAAGAGTTGTTTATTGCATATGGAGGTAGTGTAATTAAATAACTCGAACGTTTCGTATAATTATCGATTTATTAGTTCTTGACTGCTTAAGTGGATTGAGAGAATTTTATGTAATGAGATTTTCGTAGAATGTGTTTGAATTTTTTAAAGAGAGAAGTAATATTAGCAGATGTTTCTTTTTATACCTATGTGTATTTGGAATTCCGAGCAGATATTCAGACATACTGCTGCAGCAGATGCTACTACTACTACTACTGACACTATCACTACCGCCACCACCGCCACCACCGCCACCACCGCCACCACCGCCACCACCGCCACCACCGCCACCACCGCCACCACCGCTACTGCCACCTCCACCAACGCCACCACCGCCACCACCGCCACTGCCACCTCCACCACCGCCACCACCGCCGCCACCGCAACCGCCACCTATATTATAGTATCAAACGGTATAGGTGGTTGACGGATTTCGATATATTTGAAAGGAAGGTAGAGGAAAAGGTTATATTCTATGGTATCATCATAGTATTCTCTGGGGGTACTGATGAAAATCACGGACTATTTTAATTTTTATAGTCGACGTCCCGGTTAGGAGTCAAACCGGATACCTCTCAAATACGTGTTAGAAACATTTTCACTTCACGCAACCTGCTGGGTTTCAGTGACTTCTAAACTGTGTTTTTCGCTGTACTTTAAATATAATGATTGTTGCTGCTTATTGTGTTTATACACGTATATTCATCTTGCAACTCGATAACATTAACATTAATTACTAGGTAATGTATTTTTTTTCCGAGACGGTGTTAATCCCAAACAGCAGCCAGTGCTCAGCGCCTTGGAGCAAATAAATTAGAAGCCTCTGTGCCAAATTAACGCTATGTGGTAGTGCTCTGTAAATCAAGTCTGCTTATGTACTAGACAAACCGAGCTCTTTGCAAATCCACTGCAGCGTTCTGCTGCTGTGTTCGACTTCGCCAAGTAGTCGTGTTCGTAAAACGGCCTCTAATTTACAATCGCAGCTTGAAAGTGAAACATGGCCTTTTATCCGATTGATAAGTGTGCGTAACTCAGCGTGACACGAAATGGAGATAAACCGGATGCTGGGGCATTTATTATCCTGCGGCATTTGTCTTAATCGGTGGATCGCATCGTGACTCCCAACCTTAGACATCGAATTGTGTTAAATCAGACTTATTTATTTCTGTGAGCTTTATTACACACTATTCTAAATCTCTTTGAAAATTGCATGGGATAGTTTAATAGTTTCATTTTCTAACTAAGGTTTGCTTGGGTTATCCTTCCTTTTGGTCAGGCTTTATATGCTGTAGATCTTGAGGAGTACTATGAAATCACATGGTCACTGAACGTGTGCATTATGAAACTGAGAGTTGGATTGAAGAAGTGGTTGTACTACGTAGACGCAGATCCCTGTCGGCAAACGTTAAGGTTATAATACCGACTGAAGCATGTGTACCTCTCATCTGCTTCGTAATAACATTGTTTTCGGCAGTAAATGCCGCCTAGCTTACATATCGGTAATTATAAACATGACTTGCTATGTTGGGACGATACGGATATACTTGTGTCTTTAGGCGCGTTCGAAGTCACGAAAATCGCCTACCAGTTGTGTCATGTCTGTCCGTTCGCATGTATCAGATCTGCTCCCACTGGACTGATTTGCGCGAAATTTAGTATTGGAGATATTTTAATATCTAATTTTGAGTGCTGTGAATTTATGGGTGTGAAAGTTTTTCATATTAGAGGAAGAGTATCGGTTATGATATGATATGGAATGATATGATATGATAAGATGTGGTATAATATGATATGATAAGATATGGTATAATATGATATGGTATGATATGATATGGTATGATATGATATAGTATGATATGATATGGTGTGATATAGTAAGATATTGTATGATATGATGCTGCAGAAGCTGTGTGGGTCTAAGGGGGGTGGTAACAGTAGGCTGGAGAAAATTGCACATTGATAAGCTTCATGATTTTTACTTGTTACAAAATATTAGTAAAAGGTAAAGCAATCCCATTACAGGCCCTGACAGGCCCTGAGGATTCCAGGAGGTTGAAGCTCCCAGATTTCAGGACAGTGAGCACATGAAGGCGGTAAGGTTGTCAGCCACAGGCACAGCCGCCAGGAAATATTCCTGGTTCTCATTTCTGTTAGAGGCTGAGTCAACCCCAGGGCCACAGTGAGACCGGAGGAATTACGTCAATGAAAAATGTCAGTGACAGCATCGGGAATCGAACCCGCGACCTTTCGGCTTGTAGCGCAGTGCCTCAACCAACTGCGCCACCGCATACCCCACCAGATATTAGTAGGATGATCGAATTAAGGAGAATGAGATGGGCGGGGCATGTGGCACGTGTTGTAGAGGAGATCATTTGGAAGACCTTTGCGTAGGTGGTAGGGAGTACTAAAAGTGCAGCTTAAATTAAGAAGTAGAATCGGAGGTCGTGGAATGGACTAGTGTGACCCAGGAGACGGAAAAGTGGCGGACATTGTGAGCGTGGCAATAAATCTTCGGGTTCCGGGAAATCTCGGGAATTTTGTGACTAGTTCAGCAAATATTTGTTTCTTTAGGTGACTGCTCAGTGTGTTGAGTCTATGTACAATCTTCCCAAATGTTAGAATCTTTTGTGTTACAGTCAAAGATAATACAGTGTAGAGTCTACACTGATGGCAAGAAGCGAATTTTAAACAATTTACCTTACGTTTTAGGTTCGCTCTTGCGTATTTTGCATACTCCGTCGGCTGTGATTATTAAATATTACAGATCCAGTCCCGTTCATCCTACGGATAACACGTTCCACATGGAGAAATTATTTTTATTGCAGTTTGCTATATATTACGTTTCACGTGTTCCAGAATGCCCAGCATCCTATACGACTTCAGGCTACGGCATCACCCCTTAGGAGAACCTCAAATTCGAAACAAAAGTGTCGTTTGAATTTGATTGTTTCCATCCCGTTTTGTGTATGTAACAAATTTATTGAAATGAACCGTCTTTACACAACACACAAATAACAGCTGCAAATCTACAACTGTTTAATTAAGCGACATGCTTCGGCCTTGTTCGGCCATCATCAGGCTTACAAAGAGATGGTGTTAATTAAGGTACATTCGTTCGCTATACCAGTGGGATCCCATGGTTTACATTGGTCGTGTTCTAATACACTGTACTATAGTTTTATGTTGTGTTCTAGTTTATGCGATGAGCCGTTTTTTTATATCAATAAATTTCTACATTTCCGTGCAGTTTGTGCGGACTGCCTACATATTTATGTGACGGATCGCCATGTGTAGGTCAACTCTGAACGCAGAGACCGCGGAATGGGCGCCAAATGATTTGCAAAAATAGCGTAATTAGAGAATAAGAGCAAATAAAGGCAGGCCAGCGGATCCCGGTGGCCGTGCGTCCTTAGGGGGTATATGTTCGGCACCCGTTTGAATGCTGGGACTAGGGGCTCGAATACCACTGTGGGCATGGATGTTCGTGTCTTGGGTTTGTTGTGTGTTGTGTAGGTAGCGGCCTCTGCGACGGGCTCATCTCTCGTCCAGAGGAACCCTACTGAGTATACGATTTAGAAACCTCAAAACGAGGCGTCCTAGGCCCGATTTTGGGATGTAGTGCCTCAGAAAAAGTGGAGGCAGAGGCTGTAATCGGTCTCTCTAACAAGACAGAAAAATATATAAAGCACATACATCAGTAACCTTTTAAATCATTTTTCTTTCTTGTTTTCTGATTTCACGGAGCGTTTGCCCTAACCTGTTACAGCTCAGTTTTGTGACAGTGACTGTTTTCAACGCTTGGTAGGACTCCTATATGTCCGGGGGTCTAACCTTACATAGGGCCTGTGACAATAAAAATAGTAAAAGAACACTGGCTACAAATTGAATTACAATCCTCTGTACTAGCGTTTTTGCTGTTTAAAACCATGTAAATGAAGTGGCAGACGACGCGTTTGTAATACAGTACCATAAACTTCTTTGTATTTCATAGCGAACGCCGTAACGAACTGTCTGCAGTAGATTTTCGAGAGACTAGCGCCGCGCGGTGTAGGCAAGTTCTCTGTCAGTTATGTAACACAGTAGTCTAAACGTAATTGACAGGCGTTACCTGCACACTGCGTTGAACACAAACTGCTCAGCGCTGATGCAGAAATGTAGAACCTAGTCACATTATGCACTGTTGCATTCCCAGAGATAACTAAACGTGTTATATGTTTCAGAGAAACCTAGTTTATGGTGACGAAGGTTGTATGAAATGATGGACTGACACACGAATATAAAGACAGTAGCTTCTTATAACAAAATCAACCAGATGCACTAATTTCTCAAATTCATTTTTGGAATGAAACTCTACATGTTTCGGACAGTTCCTCTGTTCATCATCAGGAGTTTTTCACTGCACACACAGCAATGGTATATGTCATACAGTTTTGCTGACAGCTTGCGAGCAGGATCAGAACGGAACTGCAGCACCGTCCTGATCCTGCTCGCAAGCTGTCAGCAAACCTGTATGACATATACCATTGCTGTGTGTGCAGTGAAAAACTCCTGATGATGAACAGAGGAACTGTCCGAAACATGTAGAGTTTTATTCCAAAAATGAATTTGAGAAATTAGTGCATCTGGTTGATTTTGTTATAGGAATTTGTCACGATGCACGGTCACCTGAACGTAAAAAAGACAGTAGCCTTCGTACGGTTTTATTACTACCGACTTCTAACATCAGGCCGTTAAGTAAACGCCTTGTGCTTTTTCTGTACAGAATGTATGAAACGTACGCCTAATAGGCAGCCGTGTTTCCGTCCGCTTGCGGGAGCGTTCAGAAAATTTAACAGATTTCGACTGAATTAGGCACTGACATTTCATAGTGTGAAATGAAACTTCTACATAGGACAAATCTCCTTAATACAAACTCACTGCTGTTCGTTCTGTTGTCAAGGCAGGGTAAACTCAACATGTAACTCTCATGGAGTAAACAAGACATACATTCAAAATTTAGGTTAGAAACTCTCTGTGAAATCTGTGATTAATATGGTTAAAGGATCTTCTTTGGAGCCCGATAGTCCTTTACCATGTTCATACTTTCTGGTTCCTGTTCCGATCCAGTGTCATTCAGTCAAGTAATACGCGTAATTCTCAACTTGCCAAGCGTGTAATACTCGCGCTTGTTTATAAATAACACTCTTTGTTTGAAACATTTTGGGATATGATGACTAAACAAATGCAGGGAAGACAGTAAGTGGATTCTGTGTATCTTGGTACATGCGGCAGACTTTGCAACAGTAGATTTGTTGCTGGAGTCGCGGGTTAGAGGGATTTTATTCGCATACTTTGGTCATGATGCATGTTAGGTTCTCACGACTGAACTACGAATCTGTCTTTTGGGATGTGACGCCATGTGGCCTTGTACATATTATAAGTGTGCGTCGACGTTACAGAGAAACATGGTGCTACGTCACAAGCGTAGAAGCATTAATAAAATATATACAATTTTTCAGTCTAACTGAACCATTATTATATAAAATATAATTAAAAGGTAATTAAATCAGATGGTTTAATTATCTTTTATCATATTTTATGTAATAAAGGTTGTTATCAAAGTTTTATTTATTCACCAACTGATGCACTAGTGAGTTTTCTTAACAAACAGCTCCGACTTGTTTTGAGTGTTACAGTTACACCATCATCAGGGAGAGCGTTAATTTGTGCTTACTAAATTTACTTACTTACTTACTCCATGGTGCAGAGTCCTTCTTGAGAAGCTAACTGGTTTGCAGCTAGTCAAGAAATTCTCCGCATTTCACGGTACCCGAAGGTTCATTACCGTACCCACAAGCGTCCGCCAACTGTCTCTATCTTGGGCCAGCCCAATCCAGTCCATATACCCACATCCCACCTCCTGGAGATCCGTCCTAATATTATCCACACATCTATGCCTAGGTCTCCCCAGTGGTCTCTTTTCCTCCGGTTTCCCCACCAAGACCCTATACACCCCCTCTCCTCACCCATACGCGCCACATGCCCAGCCCATCTCATTCTTCTCGATTTTATCACCCACACAATATTGGGTGAGGAGTACAAATC
>Ga0131853_10006119_pt1 | contig 21728 bp, 16 predicted proteins | sample TergutLab28metaG_FD_92764 | JGI IMG/M metagenome (GOLD analysis project Ga0131853, IMG submission 92764) | Labiotermes labralis P1 segment gut microbial communities from Petit-Saut dam, French Guiana - Lab288 P1 (version 2) (version 2) | ecosystem: Host-associated > Arthropoda: Insects >... | reverse complement strand
TGACCTTCCTGCGGCGTTTTTCCTTCAAAATGTCCTTCAATTGCACCGGCAGAGATGAGTAATACTCCGCATTGATAGTTTAGCCCTTTAGAAGATTATCAACGCGGAGGAGGCCGTCTTGATCCCAAAAAATCGAGGCGAGAACCTCTCCAGCGAATTTTTGCACTCGAAATTATTTGCGGCGGTGTGAGCCGCTATGCCGCCACTCCATTGATTGTTGCTTTGTCTCCGGGTCATAGTGATATAACCAGGTTTCTTCCATGTCACCAATCGCGACAGGAAATCATTTGGATCGCGCTGAAGAAATTCTAAATTTGCTCAGACGACTGGCACTATTGACGTTTTTGATCCGCGTACAGGCATTTCGGGACCCACTTCGCGGAGAGGTTCCGCATGTCCAAATCTTCACGAATGTTGGACCCAACCCGCTCACGTGAGATGCCCAGTTGCTCAGATACTGATTTAGACCAAATCCGGCGGTCTTCCAATATTAGCTCGTGAATTTGATCAATAATGTCAGGGGTGGTCACTGTTTTGGGTCGTCCAGGACGAGGTGCATCACAGTTGGAAAAATCACGACGTTTAAACTGGGCCACCCAGTTTTTGATGGTGGCATACGATGGTGCATGTTCCCTTAATGTTTCTGTCAGAATGGCGTGAATTTCCTTCGGGGCCTTGCCTTGCAGGAAAAAAAAACTTGATGACAGCTCGCGTCTCCATGTTTTTGCAATCGCGCTCGTCGCCTGACATGCTTCCTTTCAGTCTCTGTAACAAGAAAATACTCGCAATTCGGCACATGAACAGAACCCTCTTTCCAACGACACTATAGATTCCTTCGTACGGTATCGGGAAGTAGGTTGGGCTAAGGACTTATCAGCACCCCTCGTACAAGAAGCGTCAATCCATTTCACTTTTAGTGAAAATCGAACAAATATAAAGACCCTTTACAGGACAACATATAAATAAACACCTTTGCGCGCATTTGCAGTGTATATTTATCTAATCATCTCCATATGGCAAGGAAAATCAAGGCACATGAGCCTAACCACGAGTCCACGCAAAAAGAAGAAAGAAAAAAACAAGAGCAAATGTTGATTGCGTTTAGCCTGCATGAAAAGAAGTTTTTCGTTTCGTACGTTTAATGTGCAGCTCTAATAAAATAACAATCCGAAGCTTCATTCTTCATTGTTAGTACATCAATTAAGATTTCTTCTCATACTGGGAATAATGTGACAATCGCGAGTGAACTCTTTCTACGATACGGAAGAAACCCATAGTGTATTTTGGGTACATTAGACAAAAAAAATTATAAATACTGGCATCCAATAGTATTTTGTTTCAAATTTCAAACTACTAAAATCAGGCAGTCAGAAACTAAAAATCTAGAGTAAATAACAGAGCGGCGCCCCAACTGTTAAACTACGCATACTTTTTTAAATTCTTTTTGTGAAACAGTGCGTGTCAAAACAATGTTTTGGCAGTTGTTTTGGAAAATTTTTTCATCTGTGGTGCAAACTTATTCGTTTTTCTTCTTCCTTTCGGTAGACCAATAGGGTGACAGTACGATGCTTCTCACAGACCTCTCATCCAGGAAATACTGGCGATCACTGCTGTATAAAACCACGGCTTATATAGACGTAGATAACAAACAAACCAGTAATAACATGTAATCCTACCATTCATAAGGACATAAATAATTTTCGCTTTGTATATTTAGAAGCAGGCTGGTCCCAGTGGCCGCGTGCTCTAAGGAGTAGGTCTACGGTCGTTCTCCTACTGAGATTGTGGGTTCGAATTTCACCGGGGCATAGATGTCTGTCTGTTGTGAGTGTTGTGTGTTGTCAGGTAGAGGTCTCTGCGACACACTGGTCACGCGCCCAGAGGAGTCCTACCGACTGTGGTGTCGTTGTGTGTGATCTAGAAGCCTCGTGAATGAAGAGGCCATGGCCCGCCTTGGACCGCAGCGCCACAGAAAAAAAAAAATAATAAAACAGACGCAGATCACTACAGAATGTAGAACAAATCAGGTAATTACCGCAGTTCGTAACTCTTCTGGCGCGTTCGTTCTATTACTTTAACTATTATTCCGATTTTTCTTGTTGTTCATAAATACCTTCAGCCTAGTCTGAGCTCAATCGAAACTTTCTTTTGTTTTCCGCGCCGGATGCTACGTTTCGAACCTCAACCGCTTCTCCGCCATCTCCGCCACTTCCTTATTTCTTGCACTTAACTTGTAAACGTCGATATATCATATTTCTTGTTCTTCTATCGTAGATCGCGAGATATCTTATTTCTTTTACCTTTCTCGTAAATGGGGAGATATCGTATTTCCTGTGCTCATCTCCTAATGAGAGCAATATCATATTTCCTTTACTTGTCTCGCAAGAGGCGAGATATTTACATCGTTAGTTGTTTTTTAGACCTCAGGTCGTACATTGCAGAGAGCACATTCTCATTTATAAAGACAACTCACCTTAATGCACGCTTGTCTGCACGCAAAGTGTCTCTTGTTTTTGTAACACTTTAACCAAAATCGTACTGTATTGACGCGTCGTAGTAAAACCTACAAATATGAAATATCATTATAACCCGTCCGGTTCAAGACGCGTTGTTCCATGCGGACAAAGGAAAGCACGAATATACCGATATGACGAGGCTAGTATTCGCTTCTGTTTTGCGAAATTGACATGTTCCATGTTCCGTCCATTAATAATATGCCTATATTTTTTAAAAAAAACAAACAAATGGGCTTGGATTTGTGATTGTGATTTTATTTCATAGTACACGCGGACATGGGGTCAAGGGGAGTCGGCCGGGCCGTTTCCGGGGCCGCCGTGTTTCCGTAGGGCGACATAGGTAACCCTCAGGAGGGGCTTCAGCTATTCCGCAGGGGTGCTGGATGCGTTATATAGCCTCTAAACACTCAAGATCGTCTGTGCATGGGGAAGAACCATGTCCTACGAGAGATGACACTGTTGCGCAGAACACAGCCGATCTAAAGGAGTAAACCTTGAAAAAAAATCCCCAACCCCACGGTGTGAGTGCCGTGCATATGGGATGAATGGAAATTGGTGGATCTGTCTCAAACGGCACCCCCTGGGATACCAGGGGACCTCCCAGGGGTAATTTCAGCCTTACTAAGTATGGGGTTTCTACTTGGTGGACCACATATTTTCCCATTTCTCGTGGGACCGAAATAAAGCACACGAATGAAAACTTAAAAGATATGGAGAGCTTCGCAAATGGGGACTCTAATAATTGTTCCTGCACAGAGGCTCCACAGATTGGGGCAAGTGGGCGGGACCCAGTTGAGCAAGGAGCGGGCCAGACTCCCCTGGTTTGGGGGGGGGGACCGTCTCCCAGTAATTTAAGTTCGGAGAACCTGGAGGACTCGGCCTCCGAGCCACTAGCAAGAACCGTTGTGGTGCTGCCAAAAAGCGGACGAGGAGGGCTAGGTTCGCGAAGGCTCCTTTGGGGGACTCTGGCGGTGGCCAACCTCGGTCTGCTCCAGGCGGTCAGCTATATATTTTGCAGAAGTCCGGTACATCCGGGATCCAGCGGGGTAAATATACGGAGAGAAGAGGGCTCTCACCGGGCCCAAGCAAGCGACAGCTGTTGGCAGGGGGCACTCCCGAGGGGGCCAGGCTAAGAGACCCAAAACGTTTGGGCAACTTAGTTACACCAGGGTTGCTCGGGAGGACTTCGGGTGGAGGTTGTCTGTGACAACTATCCTGAGAGTCAGACCTCCAAAGAAAACTTTTCAGATATCTAGCGGGCGATCGGCCGGCTTGTGGATGAGGTCCCTGAAGAGGGGTTCACCACCCAGGCTGGTTGATTCCTATTGGGTTAAAGGGGCGGCTATTATGGTCCGCCACGACGAATTGACCAAGGACTGCCAGGTTACCTACCCTCGTGGCCTGGGATGGCTCCAGGCTTAGGCTAGTGGGCCTGGATGCTCTTACCACCTACAAGAGGGTGGTGGCCTGGTTTCCGGGCCCTGCGGAGGATGCGGAGCGGTACTTCATGCGGCTTCGCAGGCTGAACCAGGGTCTGGAAACTAGGCACTGGAGAGTCTATGAGCGCAGGGAGGAGTCCAACGGGGTCCGCCTGGTGCTCAGTATTGATGCAGCCTCTGTCAGTGTGTTGGTGAGGTTGGTATGGAGGCCCTTCAGTGTTGTGGGGCTGGCCACATTCTCCCTTCTGGGCAGCAAGTCGGAGGGGAATAAATTAGAGAAGAGGAGGAGGAGGCCGAACGGGTTATGGTGAGTACTACCTCTTTCATTCAGGCCAATCTGCTACATAGCATTGCTGCTTCTGGAATTCTTACCAGAACAGTATGCGTTAAAGGAATATACATGGCACTGGTGCATGAACCGTGGTATCGTGAGGACTGTATCAGAGGCCTGAATATTCCTGGATATGCCCTTTACTCTGCTAGAGGAAAGGAAAGACACAGAGCTTGTATCCTTGCGAGGAACATGAATGCATGTGTGCTGCCGGAATTCTCTTGTAGGGACCTCGTAGCAATCCTATTAAAGTATATTGAGGATGGGGCAGAAAGGCGGTTAGCGGTTTGCTCTGCTTATCTGCCGTATGATTCCGAGGATCCTCCCCGGTCAAGGGAGATGGAGGAACTCATGCGATACTATGAGAATGAGAATCCACGCTTAATTGTGGGTTCGACTCCAATGCACATCATACTACGTGTGGTAGCACCAACTGCAATGGTAAGGGGGGGGGGGGTCCCTGCCTGATTTTCTCAATTCTTCGAACTTAGAGATTCTTAATCGGGGCAATGATTCCACCTTTTGCAATGTTTCTAGGCAAGAGGTGATTGATATTACCGTGGGGTCTTACGGACTTCTAGAAAGCATCACTTGTTGGGAGGTCTATCGGTAGGCCTCCCTATCGGATCATAGACATATTCTGTTCACTCTACAGGGCTCAGTTCCGGCACTCCTGATCAGGAACCCTAGGGGCACCAATTGGGGCTCCTTCCGAGAGGACCTGAGGGATAAGGTGGAAAGTGGACCCGAGATGAGCATGGAAGACGAAGCTGGATTAGGGATTGCTGTTCATTGGATTCAGCAGGCCCTCATCACCGCTTATGAGGATAATTGCCACCTTAGACCAGCTAAGAATGGGAGAAAATATCTGAAGTGGACATCGCAATTAGAGACCCACAGAAGAGAAGTCAGACGGCATTTTAATAGGTGCCGGGCTGACAACAAATCATCTAGTTGGGAACTCTATTGACAGGCTCAACTGAGATATAGGAAGGAGGTACGCAAGGCTTCCAAAGAGACATGGAGGACCTTCTGTAGCTCCGTTAACCATCTACCTAGGTCGGCTAGGTTACACAGGGCTCTATGTAGGGGCCCTAAAACTAGGCTGGGATCCTTAGTGGCTCCTATCGGAGAACGTACGCAATCCGAGGGAGAAACCTTGGATCTCTTACTTGCTACTCACTTCCCCGAATCAGATGCTGTGGAAGGGGGTGTGGTACCCGATTCTGCCTGCCGCGCCACACGTGTGGACTGGCGGGTAGCTGCGGGGATCATTACCTGTCGTAGGGTGGAGTGGGTGATTGATTCATTCGTCCCATATAAAAGTCCGGGCATGGACGGGATTTTCCCGGCCCTTCTGCAAGAGGGACGGGAGATCCTTATTCCTTACCTGGCTAGGATCTTTCGTGCCTGCCTGGCGACTGGATATGTTCCATCCTTGTGGCGCCAGGCTAAGGTAGTGTTTATACCTAAGCCCGGTAGGAGTTCATGCTGTGGGCCCCGGGATTGTATACCCATCAGCCTCACATCATTCTTATGGAGAGACTGGTGGATGGATTTTTAAGGGATGAAATTTTGGCGCTTCAGCCACTTCACCCCAACCAACATGCATACCAGGCTGGGAAGTCTGTGGAAACGGCCCTTCATCAGCTCGTAGTACGTGTTGAGAAGGCTCTTGATGAGCAGGAGATTGCCTTAGGTGTCTTTCGGGATATAGTCGGGTGTTTAACAACACTTCCTATGACTCCATGTGCTGAGCACTGACCAGACATGGGGTGGATCAAACCATCGTACGATGGATTAGAGCCACCCTGGAGGGTCGGCTTGCCACGGCGGCCTTCGGGGATGTCTCCAGGAGTGTCGCGGTGTCCAGGGGCTGCACTCAGGGGGGGGTTATCACCCCTCTTATGGTGTCTTGTTAAGAATGAACTGCTAGTAAGGCTCAATGAGGGGAGCGTTTATGCACAGGGATATGCGGGTGACATCTGTCTTCTAGCGGTGAGAACATTCCCAAACACGGTATCAGGGCTCATACAGTGGGCCCTGCATAACGTTGAATTTTGGTGTGGCGGAATTTGTCGACTAATCCCGACAAGACCGGGCTTGTTGCATTCACTAGAAAGAGGAAACTTACAGGGTTCTTCGAGCCCCGTCTGTTTGGAAAGACCGTGCAACGTTCCATGTCGTTCAAGTACCTAGGAGTGATCCTGGACTCATGTCTGACCTGGAAGGAAGACGTGGATGTTAAAATGAACAAGGCTCAAAACTCAATGTGGGCCTGTAGGAGGGCCTGTTGTGTGACGTGGGGCCTGAAAACCAGTGTGGTTCACTGGCTCTACGTTACTATCATAAGGCCGTCCGTCACTTTTGCATCCTTCGTGTGGTAGCCTGGCTGTCAGACGGCCAGTGCCAAGAGGAAACTAAGCAGGGTCCAAAGATTAGCCTGCTTAGGGATAACGGGAGCTATGTGCACTACTCCCACCAATGCTGTGGAAGCACTTATCTGCCTCCTCCCACTGGATTTGGTGGTTCAGAGTGAGGGTAGGTCAGCTGGGCATCGACTTTGGAGTCAGGGATGTTAGTCTTACCTACATCCCAATAGAGGGTACAGCAGTATTTTGATACGGCCTCAGCAGTCAGATCCCATATTTAATATGGGAGTTGACGTTATGAGGCCAGCATACAACTTTCAACCCCAATATAGGGTTACCATGTTGATAAGGGAGGACTGGACTGAAGCAACTGGTGCTCCTCCTGCAGTCAAAGGGCTCGTCTGGTTTACAGATGGGTCCAAGATGAGGGAGGAGACCGTGGCTGGAGTATATGTGCAATCGGTAGGACGAAGGCTCAGTTTTTCTCTAGATAGATACGCAACAGTCTCTCAGGCGGAGATATGTGCTATCTTAGCCTGTGCCTATGAGATACAATCTCAGAACAGACCGGAGAAATACGTGAGTATCTGCTCCGACGGTCTAGCGGCCTTGAAAGCCCTTAACGCCTTTAGAACAACGTCTCCTTTGGTTCGCCAGTGCCAAAAGACGTTAAATGATATCACTATCCGGCATGCGGTTGGCCTTTTTTGGGTCCCCGGACATGCTGGAATACGAGGTAATGAAATCGCCGATGGGCTCGCGAGGGGGGAGGGAGGCATTGCTCTGAGGTTTCTTGGACCCGAGCCGGCCCTGGGGGTCTCTAGGCTAAATTTATCCATCCGTCCGTCCGTCCATCCATCCATCCATCTATCTATCTATCTAAACGCCGACATGCTTCAGAGGGAGGTGAGAACAAAAATACAAATACAATTATGTGTCGAAACCACTCTACAGTTACAAATCATACAGTGGAGTGATTTCGACACAGTATACTCATAACTGTATTTGTGTTCTTGTTCTCGTCACCTTGAAGACGGCCACATGAGTGAGGGAACATATTGGTGATTACTACGAAATAAAATTACATTCATAAATCCAAGTGCATTTGCTGGTCTTTTTAATAAATTTATATAGAGAAAAGTCACTTCAAACAAAAACCATTGGCCTAATAGGCTTCGAATAGTTACGATATATCCCTTCACTGAAATGTCATTTATACGATATGTCCCCTTCAATTTCAGTTTCCTGAAAGGGAAGTGACATACTGGACCCATACTTACTAAAACTAAATTATACTGACGCCATTTAGCTATATATTTCGGTGGTAATACATGAGGACGAGATTTGTGGTTGTATACGCCATTATGCCGTTGATTTTATCACCACCAATATTTTCTCTCTTTTTCTTTAAGACCCCGATAAACCTACCCAAGTACATAACTTTCATTTTCCTGTCGATATTGTTGCCTTGAAAACTTGATAGTTAAAAAAAAAAAAAAGGACAAGAACGGACGAAATGAAAACTTGAAACAGACGACTTTGCATTTCGTCCATAAATATTGCTAGAAAATGACGTCAGAAGCAGTGGGCAGGTCGTCTCACCTCCCCCCCCCCATCTCACTCTCTCTCTCTGTGCAGATTATTGCAGTTTTTGCAAATCGCAAAATTACTGCCTCTGTATCTGAACGTAAATTGAGACTATTTATCGGAGGTGTAAATTCTGTGGAGCTGCACACGCCCAAATTACGGCTCTTTGCGTCAAAATTTCCTTAAATTACATAGTGCCGAAGCTTAAGTAATAATATGGCCTGTAGCATGGAGGAGAAATAAATATACGTCATAACACAAGAAGCAGTAGCTACCAATTACTTGGGTTATCAATGAGATTAACTGGGAGGTCTATTGGGAATTTCACGGGACCATGTCCAAAATGCACTTGAGTAATCGAGGGCAATCACGCAACGTGTAACTCAGGGTGGTGGGTCACCCGTCACAATTTTACCCGACTACTTTCGAAGTGCTTGTCAGTCGTCTGTTGAAACCAAACGAGGATATTAAAATACTGTGCCTGTAGTGCACAGTAATAAGAATATAACTTGAATTAGGACGCTTAAGTCAGATATAAAAAAATAAGATGCTACAATAAGAACAGTTGCGGTGGTACAGTATTACGACTGTTCCCCATAATTCAAGAAGATTTTCAGGGGAAGTGAATGGAAATTGCCACGTCCGAGCACCGTTCCCTTAAGATCAACAGGGGAGGTCAAGAAAGAGATAACCGCCAAAAAAGGTGGCAAATTCTGTCTTACATTTCAGGCAATTCACCCTCAGGCAGGATCCCCTTGATGGGAATACCACTAGGCCCCCTTCCAGTTCCTTGACTATGTGTCAGAATTCCCATCAAACGAGGTTCAGTTTACCAAACCAAAGTAATACTGAAAAACCACATCAGCCTGTAAGCAGTTCCCACAAACTGGTGCAACATTTTCACATTTAAGTACGAGTATAGTTGCCTACTTATAACAATTTGCAAGGAAAGAAGTGCCGAACAGTCAAAGATAAAGGATGAAATCGCTGGTTGAGGGAGCAACAGCTGACATCGATCGATCAGTGATGGAACTCTTACGATCGAAAATTATCCCTCTCGATTAAAATGGTAGTAAAGACTTTTGCAGGAAATTCATGAATGTCGCCCGCCTGGCCGAGTGACTATGAAAAAATTACCGGCGGAGACGTGTCGAACTTTCAATAAACACGACGATAAAAAATTTCAAGCCGCCGAAGAGAAATTGCGCGAACGACTGACGTACTGATTGACACGGTGGCATCGTTATTATCCTGTCCAAAGGACACCAAGGACTTCATTCGCCTAGTGATAATGGTGATGTAGTGCACCTGGTCTCTCAGTTTAATTTATAAAGAAGACATATAGGTCTAAAGTCTGCATTTCTTGCATTACTGCTGTCCGTAGCTTAGGAAGTCGCAATGATACAGTGACTACAAAGAAGACTGGTTTATTTTCAACACAGCCTTCGATTAAATCACCTGAGAAAAATACGAAGTATATCTTGCTGTATCCATATAGTGATAAAAATAAACAAAGTGAATATAAAGATAATTCATACTTTACTACGCTTAAGTCCGTCACGAGCTGACAGAAAAAAATACCAACATAAATCAACCAACTCAACTCTCGTCGTCATATATTTTTACTTACATAACAATCCAGTTTCTCCAGCATTTTTTGAAATAATTTCCGTTCTCCGGAATACAAGCGTACGGGCGGGTGAAGTTATCTTCGGATCAACACGGTCACTCCTGAACCCAACATAAGCGCTTGTCTCAAAATGTGGCTTTGCGTCAACATGCTGTGTATTGGGCTAACTGTGCTGTTTAAGTAAGTGTTTGGCGCGAACCGGTTACAGAATTATAGGCCTATTACTTTACGTTGTGTGCAATTTGTGTCTGCAGGTATTTAATTGTGTTTTCTAACGTCGCCGGCGCTTCACCTCTTGCCAGTATGTTGGCGTCGTTTTCTTCATAATATGTGGAGCGTTTCTTCTTGGCGCCAACGTCAACGCCGACGTCGAGACTGAGTTAAAAAGGAATCGGCATCTTTTGGAACGTATTTGCTGAATTACTTGCTGTAACTGAAGTGACGTCAGCTTCGTAAAGCCGTCTTTTGTTTAACACAATCACTTCGCAATTCGGTCAAGGACGCTCAAGATGAGACACACTGCAGTCAATAATTTGGACCGGGTTCAGCTGGCTTAAAGTAGAGCTCCAACAGCTGGATGCGGCGAAAACTATGATTAATGTATGGTTTACTTAAAAGCAGGGAATTTTTTGACCTGCCATGTTATTATAATTATAAAGATGCACCCAGCACTATTGAAGTAACTAAGCTCACACCTTTGTTGTCATGGAATTGTAAAAAATATTCAGCCTACGTATTTAACGGAGAAGAGGGTTATGACTGTGACAACCCGGTGTTAATCGGAAGGCAGTCCAAAGAAAAGAAGGCTGGACTGATTTTGACATCAATAACATAATAATAATAATAATCAACAACAACAACAAAGACAAAACATCGTTTTATGGCAGTGACAGGTCAATAAAAAAGCATGACACACATTCCTGTTAGTCTACCGAGAGGCGACCAATTTTGATTTTCATTAAGTCCAAATTAACAATTTTAACTACAAAGCTGATCTAAATAAAACGTAAAGTCCTTTATTGTTTAGTATTACCCCACAGAAAATTAAAAAAATAACAATTTTGAAGCTAATTCGACTAAAGGACGCTTAGGAAAATTATAGGCCTACTCTTAGTTTTATATTGTGGAAACTAAATGGAGTTGGCGAAACAAAGTTACATAAATTAAAGATGCTGTTTCAACTACATAGATTACATAGTGTGGTAAAAACGACAAAAATTGTGGCAGGTTACGGTACGAATGTATAATTGAGAAAGAAGAAACCACGGCCCATTAGCAAGCAGTCAACTTCCCAGTTATTCGCCTGTAGAGAATGAATAAAAATCACCACGGAATCCTTAACATCGGTTAATCTACTGAATAACTGGATAACCACCGTCTTATCAGAGGGTTAGGTACGCCTATCTCGTACCAACTTACGTTGCAGATAAAAACGTTCTCGAAGAGAAGCGAACAGAATAATATTGTGGCAGATGCGCTCGTACTTACAGACACACGCTCCATTATTCGGCTGGCCATACAAAGGCCAAGAGGGAGATTTTGAAGTGAGGAGACGCATCACTTCGATCAAGGGTAAGATTCTGACATCAATTGACAAGAATGATTGCAGAATCTCGGACTTTTGCATGGCCATCAATAGGGCCATGTAACTACAAATTTACGGTGTCCGAGTGGAATCACAAGATTAATAACGGGGCTAAACCGTTAGAAGTCCGTCACAGCCAGCAACTTTGCGAAATAACGACCACGTGACCGTTAAAGAAGGATATACGCACTAATTGTCATCAGACGGCAAAAAAAAGATTCGCATGGTGTGTCGGACTTTCGGTCGATAATTTCCACATCCCGCGCGGTCAAAGGTGCGGGTCTGCGGCCGTTCGACTGTTGGGATTGCAGGTTCGAATCCCGCCGGCAGTATCGGTGTTTTTCTCTTGTGAGTGTTTTGTTTTGTCAGAGGTTTCTGCCACAGGCCTATCCCTCGTTCAGAGGGGTCCTACCGAGTGTGTTTGTCACTGGTGTGATCAGATGCAACAATAATCGTCTGCACCTACAACGAGTAAGCAGAAAAACGACAGACTAAGAAAGGAAGATAAGTCGCCACTCTGTCTTCAGGATGAAACTGAATATGCAGGAAGTCCTACCGACGTAGGATCAATTTAGCGACTGCATAACAATCGGCGGCAACTTCATCACAGTGGACAGTAATGACGCGGACCTTCTCTAAATACCACCATAAGTGACGAAACTTGATGTTTTCTGTACGGTACCCAAAATGAACTAAAATTCTCCATGTAAAGTTCTTAAGACCAGGAAACCACGATGTTACAATTGGAGGGCCGGAATGGAATGGTAATATTAATACTGATGGTTTTTAGATTAGAGATCGTCGTGCACCAGAAGTTTCTTCCATAAGTGTGTATCGGACAACAAGGACAGGTGATACTAAAGCGAAGTGCACACATATTTACGGGAGGCAATTCGTCACAGTGGTCCCTGAAGACTGGGTACACCGACACATCAGTTGTTGCTGGTTCGACAGTACTATACCCTGGATGGTTGTTCTTCTCTGTAATCCGCGTTCTCCTGATTTCGTTCCAGGTGATTTTATCTCTTTTCGCACGCAGGTGACCAGCTACAGCGCAGTCACTTCAACGTTACGGTGGAGATTAAATTTGCTTCAAAGACTGTGGAGCAAGAGGTCGCACAACATGGCTTCCAGCAGAAGTTTGTACCTGTAGATTGATATTATTATACAGACAAATGCGTCCTAAGTGGCTTTTATACAGAGGTATTCCAGACTGTTCCTGGATCTCTTCGAAGTTGTCATATGGGCCCCTGTAATTTTATTGTAATTGCTTAGGACAAAGCCCAGCGCCGTTTTATTTTCATCATATATCTTTCATGGAGTTGGGCCCCTTGTTGACCCGTTCCGGTCTCACGTATCCAGAAGTCTCTTCAAAGGTCTAACATGATTCCTTCTGCCAGGTGGGGAGTAGTATTTCATTACCCTGGGTAATCTATTTCGAGGCATTCTATTTACATGTTGTATAAGGGGTAGTGATGCGTAATACTACGTGGTATGGCCTATCCTACCCTGCAATCATCCTCACCTTCTCGTGGTATACCCTGTTCTCCCACACGAGGAAATGACGACCAAGTCACAGCGGTATAACTGTTTCACCCGGAACAGAGGAAATGCCATCCATAAACATGCCGGTCCAGAGACTAAAGGTAGCAATCCTACCACTGGACTTAACCTGCTCTGGGCCCGTAACCCATTCATGGGAAATTTTAACCACTGGCAAGTCTCACAGAAAGGAGCCGTTTTATTTTGTGACGATGAAACATCGTGTTCTATAAAAACAGATAATTTATGGGACAGGTATATTAGTCTGTTCAGAGCGCTAAATATCTCGAAGAAACCTAAAACTGGATTTAATTTGCTCAGGCTACATTCCAATTACAAGCTCTTTCGTAACGATGATGAAGCGTTATATATCAAATCGGTACTTATTTGAATAACTAAATTACTACAGTCTAGTAAACGACGGTATATATCATACAAATTTACCGAATTTTGCGCCAAACTGTTCACTGGTAATTAGAACACAGCTGCAGTGGGCGTGTTTGCGCTGATTTAGGTCGGGGGGGGGGGGCGATGTGTGGTTGGTCGCGCGGGGAGGAGCGTACTGGAAATGAGTCGCGGGCTCTGCTGTGACCGATAGCGTTCTGCAGTAGTGCGCGCGTGGCGACACCACGAGCACGCATCACGCACGAGTGCGGCGACACGACATGGTTATTCTGTAAGTAAAAAAATTCGAGTATTATACCATTTGTTAGTGGCCACATGTTTGACCTAGTTATTACATGTTTACTGCTGTCAGTCTACGAGCCATCTCTCCTGCGAGCATCAATTTGGAAAATATTTTGTAAATCAAACTAATGCCTCCAACAGAATACAATATTATTAGCTTCCTAGTTTCAGAACGGCATAAATCACTTGACTATAAAAGACCTTGAAATTTTATAACTGCCATGCGCATAATTCACTAAACATCCCAGATTTCTGTACCATGAGGTTAGCAGCTTTACGGATGATAGCTCATTTTTATAACTTGTAATAGCTGAGGCCTACAGGAAAGCGCAAAACACCCTTCAAAAGTTTCGAGTCTTTCAATTTCAATAATCATCACTTAACTGCAGCCTGTTACTTTTTACTTGGCAATTATTACGCAAAAATGACAAACCATCCAAACTGATAAGTTGGCCCAAGTAACAGATTAGCAGCAATTTTGCAGCTGTAATATAATCCGAATGCAGTGTTGTCTTCACAATGTAGTAACTAAGCAAATTTACTAATCAGGACTAGTCCAGCCATTACAGCTTCACTGCCTAATGTCATTAGCTGCGTGGTTGTATTTCAGTCAAGCAGTCATCGAGAGTTTTATTTTCCGTATAGGCACTGTTTGGTTTCTCATATTAATGGAACAAAATAGGCTGAGATGTTCGAAAACAGGGTGCTGAGTATGGGTATAAACGGGGGGTGGGGGGGGATATGAAGAGGATGAAAAACACTAAAAAACCAGGACCTTCATGACTTGGTACTTCTCATCAAATACCATCACGTTAACAAAATCAAGGAGAATGGGAAGGGCGGGGCATGTGATATGTACGGGGGGAGGACAAGGACATACAAGATGCTGACGGGGGCGTCTGAGGAAAAGGGACCAAATGGAAGACCTAGGCATAGATGGCCAGAAAATAATAAAATGGATCTTCAAGAAATAGGATAGGAGGTCGTGGATTGGATTGAGCCGGTTGGAAGACAATTGGCAGCCTGTTGTGTACGAGGCACCGAACCTATGGGCTGACAGAATACTAGCTTCTCGAGAGGCACTGCGTTTGATGGATTGTGTTATATATTTAGTCAGTCAGTCGGTTAGTTAGTTAGTTAGTTATTTGGTGGGCTTGTTTGTTCGTTTTTTGTTTGGTTGGTTGGTTGTTTAGTTATAGGAACTCTTCACTAAAAATTAATTTAGACTGATAGAATGTAGGAATGTTGACCTGCCTCTATTTTACCCAAGTGTCAGACCGGTGTAGACCACGTGACTATAGTAATAAGTCAACTAAACGAGGCCACCAAACACTTTTAAAAACGGGTAATATCTTTCAGCAATATGGTAGGTATTGTGGATCAATTTAAATGGCTAATCTTCAAACAAAACAGGCCCAACATGCAGTGTGAGGACTAGTTTGTAGGCCTATTTAAGTGACAGAAAAATGTCAATCGCGTGGTGTAATTCAAAAACGTTTAGTCAAAATGGTTTAAAGTTTTCGTGATTAAGAGCACTCATTTGCTGATTAGAAGGCAGCAAAAGATTTACAAACAGAAGGAATAAGTAACAATCCGAAGATCACTTTCAGATTGGTAATTAGACTTAAATAGTATCGTAATCCTACAAATTACGTCACGTGTCTTGATTGAAAGAGCTTATGTAAATAATATATAAAGATATACTCTGAAAGATCTCTCAGTACTCCTATTAAGTATTTCACGAGTATGCTAAGATTTACAAAACTAAAACAGCTACTCACATTACTGAAGTGAATTTAGGCCAATACAAACAAATTATTGTAAATGAATGTTAAAGTGTGCTACAGCACATTACTGCTATTTATTGCTAATTCTGAAGTTACTGGTGGAAGATTTACAGAGATACAGGCCTCTAAGTCGGACTTACCTATGTTTTTCATTTTAGGTTCTTCTATCATAATCCGAATTCCAAAACATCAGGCTTTCACGAAACAAGCATTATTTACTATTTTTAACGAGAACGCCGTCCATTTTGTACTTTAATTCTCTTATGCACAAGTTTGACGTGGTCTTCTAATACTCGAAAAGACCAACGACTAGGACAGTGTAATTTGCTATTTAATTGTGGTTCCGTTGGCTACGTTTCTCTGTCAGTGGTACTCAGACAGGAGAGAAGTTTCTAAAAGTTGCTAAAGTTTTAGGACAAGAAATAATCCCATAAGATATTCTTTTTGGTTATCGCCCAGAGGAAACTTCAGTCTCCACCTTAACAAATATAAACCTGAATTGTAGACAAGATGTCCCTCCGAAACGTCGAAAGACACGTTCCTACACAGTGTAATAAGCCGGAAGACTATTCGCTGACTAACACCGGCCATGGAAGCCTCAAAACTCATAAGGCATAGGTTTAAGTTACTCCTGTCATATGAATATAGTCAATTTTGTTACTATGGTGGTTCCAACACCTTACCGATATGAAATACGGCCAGTCCATTAGCTGGCAGGGCGTGCGACGGAGTGAAACTTGCTTAAAGACGAGCCCCTTTGTTACGTCACCCGCCAAGACACTCTGTCATTATTGAATCTCTCTGGGTCGGCAGTGACGCTGCAACAATAGTGAAGTTACAGTTTGTCTGCGTATTACCGGTTTAGTGTGAATTTAACAACTCCGTACCAATCACAGGATCGAAACAAACGTCTATTAGGCTTATACGTAACTTGAAGAACTGGCAGTCACGGCTAATTTTGGTAGATAAAGCACTTCAGTACGTGTCAGTACCTTTGGGAAGTCGCTACGACACAAGAAACTCAAGACCGGATAAGTATCACTCCTGCTCCATACTGGAATAGGAAGGTCTTTTATCCGAACTGAGACATTTCGTGGCTTCCCCCAATCCCTCCAGCCCAATACTAGTGCAGTACCTTAAATAGTTCACGACCACTTCTATGCATCATGTACAACCATCCTCCTACTGACACTACATAAACTACTGAGTTGAGAGAGTGTCATTAATACAATAGCAAAACCGTAAACATGTAAGGGAAGCTTGTTCTAACTTAATATCCAACAATATGTCTCTTATAAACAGACAGTAAATATCAGTCTCCACACAATCGATCTATATGAGACGAATGAGTCCATCTAATTGAGCTACATGTTTAGACCTAAATTAGGTCATGTTAAGGCTCTTAACCAACTTTTGAAAAGCGCCATGAGGAAGTCGTTGAGCAATCAAAAGAATTTTTAGATATATAAAACTAGGTAAAATAGAGTAATATGTGTCAACAGGCGGTTTTACATCAATATCTTTACAAGCACAAATTTAAGTCTTCAATCTCATGTTGTTAAGACATGACCATCAGCCCAAGTGTTTTCGCGGAAATACGTAAATTTTAATTACAATTTCGTTACCAAAATTCCTTTTCTTCTTACGTTCTTAGCAAGCAGAATGCACAGAAAGGATGATTTGTTAGGCTTGTGGCTCTAGCGCTATTACTTTATCCATTGTTACATTCCACTTTATGCAGGCCAAACTTCGAACGATCTCGTAACAAAAACTCTGATGTGGCGGCAGCCTGATCTATCACTTTGGCCAACATGGATAGCAAGAAAGGGAGCCAAAGCAACACTCTGTGGAAAATTTAACGTTCAGTCACGGTCCGACAAATGCCTGACGCTGTATGTGCAGTTTTGAGCTCCTGATGATGGACAGAAAAACCATATGAAACATGTAGAGCGTCTAACAGAAATAAATAAATTGAGAAACGTCGCATCTTGTTGGTTGTGCTCTTAGAATATTCTGCGGAAAGTTTCTAATCCTATTCCAATTGCGTCCCACCTCATTCTGTGCGAAAAAATGTGATTTTATAGTCCTGAAAGAACGTAATACTTCGGTGCTGAAGCCGTTGGTTAGAACAGCAAGTTTAGTGTATTCCCTTGAGTTAGGTTTACATTACGAGTGTGACCTGAGAATCGGTCAGAACACTGTACAAAACCAACACTTGTGACTAGAAAATAAGCCTAGGATTAGAATGCCCATAGGCCTATATTCACGACACGGATATCCCGTCTACAGTTGCTACAGCAGGCCTAATCCTTCCTACGACTCTTAATAAATTCAACAGTATCCACACATATAGCATTATGAAATCAAATCTAACTCGAATTCTGTGTAAATGAAGGAACAGGTAGTTAGACCGAAGTTTCGAAACGTATCAATACAGTAGGGCCTACAGGTTTTGCATGTTGCAGATTCCTACTCGCAGCGCAAAGTATGAAGTAAGCTAATGTCCTTGCAAAGTACCCAAACACCCGAAGGCTGTTGTACAACAGCGTAACTTGTGCTATCTGTTGCCGGGATTGGTCCGGTCATCTCGTAGCCGCCATTCGCTTGGGACTCGACTTTATTTGCACTTCTAACTAGTTATAGTTTTCTTTATCTGTCGTCAGACTTGATTGTAAAAAAGAAATGCTCACGTCCGTGCGACAGGCCGATACCTATCCAAATATTTATATCACATGCTTCACGGATTCTGACCAGACACGTAATCCGCTACCGATTTAATGAAAGCAGTGTCACAACTTCACTTCCTTTTATAATTATTCTGTTCTAATTTCTGATCAAATCGACTTCCTTACATTCTTCTTGTGGATTTTGCTTCTTTAATTTCTTGAAACTATCTGCATAAACAATTTTACTCTTTATTACAATATCTATATGACATAGCCCCTATGCCCAAGCTGCAAAAAGGCCTTCCCCAAATCTTCATCACCCTTTACACATTTCCTATTTTCTAATAATCTTCGTAACTTAATTTTCCAACCGAACATCAATTTTCTTATACTAAAACATAATCTCTTGTTTTTCTTGAGCTTCAATCCGTCCCCCTTTTCGCAAGTTCATTTCATCCTCCAATAATATTTCATATTATATATTGTTATTTTTTATTTCCATTTTTAATCACACTCAGCACCTCCTTCGCCTTCCTTTTCTCTACACTTGTGCCTCTCTTTCTCGCATGTCTTTGACTCTAGTGTTTGTCAAATCAGTCACAATTTCGGGCGATATCTTTATGTGACGTTTCTCTTGAGACCGGTTTGCCCACCGTGGGGGCGCGTGGTTGTGACGTTAGGATTCCTCAGTATCTCCATACCCTGAAGCGCACATATGTCTCGAATCAGATCAATCACCACTCCTAGACCCTACAGTACAATTCGTGGTAACTTCATTTAAGGAACATATTGTCCGGCATCTCAGGAGAGAGGCGATGCAAAAAGTTGTTTGAAGGACCACGTTTTCATTCTGCATAAACATGTTAGCGATAATTTACAGACTTATTGCCCATTAGGTTGCTAATGTCTTGTTTCTTGTTTCATATATTTTATAGCGTTGTTTTGATCTTGCGATATATAGAGTACTGCCAGGTCTTTCATTTATCACATCCATGTGACCACATTTATTCTCGCCCTTATTAGTGATATCCGTATTATAAAAGATGTGTTACAGAAAACAGTTTAATGCGCAACAGAGATAGATTTCTTTATGATCTGAATGCCCGCTAATTAGTTCACAAGAAATGTTGATCAAGAGAGGCAAATGAAAATTCACTGCGCAATTCTCATAACAACTTTACTAACGAGTATCTGGAAAAGTGTCTTTAGTTGTTTGCATTTAACAGTATTAGTACAAGTCAATATAGGGGTTTCAAAAGAGACAGACTAGTAGCAAGGCGAAATTAATTTTTATTTCTTAAATCATCATTCGTAACCTAATTATTTTTATTTGCAGAATAGAAAGAAATTATGAAATTCAGGTCACTGTATTTTTAATTAATTACCAAGTAACGTATCTGAAGAGCATGTCAGCAAGAGAGAAGCAATGCCGTTTGGTCTTCAGAGTCTTTCCACGGGCAGGCAGGCCTGTGTTTCATGAAACGTCCCTTCAATTGTTACCCGCCAGACAGCGACAACCAATTCATGATAAATCAAGCACGCCTACAGGAACTTCAGGTCGGCACTGTACACCATGAAAATCACCGTCGGGTTGTAAGAACTCTTGCGTAATTTTCGTAATATTTCGGATTCGAAACTACGTCCCTGACAGGCTATCCTGATAGAGATTCCTTTGTGATCTTCCTCACACCTAGATATAAACTGGGATCGTGTGTGCTTTCTCTTAGAACACGCCACGAATGCTTCACTTCGTGCCCTTTTGAATTCCACATTCACGTTCGCCATATCATTCAACACACGGACCTGCGATGCAGTTACCAAGGCATCATTGAACAACTCAATAATCCACGCAGTTCACACACCAACAAATGCACTATTTATTAACTTGGTTAAAAGTTCTAAATTTAAATGAAAATACACAATAATATCGCTCCTACATGTTTCGGTCTTTAATGACCACCATCAGGGAGCTTTATCTGTACCTGACTAAAGTTATATTTATGTTAAAACACTCGGTAAAATTAGGTCGTTATATATATTTGGTGTTGTGGCAGCATGTCGTAGAGCGGCATGTGTGTTGTGTAAACTACGAAGATTTTAAAATGCACGTTGCAACGATAAAAACTCAATAATCCGTCTTACTTAAAACCGTGAAACATAATCAGCGGCACCCTACAGACATAAAACTCTTTCCGGCTTCTTTATTAATCGTTCTTTGCAGAAGGTGCACGATATTAACTGATAAGGGGAAATCATTATTATCCAACTGCTTCTCTGTGGGTCTACGTGTTTCTTCTCCGAAGCCTCCTATCAGTTATCGATTTAACTAATTATGTGCGATATTATCACCGACAATTTCACAAAGAACGTAATTTCGATTTAGGCTGTATTGTTGCAGTAAACTCTACAGCCCATCCTTTTGATAAAACTTAAACAATATTCTCCCGTTCTTCAATATGGCTCATCGCGTATAAATTCTTGTAGAATAAGTATTGTGTAAAAAACGGTAAAAGGTAAAGTGATCCCGTTACAGGCCCGGTGTGGTCCAGAGGGTGGGTAGAGGTATAAATCTATTCTTCCATGACCGCGGCACTAGAAGCGGGTGAGTGGTCAGCAGCACGCCCCGGCCGCACTTTACCCCCGGGAAAGACCCGGTACCCATTTTACAGGAGGCTGGGTGGGCCACAGGGCCCGTCTGGACAGGCGGAAAATCTCGCCCCCACCGGGATTCGATCCCGCACCGTCCAGCCCGTAGTCAGTCGCTATACTGACTGAGCTACCCGGCCCACACAAGTATTATGTACCACAATAATATTTGCAAAAGGACTTCCATTTTCAACACGTTTCTGCAAATGCCCATTGTCAGGACTTTTTTTTAACAAAGTATGCCCACAAGGAACAATACACACTTTATAATTCTACACAGATTATTTGTAATATCATTATGTAAGCAACGTTATATTCACATCAGCAATAGCATACTGGCATCTGGTGTAAGTAAATATCTTAGTCAACTGTGTACGTATATGTACAAACTATGTAGGCTATTGGATAAAATATTAGCACACCTATTCTAGCTTAAAACCTTCCTATTCTCTCTATAATTTACTACACTTATATGGAAGGTTAAAAATGTAAGACCAGGTCCACAACAAGATTCCATTACGCGTCGCTTTTCATTAAAATGATATTGTACTGTTTGTTTAAATCTATATATAAAAATAAATCTATAGGTGATACCGAGCATCAGCTTGCGGTACCTGTAAGTGTCGGTAGCAGTTGTGGGACTTTCACTTTCTTGTTATTTAAAAAATCCGAAATGGGAATCGAATCCAATCAAATCCAGCTTTAAAGTCAGTCAAGAGACGAACAGTAACGCCCTCAAGTGGTTTGAAAGAACCGCTAAGTGAAGGTTTTGAAACGGCTTATTTCTCACTACAAACAGGTCTATGATCCGAGTCTTCTAGGTAGTATATTTTAACTCTAACATCGAAAAGTCCGTGGTAGCGGGCGAACCCAATGAAGTGACCGGTTATGAGATAGAGGGTTTGCGTTCTATTTCCGGCAGGGAAGGAATTCTTTTCTT
>Ga0131853_10006118_pt1 | contig 21736 bp, 14 predicted proteins | sample TergutLab28metaG_FD_92764 | JGI IMG/M metagenome (GOLD analysis project Ga0131853, IMG submission 92764) | Labiotermes labralis P1 segment gut microbial communities from Petit-Saut dam, French Guiana - Lab288 P1 (version 2) (version 2) | ecosystem: Host-associated > Arthropoda: Insects >... | reverse complement strand
GAGTCTAGCAATTCGTGCCAACAATACGCTTGAATTAAAAGGCTTACGAATAAAATCATCGCCCCCGACATTAAATGCTTTAAGCTCGCTCTCCGGCTTATCCATGCTTGTTAAAAAAAGTATGGGGCATTTTTTAGTTTTTCTAATATGCATACAAATCTCATACCCGCTTCTTTGCGGCAGACAAATATCCAAAACCGCCGCATCGTATTTACCGTCCAAGTTTTTAAAATCATTCCCGTCCAGCACGGTATATCCATTCTTTGTAAACAAAACACTAAGCTCACTAAAAATAACCTCGTCATCCTCAACGATTAAAATCGTAGGCGCTTTAGTAGATTGAATTTTATAAGCGGAATAACTCACGCAAACATAATAGCATAAAAAATTGCGAATGTCACATAAAGTAAAATATTTATATAACAAAAAAACGCCTTACGGCGTTTCTTTGGTGATCCATCCGCGGCTCGAACGCGGGACACCGTGATTAAAAGTCACGTGCTCTACCAACTGAGCTAATGGACCTTGGTGAATAAATGAATAAGTGAATAAGTTGTGCCGACATGGGCTTTAGCGGTTTAACCGATACTTTTCACTTATTCACTTTTTCACTGCCGATAGCATATCGGCACATGGCAGGGGTACAAGGATTTGAACCTTGGAGTGCGGGAATCAAAATCCCGTGCCTTACCGCTTGGCGATACCCCTGTATGCAATGTACAATTGTACATTGCCGCTTTTTTGTGGGGTGAATGATGGGAATCGAACCCACGACCTCCAGAGCCACAACCTGGCGCTCTAACCAACTGAGCTACATCCACCATAAAAGGCAAAGACCGTTCGGGTCCGAATCCCTACAAGGCAGTAGACACACTATATGGTTTGTAATGTGCCTAAATGGCACGCCCGAAGGGATTCGAACCCCTGACCCTCGGCTTAGAAGGCCGATGCTCTATCCAACTGAGCTACGAGCGCGTAAAATTGGGATAGTAACCCCAATGGAGCGGGTGATGGGAATCGAACCCACGCAGCTAGCTTGGAAGGCTAGAACTCTACCGTTGAGCTACACCCGCAAGCGGACAAACCGTACGCAAGAATATCATATTAAAAATAACTTGTCAAACAAAAAAACAAAAATAAATTGTATAATGCAAGAAAATATAAAAGATTTTAAACTTTTGAATTTAAAATCTTTGCACATTATCACCATCAGACCAAAGCCTTTCTAAGTCATAAAAATTACGAATATCCTCGGTTTGGATATGCAAAATTACATCACCATAATCAACCGCAGACCATTTTGGGTCTAAATCACGACGGAGGGGTTCTATGTTAAAATCCTTCGATAACCGCTCGTCTATATAGTCGGTAAGAGCGTTAACGGCAGTAGTACTAGAAGCTGTGCAAAGAATAAAATAATCAGCAATAACCGTTTTGTGGGCAATAGCTATAAGTGTAATATCGCGCGCTTTTTTTTCGTCTAAGAATATGGCAATGCGGTTGGCTAATTCTGTTCCATCTTTGGTAGGGGGTGTTTTTTGAAGAGAAATAAATTCGCCTAATTCTATGTCTTTTTTCGGGCGGTCAATGCCCGCCCCTACTTTTGGTTTTCTCTTTGATAAGAAAAACTCTAAAGTAGCAGTGGTCAAGGGATAAACTTCCCTGCCTCTTTTTCTCATTCTTGCGACATTCCGCTCTAAAACCTCAATCATGCCTTTGTTGAGATTGGTAAAAATCAACTCGCGCAATTCGTCCAAATTGCCTTCTTCTTTATCACGACTAGACTCTATCTTATCAGCCAGAAATACAATTTTAGCTACTTTGCCCATCTTAGGCGCACCCGTTGTGTGAAACCGCACAGCGTCTAAAACAGATTTTTTACGAATACCAAAAAAAGCTCTTGCCGCCTCTGCGCCAATAAAAGCATGGCGCACTTTTTTAGGAACATCTTGATAAACTTCCGGTAACGGAGGCACACCCAAAGACTCAAAAATGTCGCTATCAGCCTCTTTTGCAATATCATGCAATAAAGCCGCAGTAACAGCGTCATGAATGTTTGCATTGTAGCGCTTTGCCAAGCTCACCGCCGCAAGTGTTGTTTGATAAGTGTGCTTAATCCGTTCTTTGCTTAAATCAAATACCTCAAAGCCGCCTGTAATGCACTTATAGTCCTGATATAATTTGTTATCTTTAATATATGAGGCAACTTCTTTAGGGAGTGAATGAAACTTATTAAACGCAATATCCACCCTTGTATGAGCCGAAGAAAAGAAACTGCCCGTAAAGTCGGCAACTTCAATATTAGCGCCTAATTTTGTTAATCTACGCAGTGTAGCAGGTTTAATTGCAAAACCCTTGCGCTCGACAACATAAAAATGCACCATTTCTTTCAATTCGTCAAACCTGTGCCACTTAGGTAACTTTTGCAGCATTTCTGAACCTAGTGCAAAGTAAAGCTGCTTGCCTTGATACACATTTATAAAATGCTCTATGGTATCAATAGAGTAACTAATGTCCTCTTTTTTGATTTCAAAATCAGAAACCTCAACGCTATTTTCGTCTTTTAAAGCAATCTGAACCATTGATAGTCTGTCTTTAGCACTGACAAAACTGCCCGTCTTTTTAAAAGGCGAAACATATGTCGGAATCACAACTGTTTTATAAAACCGCTTTTGCAGTTTTTTTACAATGTCCACATGGTCAGACTGAATCGGGTCAAAACTTCCGCCGAATAGTACCACAGCATTTTCTTTCATAGAATAGTCCTCGTCAGTATCCTAACACATAATTACGCTTTCGTCAAATGCTATTTGACAAAAAAATGCCTTTTGGGCAGTTTTTTGCGACCATATGAATTAGTAATAATTCCTATGGTATAAAATATTCTGCTTTTATATCTTTAATAGGAATAGTTACACCTGAAATAAGTTTAGTTGTTTCATGCTGTACGGCTTGAATTCGATTTCTATCTTCAGAGGAAAGGTCTATATCTCCGCCAACAAGTTCAATATTTAAAGCATCATAAACAGGCAAAACGGCTATATCCAAAACTCCGTTTTTATAAAATCTTACCCAAGTAGGAATGTAAGAAACACCCGTCATTACCGCGCGCTCATTTCCTGTTTTCTCAAAATAAAGATTAAATATAACACCAGCATCTCTTGCCCATTCGCGTTGACCTGATATAAAATTACCCATAGAATACGCAACAAAGCATTGTCGTATATTTCCATCTTCATCAGTAACTTTAACAAACTTAGCCGGCTGAATCACATGAGGATGGCTTGCAAGCACGATATCCGCACCCGCTTTAAACATCTTATCAACAATGTCTTTAAACTGCTGTTGAGGATAAGTTTCATACTCATTACCCATATGAGGAAGTACTATAACAAAATCAACCCCTAGATTTCGTGCTTCTTTTATATCGGATACATATAAATTTTCATCTAGAATATTCACCATTCCATTAGGAACTTCAATGCCGTTTGTGCTATAGGTATAGGCTAAAAAAGCAAAGCTAATACCGTTTTTTTCAATGACGGTAATTTTATTGCCTTTTTCCAAAGAAGTATATGTGCCTATATGTTCTATACCCAAATTACGCAATGTTTCAATTGTGCGTAAAAGAGCATCTTTACCCCTATCCATACAATGATTATTTGCCGTAGACAATAAATTAAATCCGGCATTTTTTAAGGCATAAGCAAACTCGTCAGGCACACTAAAACAAGGATAACTATTAAATCCTACATGCTGACCTGCTAAAGTTGTTTCCAAATTACCTGCTACTATATCTGAATCTGCAAAATACCGTTTGATATATGAAAAAGAATTATTGAAATCACAAACTTCGCCGCCGCCTCGCTGCAGAGCATCCTCGTATTGTTTTTTATGCACCATCAAATCCCCCACTGCAGAAATTTTAACCTTTTGAGTTTTAAATTCCATACTGTTTGTATAGGAATTTTGCCCAGAAGACGCTTCTGCAGCATAAGCTGTGTCATAAAAGGTTTTAAACCCCAGAGCAAGCTCTGGACTCGCCGCCGCCTTCGGCGGCTTTCCGCAACATGCGGTGGGGTTTAAAACCTTTTGAGGCGGGTGCATTTGCGTAAAGTGAAAAGTAAACTTTTCGTTTGCCGCAAATGCTACTTGATTAAATCCCCCAAAAGATACGAGTGCGCCCAGCATACATAGTATCGATAGTAAAAATATTTTATTTATCATATAGTTATTTTCTGCAATAAAACATTAAAACATAATCATATTTCTAAAAAAGTTATTTTTAAAATTTTTTAATAACTACCAAGGTGTTGGTATTCCGTCAACCATGCGCCAACCGTTTGCAGCAGCTGTGGCTGAATAGAAATACATGGTTACTGTTCTGGGTCCAAACTCGGCTCCTGGTTGCCTTCCTACAAAATCAATCGCTGCAAACTGCTCCGGCGTACCACCAAAAAACACTGCCCGTAAGTTTGTATTATTCATAAACGCAGCAGTTACCCCAGGGGTTAACCCGCCCCCTCCCTCTACAAGAGTAAGACCTGTTGGCAGCACAATAGAAGTCATAATGTGGTTCATATTAAACACTCTTGCTGCAATTGTTGTTACATTTTCAGGAACAATAACAATTTCTTCAAGACCAAACTGCGCTCTTAATGTTGTACCATCCACTAAAAAAGTATCATTCACAATATCTGCATCAGAGAATATAAAACTAGCCGCAGCCGTCCAAGCTAAGCGATATGCACTAAGTGCTTCGTTAGGAACAATTATTGCCACAACTCGATTCGTTGCCGACCAATTGCCTTGAGAGATTGTAGGCGGAACTGTTCCTTCAAAAAATAATGTTACTTGTGCCCATGCTGTTCCAAAAATGCGAACCGCAGTAACAGAAGCAGGCACTGTTATTTTTTGCGGATGAGCAGTCCTTGAAGCAATACCAAGTGCCGTGACGGCAGTACCGCCCAGTGTGCTAGGAATAGTAACATGGCGCGTGTGCGACGAAGCCGCACCAAATTCAGTAAATACAAGCTGATTGTCTGTGTTAAACTCAAAAACATCATTGTCTGTAACAGTCGCTGTCCAATCAATGCTGATATAAGGACTAGCTGCAAGCGTTGCAGTTTCTCCTAGTCTAGCATAAAAAGTATATTCGCCGCCAAATTCAAAATTAGTATGGATAAAAAAGCCAGGGGCAATATTATTGTGCCTTCTCCAATTAACCCCGTCTAAAGAAAATTCCATCGTCGGAAACGGGTCTTCATCATATTCATCATCTTCGTATTCGTAGATAACCTCAACTAACGCACCCGCTTGAGAAGATAACACGAACCAATCTATCTCTAGCGTTACACCTTGCGGAAAGGGTTGAGCCGCCCTTACTACATAAATTGAAAACTCTCTTTCTATCGAAATATGGTGAGTTAAACAATTAGCTGAAATTGTAAATGTGAATGGATTATCCCTAGGGGCTTGAGTTACTATACCGCTAATTACACCTGTTTCACTGTTAAATGAAAGTCCGCTAGGCAAATTAGCGGTATGACGATTTGTCATCACAATTTCAGCATCTTCCATATTTGACGAAACAGAAATTTGCGTACTATATGCCGTACCGTAAGCGGCAAAGGGCAAGTTAGCCTCCGTTGTAAACGACAAGGTTGGCTCTCGCTCGTCCCCATAGCCATTACACCCACCTAGCATAGATATGCTGCTAAGGGCAAGCATCATGGCTAGAACCAAAGCAAGCAAGATTTTAGACAGTTTGTTTTTCATTTTATTTTTTTCCTTATGATTTCTGGCATTCCAATCTTTTAGGATGCTAAAACATAGTATGTCACATTTTTACTATTTTGTCTAACTGATTCATAAAATAAAATTTTTTTAATTGAAGTTTAAGAATTTTTATTGAAATTTAAGAATATTGTTTTGTCAACCAAATTTTAAAATTTAGTTGACAAATGGTTTTTAAATTTGCTAACATATTATTGCAAGGAGCATGATTTAATGAAAGCAGTTTATATAGTAGACGGAATTAGAAGTCACATTGGCAGAGTAAACGGTATTTATAAAAATCTTACGGCAGAAAAATTGGGGGCGGCTGTTTTAAAAGAATTGATTAGCCGCTATTCTATGCTGCAGGTTGATATGATAGTGGCGGGAAACGCAGTTGGTACGGGCGGAAACATCACAAGACTTATGGCACTTAATGCAGGTATTGGTGAAAACATTCCTGCCATAACGATAGATTCGCAATGCTCTTCTGGTGGAAGCAGTATTCAAATCGCACAATCACTTATATCTCAAGGAATTGCGCAATGTGTAATAGCAGGTGGATTTGAAAGTGTTTCTACTCAACCGGTTCGTAGTTATCATTTTAACGATTCGCGCTATAAGGAAGGATATTCCCAATATGATTGCGCTCAGTTTTCACCAGAAGAGAACAGCGATACGGCTATGCTGGACGGCGCTAAGAGAGTTGCAGAAAAATGGCATTTTTCTAAAACACATCTAGATACGATTGCACTTGCAAGCCATCAGAAGGCATCTTCTGATAAAGTAATGGAATTGGTACAAAAATGTATATTCCCTATCAGTGGCAGTACTTGTGACGAGAGTATCCGTCATAACATCACCGCTGCTTTATTGGACAAAACACCGCCGATTAGCGGAGTTATCAGCGCAGGAAATAGCTCTACCAAAAACGATGGTGCGGCATTTGTTATTTTATGCAGTGAAGAATACGCATATAAAGCAAAACTAACACCTAGAGCCACTATTTTATCTAGTGTTATGGCAGCAAACAATCCGCTATATAGTCCTGAATGTGCGATAATAGCTGCCAAAAAATTGCTAGCGCAAGCAAATTTATCATTTGAAGATATTCACTGTTTTGAATTCAACGAGGCATTTGCTGTGATAAACGCTTTATTTATACAAGAATATCCGCATCTTGCCCATCGCTTAAATCCTTTAGGCGGCGCTTTGGCTTATGGTCACCCTTATGCCGCGTCAGGTACAATTATTCTGTTACACCTACTTGAAAGTTTACAGTCTAACCAATACGGTATTTGTTCCATAGCCGCAGCCGGCGGTCAAGGCAGCGCGCTGCTTGTAAAAAAGGTGTCGACTTTGTCGACACTACCCCGCCTACAGGGCGGGCTTTTTTGTGCCAGCAACATAGTGGAAGACAATAATTTCTTAGGCATAAAAAAAGGAGGCTTTTAATGAATTATTACGAACTTTTAGAGCAAAAATATAAAATACACCCGGAAAAACCTTTTGTTATTCATGACGGTATTACATATACTTACCGAGCAATTTTTGAGCGCTGCGACAATGTTGGAAATTTTTATCCGCAAAATCAAATTGTGTTTATCCATTCTGAAAATCCTCTTTTTCAACTTATCTCTTTTTTGGCAGCACAACAAAAAGATAATGTCCCTATTTTGCTGCATACACCTATGCCTCAATCGCTTATACAAGAGATAGCTGCAGAACTGAATATAAATTATTTGATTACAGAGAAAGATGTCATCAACTTTGGGTTTACACAAATCTCAGAATGTCCTGCAAATGTATGTATGGGTTTTTTGACTTCAGGCACTACCGGAAATGCAAAAATATTTTATCGAAGCTATGCAAGCTGGGTAGATTTTTTTCCAACACTTGAATCACTATTTAATATTAACTTTAATGCTACTCTTTTGTCGCAGGGCAGTTTTTCTTTTACCGGAAATTTAAATATCGCTTTATCGGTTTTGTACGCAGGCGCGACACTCATCAACGATACACTCTTTGACCCTAAAAGCTATGACGATTACATTGACCGTTTTAACATAACACATTTATACTTTGTGCCAGCCAAACTGCAAGTGGTTGCATCTGCATTAAAAAAACAACATACGGGCATAAAACAGGTTTTGTCAGGCTCTCAATTACTTTCCTTATCCACCATCACAGCATTAAAAAGCGTTATGCCGCACTCTGCGATTCATTTATATTACGGCAGCAGTGAACTGAGTTATCTAACCTATATTGACGCAGAATCTTTACTTGAAAAGCCATTTAGTGTAGGAAAAACCTTTCCTGGCATAACGATTTTTGAAAATAACGGCGAATTATATGTGGATACTTTGTATCACGCCGACAAAATCAGTATGCCTTGTCCTTTACAAGACTACGGGCATTTAGTAGATGGCGACAACCATCTAATATTAGAAGGGCGCAAGGATAACAGCGTTAATATGAAGGGCATTAAAATAAATGCAGCGCATATAGAACGAATCTTGTTATCAATAGAGGGTGTTGCCGATGCCGCAGTGTTTGATTATTTTGATAACAAAAACAACTTAAAACTTGCCGCAGCCGTAGTAAGTCTTTTAGAAGAATCACAAATTCGTAAACTTTTAGAAGAAAAACTTTTGCGTTGGGAAATTCCCTCAGTGATACATTTTTGTGATTCTATCCCTCACAACAACTCAGGAAAACCCGATTATACAATGCTAAAAACTCAAATTGGTATACCTAACACAGAAAATGCGCATGTTGAAAATTATATACCTAGTAAAAAAGGTTTTCCCGAAGGGAAAACTTCCCTCGCTACAGGCTCGGCTTTTTTGTGCCAGCAACATAGCGGTAAACGAAAATTCCTATGGCATAAGAAAAAAACTATTTCAACAAAAGCGATAGCACAAATAGGTGTTTTTGTAGCTCTTTTAATTGTTGGGGCATTTACGGCTTTTCCTATCCCTTTTTCTGTCGTTTCGCTGACATTGCAGACTCTTGTTCTTATGGCAATTGCCATTGCTTTCAAACCTAAAATGGCAGTTCTTATTGTTACAATTTATATAGCTATGGGTTCAATTGGTCTTCCTATATTTAGCAGGTTTCGAAGTTTTGATATATTTGTCAGTGAAAGCGTCGGATTTATCGTTTCATTTATTCCTGCAACATTTCTAATGTCAACTATGATAAGTTTATTAGAGAAAAAATATCCCACACGCAGAAAATCCAGCGCTTGGTTACAAGACAGCCCGTCATCTGCATTGTTACATAACAAAAAACAGGGACATACAAAAACACTTCTACTATGTTTGATTGTCACTTTCTTTACAGGATTCGTCCTTATTATGGGCTCACTTGGATACATGTTTTTTACACGCTTCTTTTATCCAAACGCATGGTCCAGCACATTTACACAAGCTCTTTTTATTATGGCTATTCCCTTTTTACCGGTCGAAGCAATCAAGGCTGCAGCAGCAATACTGCTATACAAGAGTTTGGTAGTGTTTAGAAATCAATAACAAATTAATTAAATATATAAAATAAGCAAATACTATAATAATGCAAAATGAAAAATGGAATTTAAATAACTCTTACAGCAAATTACCAAAAATATTTTATACGAAGCAGCAGCCAACACCGGTGTGTAACCCTAAGCTAGTGTTATTTAACGACTCTCTAGCCGAATTTTTAGGTGTGCCGTTACAATCTGAAGTCTTTGCTGGTAATGCTGTTCCCGAAAATGCAACGCCTATTTCACAAGCATATGCTGGACATCAGTTTGGATATTTTACCATGCTAGGAGATGGTCGTGCCGTTCTTTTAGGGGAACAAATTACACCTTCCGGCAAAAGATTTGACATTCAACTAAAAGGCAGCGGTAAAACTTCCTACTCGCGGGGAGGCGACGGAAGAGCCGCTATAAAGCCGATGCTGCGGGAATATCTTATAAGTGAAGCAATGCATGCGTTGGGAATTGAGACAACGAGAAGTTTGGCAGTTGTAGAAACGGGAGAAACTGTAGCGCGGGAAAAATTATTGCCTGGAGCAATTCTAACCCGTGTTGCAGCAAGTCATATACGAGTAGGAACTTTTGAGTATGCCGCTAATTTCGGTACGATAGAAAACCTTCGCCGTTTAGCTGATTATACCATAGAGCGTCACTTTCCGTACATTATATCAAACGAACATAAATATCTCTCATTGCTGCAAGAAGTCATACAGCGGCAGGCATCTCTAGTAGCCAAATGGCAGCTAGTCGGCTTTGTTCACGGTGTAATGAACACCGACAATATGGCAATTAGCGGTGAAACTATTGATTACGGTCCGTGCGCTTTTATGGATACTTATAATCCAAATACCGTTTTTAGCTCGATTGATAAACGCGGTCGTTACGCTTATAAAAATCAGCCAAAAATAGCCGCATGGAATTTGGCACGCTTTGCCGAGTCATTATTGCCTATTTTGCATGAGGATAAAAAGAAAGCGCTCAAAATCACACAAGAAGAACTTGATAAATTTCATGAAATATACCACAGCTATTGGCTTAAAGGCATGAGGGAAAAGTTAGGCTTATTTGAAGAAACAAACGGATACGATATACTAATTTATAATCTTTTAGAACTCATGCAAAAATATAAAGCCGATTATACAAATACTTTCCGCGCTTTAACTTTAGGTAATATTGATAAGAGCAGCAATATAGAATTATTTGCTAAACCAGAATTTTATGATTGGAACAATCAGTGGCAATTAAGACTAGCACAACAAAAACAATCTGAACAAGAGATTAAAAAAATTATGCAACAAAACAATCCTGTTATAATTCCAAGAAATCATCTCGTTGAAGAAGCGTTAGATAGCGCCGAGAACGGTGATTTAAGTTTAATCAAAAAACTTCTTAATAGCGTTAGCAATCCTTATGACTACACGATAGAACAAGAATATTTTAATTCACCAATACCCACCTCATGCGGTTATAAAACATTTTGCGGGACTTAATACAAGCAACAAAGGAAGTTATTCCCTATCCTTATTATACGCGTCAATCATCCATGAGGGAACAGAAGGACCGCTTGAAGGAGGGGTAGCATTTTTGAAAGGGGTATCCCATGCTCCGCTTTTTTGGGGGGTGTCCCAATCAGACCTTTTGGTATTTGGATTGGTTTGGTTGTTTAAGCCGCCAAAGGGGTCGATGGTGCGGGATTCTTTTTTTATTTCAGTTACTTTTCTCTCGTTTTCTATTTGTTTTTTTGCAGCGACAGAATCTTCAAAGCCTGTTGCAACTACCGTAACCCAAACCTCGTCTTTTACATTAGGGTTTGAAGTATCGTAGCCGTTCTTTAAAAATACATTGGGGTGCAAGAGTGAGCGCACATGATTCATTGCCTCACCAAACTCCCTTGCAGTAGTCCCCTCTTTAGGCGCAACTATTGTCATAACAACACTTCGCGCTCTTTCAATCGAAGTACCCAATAATGGGCTAGAAATAGCATTTTTAATAGCATCTTCCAAACGGTGTTCGCCCTTTGCGTAGCCCATGCCGATATGCACCTGTCCTTTGCCCTCTAAAGTCTTTCTTAAATCCGCAAAGTCAACATTCATTTTAAATTTTTGAAGAAGGATACTACTTACAGCCCTTGTGCTTTGCGCCAAAATTTCGTCTGCGCAGGTAAGCGCGTCATCCATCATTAAGTCCGGATAAAGCTCGAATAACTTTTGATTAGGAATTACTATATACGCATCGACAACATCTTTCAGTTTTTTAATGCCGTCAAGCGCCAAATCCATCTTATCGCCGCCCTCGTAAGCAAAAGGAGTAGTCACAACGGCAATGGTCAAAATTCCTTGCTCTTTGGAAATGCCTGCAATAATAGGCGCAGCACCAGTACCTGTGCCTCCGCCCATGCCGGCAACCACAATAACCATGTTAGCATCAGACAGCATATCAGTAAGTCCCGGTGCATTACTCTTTGCCGCCTCAGCACCTTTTGAAGGCTCACCGCCGGCGCCCCAGCCATGAGTCACTTTTTCGCCAATTAAAATCCTTCGGCCTGCTTTTGCTGACTTTAACGCCTGAACATCAGTGTTGATTGCAATTGTTTCAACGGCAGAATCCTTAGAATCAAGTATTTTGGGGTCAAACATACCGGAATCAATCATGCCATCGACGGCATTACTTCCGCCGCCGCCGACACCAATTACCTTGATTTTTACAGAGGGAGATGGATTTGTTGATTTGTTTTCGACTTTCATGTGAAATATCCTTTTAGTTTTTCGTGAAGTGACTTTTTATTATGACATTCACTTATTGTATAAATTACTATATGATAAATATATAGCACATTATTTTACACTTGTCAAAGGAAAAATACAAGTGTGCTTGTGAGTTATTTTTAGTTGAAAGGTATAACTTGCTTGTGAAAATGGCAGTGAACACCGCAGCAAGACTGCGAGGTATCAATAGCGGTTTGCCTATCGTAGGGGCGGTCGCCCTCGACCGCCCGAATGTACAAAAAGCAAGCAAACACTGGCGGTCGAGGGCGACCGCCCCTACAATTAGGTCAACGACCCAAGGGTTGAGGAATTATACCCGGAAGGATTAAAAAAATAATTTCTAATTTTTCGCCACAATACATTATTAATACAAAACGCCAGCAAGAATCGTAATAGCAATCGACACCCATGTTGTCTATCCTCCGTCCCCTTGACCATAAACTTTTGCTTTGACGGCAACAAAAAATCCGCTATATGTGAGTACTCCCGCCGCGCCTTGGCAATCGCACTTTTCCACTCTCTAAAATTTCGTACTCCATTCCTATAGTGCTTGAAAAATTTCCAGACTGTTGAACAACTCTGTAAATATTTTCGCTGTTATCAAATGAGATAATTGATATAAAAATTATAAAATGGCCTCTAGACACTAGAGGTTGAGATAAATATTCAAGTAATATATCTTCACTTATTATAATAGGCATACTATAACTAAACACCCATCTAGAATAAAAACTATTAATGCGCTTAGAAAATATATTATACTTTGCATTGTTAAAGTCAGCCAAAGAAATCTCTCTTAGCAATCTGAAATTATCTATTGCTCTAAAGTCTTCAACTTCATGTACAACTTTCTCTTGGGGTAGCTCAATATCTTGATTAGTCAAAAACAATGCTATCGCTACATTTTCAAATTGAGTATTTTCGATAGATTCAGTTGAAAATATAGTATCTTTGTACCTATCTTGCCAACCAAAAGACAACTCAAAGGTAACGCTGTCTATTTCGAAATAATTTTCGCTACTTCTTGCGGCTACCATTACAGGACCTCCACGATTGTAACGCCTAAATCCAAATTCAAAACCTTCACCTGTTCTATAAGTAGGCGGTGCAGAACCACATCCTCCCACTATAAAAATAGTCCCTATCAGCAATATTGCCATTATTATGATGGTAAGTTTTTTCCGCACAAACTTCCTCCTTTCTACAATTATTTCTAAGGTCATTATTATCAATTTTTTCATAAAATCATCTTCTTTCTAATTGGATAGACAACTGTTTTAGATTGTTATATTAGACACAACTATTACAAAATCGTATTATACAGGAAATAAAATTTAATGTCAAATGGTCTAGGTGGTCTAGGGGACGGGGGAATAGACAAATATTACCCCTCTTCATTTTGTACTTTGATAACATATTGTCAAACAAAACATCGCTTAAATTAAGTTGTCTATACCCCCGTCCCCTAGACCACCTAGACCACCTAGACCAAAAGTGTCTTAATTACCAATATCACCGTCACTCTCTGCATTGATTTCTTCCTTTACTTCCCTACTCTCTTTATTGTCTTTATTAGCTTTATCCTCTGGCTGTTTTTTATTTAATATACAAGCTAAGCGGAATGATACCCATATTGCGCCTAATGCGGCATTAACTGCGATAATTGCAATGGTAGGACCATTCCAAATTCTTCCTGCTGCAATTCCTTCATTGACAAGTAAACCGCCGATGTTGAAAAGAGCATGGCAAAATACGGGCACCCAAATGGTTTTTGTGGCATAATATAAAACCGTCCACAATAGCCCTAGCAAAAATGAATAACCCACCTGCATAAAAACAAATCCTACAGACGAATTGAATAAGTTAAGAAAATGAACTAATCCAAATACAGCGGATGAAATAAATATTGCTAAAAGTGTCCCATGCTTTTTATCTTTAAAGGCAATTAAAAACGCAATAAAAATAAGTCCTCTAAAAAATATTTCTTCAAACATTGATACAGCAATATTAAAAAATACATATGCCGTAAACGCGCCTGCAGAAGCTGTGATGGTGACATCGCCCCTAAAAAGTGCAATAATGGGAAAATTAGCTATTGACACTAATACACCTACTAACACTAAATCCCAATTTTTTTTAAAGTCTTTCCATGAAAATTTCAGCCCGGCAGCTTGTCCGCCCAAAATCATCAAGACAATCCCAACAATAATAAAAAAGCCCCGCACAATAATAACTGCAAAATGCCGTCCTACAAGTTGGTCTAGCCAAGCTATAGGAAAAACCATACCCAATGCCGCAACAAGCAAAAAAATCATTGCGAATTCTATAGGTCGTTTTTCTATACTGTTTAATAATGGTGTTTTCATACTATTGATTTTTGTAAAGCTACACCAACTCTTGTCTTGTAATAATCTGCGCCAAAGTTTCTTCGGGCTTGTGCTTGTTTGCATCAAAGATAGTCATGGTGAAAATAAAAGTCGAGCCGCTGCCTTTGCTGCTTTCTACCCAAATAACTTCGTTGTGGTCCTCGATAATTTTTTTGACAATTGAAAGTCCCAACCCCGTACCCTTGTTTTTGGTAGGAGTATGCGCTTTGTCAGCCATGAAAAATCTATCCCAAATCAGCATTTGGTCTTTTTTTGAAATACCAAATCCGCTGTCTTTTATAGAAACATAAACCTTTTTGCCATGCAGGTGCGTTGTCACCAAAATGCGCGAACGAGGCGGTGAATATTTAATTGCATTGTCGATAAGGTTGATTAACACCTGAACCATCTTTTCTTTATCGGCGAAAACAAAACAAGTTTCTTTGGCAAAATCCACATTGACTTGAATTTCTTTTTTTAAAAGTGAAGGCTCGAACCTTTCTACAACCTGTTTTATCGCGCTATTGACCTCAAAGCGGTTTAGCGAAAGAGGATTTTTACCGGACTCCATGCGGCTTAAATCCAGCATAGAGTTTATTAGTCCGCTAAGTCTTTTTGTTTCGCGAAAAACAATTTTTAAATATCTTTCGTACTCCTCTTGCGGAATGGTGCCGTCTAAAATGGCTTGCAAAAAGCCTTGAATTGAAGTAAGCGGCGAGCGCAGTTCGTGTGAGGCATTTGAAATAAAGGATTTACGCATTTGCTCTAAATTGACAAATTCATGCGCCGTTTCGTTTAGACTGTCCGTCAAATCCCTTAAATCACTATCAAATAATCTTTTTTCTTGTCTGACAAATTCCCCTTTCGTAATTTTTTTAGACGCTTTTATCATGTTACGCATAGGCTTTACAACCGCGCGGTAATTAAAAAAAACAATTAGAACAATTTGTCCTACTGCTAAAAATAATGCAACAGCAAGCCCTACAAGATGAATAGAAAATGCAAAAACTGTGATAAGATAACCCGTCAAGATGGACGAGATTGCCATTAGTCCGCAAGAAAATGCAAGACGAAACGAAGATACCTCAAAAATTGTTTTTAGGTTTTTTCTATTCTTTTTCTTTTTCGGTGGTTGCATTATGATAATTGTTTTTAGTTATAATTTTTGGGCGGTCAGTGCCCGCCCCTACGAGGTAGCTTGTATATAAAATAATCTTACTGAGACAACCCCCATGCGAGATTGTTTTGTGGTATAAAAAGGATGTGAAATTTGAGTTTTTTAGTTTTTGGGCGAGCAGATTTTTGAGGGGATTTTTTGTTTCTTTTTGACCCAAAAGCGTACTAGCCGTACGCAAAAGGGGGAAAAAAAACATAAAAGACACCAAAAAGATACCGACAAGAAATTAAAAAACTCAAATTTTACATCCTAAAGAATTTCAAATTTATAGCCGACACCCCACACTGTTTCAAGCCGCCATGCAGTGCTTTCACCTAATTTTTCACGAATCCTTTTAACATGGACATCTACTGTCCTAGTATCGCCTTTAAAGGCGGCACCCCATACCTGCTTTAGCAATTGCTCTCTTGTAAAGACGCTCATGGGACTAGAGGCTAGATGGTGCAAAAGTTCTATTTCTTTAGGCGGCATATCTATTTTTTTGCCGTCAATTTTTACAATATATTTTTCGATGCTGATATATAATTTCCCCATCATTAAATCCGTTGTTTCAGGGGCTTGAGAAACAGAAGATTTGCTTCTTCTTAAACACGCTTTAATACGCGAAATCAATTCCTGCGGCTCGAAGGGCTTGGTCACATAATCATCAGCACCAATGTCAAGACTAGAAATTTTATCCATTGGTTCGCTTTTTGCAGTCACCATAATAACAGGAATATTTGAAAACTTGCGAATTTCCTGCAAGGTTTCAAAGCCGTCCATCTCGGGCATCATATAGTCTAGCAAAATCATATCAAACTGTGTCTTTTGAACAGCCAAAAGAGCATCTGCGCCATTATGTACAATGGTGGTCAAAAAGCCCTCTTTTAGTAAATATAACTCTAAAAGTTTGCAAATTGACACATCGTCATCGACTATTAAAACTTTTAAATTATTTGCCATAGTTTTTAGCCCTCACTAAGAATAAAAGAATACCGCGATAGAATTAAACTCTATTATTGTATTTCTAATTTAGTATACACCAAAATTTTCCAAAAAGCAAGCACTTTAGGAAAATTTGTGAATAATTTATGAATATTTAATTCTTGTTAAACCACTCTTTTGTACTTGCCTGCCACTCACTCTCTTTTAGTCCTGTATCTATTACAAAATCACAAAGGGCTGCTTTTTTACAGGTGTCCATTTGTGACAGAATGATTTTTTGAGCAAATTCTTCGGTAGTGTTATCACGGCAAATCAAACGGTCTTCTTGCAGTGCTTCATTGCAGATAGCACAAACAGTTACTGTTGCCAATTTATCAAAACCTGCCTCAAATAATAACGGAACCTCTAAAACAACTATATCAGTTTTTGCGTCCTTAATTTTTTCCTCTGTCTTTTGATAAATTAAAGGGTGCAGAACGGCTTCAAGCTGTTTTCTTTTTTGCTCATTTTCAAAAATAAATTGCCGCAATTTTGCTCTGTCTAATGTTTCGTCCACAAAAGTTTCGGGAAAAAGCTCTTTGATTTGTTTTAAAGCCTCATCGTTTTCTTCTACAATTTCTTTTGCTAAAACATCGGTGTTTATTACTTCCGCCCCAAGTGAATGTAAATACTTTGACACAAAACTTTTTCCTGTAGCAATACCACCTGTTAAACCAATGACTGTTTTTAAACAGCCTTTCCGTTTAAAAAAATCTGCCATATTATCCAAAGCATCTTGGCTTTTTTCGTAATGCGGGGTGTTGACGGGAAAAATATGCCAAAGCGCGGGGTGCGACATAGGATAGTCTACTAAAACATGAGGAACTTCTTTTTTTGCTAAATGCTTTGCCATTTTAACAGACATAAAGCGTAAACCGTCTTGCTTTGAAGTCACCAACATAGTAGGCGGCAAATTCTTAACTTCTTCTAAATTTTGCACCAGCATATCTTTGTAATAGGACTTTTTGCGGTAGCCTTTTTCCATAGCCGCGCTTTGAAGGGCAGGATAGACAAAAAACTTTGCGTCAAACAGCATATAACCGCTGACAAAACCTAAGGCAGAAGGTGTAAAATCAGGGTCTACTAGCCCAAAGACTTCTCTAAGCCTTTTTGAACCATGCGCAAGCGCGGTATAAAGAGATAAATATGCCCCCGCCGAGTCTGCAACAATTGAAATATTGCGTTTATCTACAGAATAGTTTTCCAAATTTGCAAAAATAGCTTTTGCAGCTAAAGCACAATCCTGCAATTGCAGAAGTACTCCGCCCTCGCCCATTTTTGAGGTATATTCGACATTAAACACGACAAAACCCCTCTTTGCAATTTCACACGCAAAAGGCTCGTTTTGTTCTTTCTCACCTTGTATAAAACCGCCCCCATGAATCACAAGCACAACAGGAAGTTTATTTTTACTATCTTTTGCCTCTTTAGGATAAATTACATCGTAGCGCTCAGCATCCCTTTCGCCGTATTTTACATTTTTATCAAAACAAAGGCTTTCAGGCGTTCGGTATTTTTTTAGCCTTCTAACCGCCTTTCTATCCCAAGCCGGTATTAAAATTTTGTTTAGGAAAAACTTTACCACGAGGTTATTATAGAATGATTTATTTGGAATGTCAAAACTTAATCGGCGGTTGCTTAATTTGCAAACGAATTTGCAAATACAGTATCTATCGAATCAGAGTAAACTATATCAATGACATCAGTTACTTCAGCGGGAATATCAATAGCGTCTTTGCGGTTATCCTCGGGGATAATTAGCGTTTTTATACCTGTCCTAAAGGCAGCAAGTGATTTTTCTTTTAAACCGCCAATAGGTAAAACCTTTCCGCGTAAAGTAACCTCACCAGTCATAGCCACAGTTTTTTTAACCTTGCGGTTAGAAAAAGCACTTAAAAGCGCGGTGGCGATAGAAATACCGGCACTCGGTCCGTCTTTGGGTGTCGCGCCCTCAGGAAAGTGAATATGAATATCATGGGTTTTAAATTTCTCAAAATCAATCTTAAATTTTGCAGCGCGGCTTTTAACTAAACTTAATGCCGTTTGGCAAGACTCTTTCATTACCTCGCCCAAGCTGCCTGTAAGCACCATGTCACCTTTTCCATTAGGGATAAGTACCACCTCTATAGAAAGAGTTGTACCGCCAACGGAAGTCCATGCTAGACCCGTAGCCGTACCAACCTCATCTTTTTCGTTTTGCTTGTCACCGCGATATTTAACAACACCTAAAAATTCTTTAATGTCGCTGTCAGTTACAGTATAAACTTCTTCTTTGGGTATATCGCCATTAACTATCTTTACAGCGATTTTGCGGCAAATCGTAGAAATTTCGCGCTCTAAATTACGCACACCTGACTCTCTTGTGTACGAGGCAATAACCTTTTTTAAATTTTCATCACTAATATCCGCACCGTTTTCTTTTAGCCCGTTTGCCTTAACCTGCTTAGGTAAAAGATATTTTTTGGCGATTTGCAGCTTTTCTTCGTAAGTATAGCCCGAAAGCTCAATAATTTCCATTCTGTCTAAAAGCGGAAGCGGAATTGAATCCAAAGTGTTGGCAGTTGTTACAAACATAACCTTGCTTAAATCATATTCTAACTCTAAATAGTGGTCTTTAAAAGCCTTATTTTGATTAGGGTCTAAAACTTCTAACAATGCAGCACTAGGGTCGCCGCGGTAATCAGACGACATTTTGTCAATCTCATCCAATAAAAACACGGGATTAACTGTTTCGGCTTGTTTCATGCCTGATAAAATTCTTCCAGGCAATGAGCCTATATAGGTACGGCGGTGACCGCGAATTTCTGCCTCGTCTTTGATACCGCCCAAACTCATTGTGACTAATTTTCTTCCGCTTGCCCTTGCAATGGAAGAGACAATTGAGGTTTTACCCACCCCCGGCGGACCTACAAAACATAAAATGGGTCCTTTTAATTCTTTAGTCAAATGCGTCACTGCTAAATACTCAACAATGCGCTCTTTTACTTTTTCTATACCATAATGGTCCTCGTCTAAAATGCGCTGCGCCTCTTTTAAGTCCTCCGTTTCCTTTGCCTTTTTATACCACGGCAAATCTAAAATACACTCGATATAACTGCGGCTTACCGCTGCCTCAGGTGAAGAGGAATTCATTCTTTCTATCTTTACAATTTCTTTATTTACCTTTTCTAATGCCGCTTTGGGAAGTTTTTTTGATTTCGCGCTTTGGCGGTACTCTTCTAATTCGTCTAAAGTAGTGCCTTTTTCTGCCCCTAACTCTTCTTGAATAACCTTGATTTGCTCGCGCAAATGATAATCCCGTTGATTTTGGTTTAACTTTTTACGAAGTTTTTGCGAAATTTCTCTTTCAGTTGTCAAAATTTCGTTTTCTTTAATTAAGTACGACAAAATTTCTTCGTACTGAACATACTCGTCTGCCGCTGCTAACAGTCTTTGCTTGTCCTCTTCCTTTTTAAATACATACGCGCCGACTAAACCCACAAAACCATAAGCGTCGGGAAAACGCAGTGAGGCAGAAATATCAGGCGGAATTTTAATATCTAATTTGCAATATTTACTTATTTCATCGTTAACACTACGCTTAATCGCGTCTAATTTGACAGAATCAGAGGTTTCTAGCGGCATATCCTTTAGCGTGACTTCATAAAAAGGCAATACTGAAATATACTCGTCAATTTCCATGCGCTCTAATGCATGGGCGGTAACGCGCACCGCATCATTATGCAGCCTTATTATTTGTCTTACTCGCGCCTTTACCCCTATTCTGTAAATGTCTTTTGGAGAAGGATTTTTTGTAGCAGCATGCTTTTGCGTAACCAAAAACACCTCGCGATTTTCTTCTAATGCGTGGTTTAAGGCTAGGACGGATTTATCACGGGAAAGGTCAAAATTAATCGTTTGACCCGGAAATGCAACCGTACCTCTAAGAGTAATCATAGAAAACCGCACCGGGCTTTCTATTATATTCTCGTCTATCGGGATTTCATTTTCCGTTATTGGATTGTTTTCTTGTATTTCTTCCATAGTTTTTTTTGATTTTATCTTGAACCTTGCTTTAGCGACAATTCGCCTAGGAAACGAAAGTGCGTTAACTTAATCAGAGTTTCCCTTAAGCAGATTTTTCTTTCTTATCAGCTAATTCTTCTAAAACTGTTTCTATCTTTTTGCGTCTTAAAATCGTAGGCTGCTTTTTATCTATGATACTTTCACGCGTAACGATAACTTTATAGATAGATTTATCAGAAGGAACTTGAAACATTACATCTAGCATAGCGGTTTCTAAAATAGATCTTAATCCCCTAGCGCCTGTATTTAATTCAATTGCTTTTTTTGCAACAGCCTCTACCGCCCCCTCGTCAAAGCCAAGTTCGACAGAATCCATTTCCATAAGTTTTTTATACTGTTTTACAAGCGCGTCTTTTGGCTCTGTTAATATTTTAACCAAAGCAGATTCGTCTAATTCCTGCAAACTAACCGTAACAGGCACTCTGCCTACAAATTCGGGAATAAGACCATACTGAATCAAATCCTGCGGCTGAATATCACATAAAACTTCATCTTTTTTGATATTGTCCTTAGAATGTACCACACCGCCAAAACCTAATTGTGCATTAGAAGAGCGTTTTTGAATGATTTTTTCTAAGCCGACAAAGGCGCCGCCAAAAATAAACAAAATATTGGTAGTATCGATATTGATACATTCTTGCTGCGGGTGCTTTCTGCCGCCCTGCGGGGGTACGCTGGCTATCGTACTTTCAACAATTTTTAATAAGGCTTGCTGTACACCCTCGCCGGAAACATCGCGCGTGATGGACATATTTTCGCCTTTTCTTGAAATTTTGTCAATTTCGTCCACATATATAATGCCTCTTTGCGCGCGCTCAATATCAAAATCAGCACTTTGAATAAGTTTTAAAAGCACATTTTCGACATCTTCACCCACATAACCTGCTTCAGTAAGGGTGGTAGCGTCAGCAACAGCAAAGGGCACATTTAAAATTTTAGACAAGGTTTGTGCCAGCAATGTTTTGCCGCTTCCGGTAGGTCCTAATAGCAAAATGTTACTTTTTTTAAGTTCTATCTCATCAGCAGCAAGTTTTGGAGCATTAGTTGGAGCAGCCGCTTTCTTACCCTTTGCCTGCTTTGTTTTTGGTCTTTGCGCCTCGTT
>Ga0131853_10006117_pt1 | contig 21737 bp, 16 predicted proteins | sample TergutLab28metaG_FD_92764 | JGI IMG/M metagenome (GOLD analysis project Ga0131853, IMG submission 92764) | Labiotermes labralis P1 segment gut microbial communities from Petit-Saut dam, French Guiana - Lab288 P1 (version 2) (version 2) | ecosystem: Host-associated > Arthropoda: Insects >... | reverse complement strand
GTCATAACTCCGTAACCGTCCAAAATCGGACACATGTTTATATGAACTTTTTTGATCACAAAGACCTAGGAAATCACCTCCTGCAGTTATGCCCTAAAGTCGTGAAACACCCTGTATATAATTCAGTGTTACAGTGCCAGAAATTAAGCTCATAAGCCCTCACATTTCTTCTTGGACTGCTTGACCATAGGAGATGGAACTGGTAGGTTGTTCAAAAATTTCGGTAAATAGCTACCAACATACATTGTGTAAAGTGCCAGTTGAGTTATGGCCTCTTCCTGCATTTAATTTAGTATACTGGGTTATCAAAATAAATCTTTGTATTTCTTGATATACTGAACACTGATGTTGATATGGCATAGGATATTTATTCACATAAGAATATCAAGTGTGATCCATGTGCATTCATTGCCATTACTGAAAGAAGTTTGCATATTTTTCATAATTGCAGGCATTGTTTCTTTACTTACACAGGAAGCTCGTGATTCACGGAGATTATGTTATTAAAAAATCCCACAAATGGTAGAACCGTTGTGAGCAAAGTTAACCCTTTGATGCTGGAATTAAATCCCTTTGAGCAACGCTGCCTGCTGGAATTTTTTACTGGGGCTTTTAAATTTTAATGCTTACTCTTAGGGGGAAAAAAGCATATCTCATAGACTTTTCCTTAAAATTTAATGAAATAAAATTTTGCACTGTGCTTATGAATTGGTTAATCTGGAAAAAGATGTTTACCTATTTTTATAATAAATTTAGGCCTGTGAATCGCATGTATTATATCAAATGTGGTGTAAATAGTTCATTACTCACACACTCATAATTCTGCTGGCTGCTGTATAAGGTCTGTGGAACCTTGGATCATTTTTTATCATGACACACAGTATTCACAAAGAGGGTGATATATTACAAATTTATGTTTGTGTGATACTCTGTGAAACAAGGCACCACGCACAGGCCACCATCACAGCTGGCACACTGTGCCCTTTCTTTGACCATGAGAACACAGATGGCAGAACAGTGGGTTGATTTTGCTGGGCACTGTTTGTTATGGCTACTTCTTCTGAGGCTGGCTGCTGCTGCTGTTCCTCTTCTTCCTCAAAATAGTCTTCTAACATCGCTAGCTTTCACAGCTGTTTCTGAGGCCGCGTCATCAACCAGAATTTCACTGATGGCTTCCTTCTCAAGTTTTATTTTTTTCCCGCCATTGCTCGAGACCCACAATCATCTGCCTTGTTTAGACTACTATGTGTGACTCGGCACAGTTTCAGAAATGTAATACCAGTAAGATATGAACTTCTTTTACAGTGACAGCAAAACAGATGTGATTGCTGTATAAAAATTCCAGCTATTCGATGGTGCCCAAGACGTTACTAGATTGACGGCTGTATGTAGCATGTTACTACTCCACAACCCCTACAGATTACCCCAGCACTACATGTGGGCCCTTCTGTAGCTATAAATGTCGAGTTTTGTGGATACCTCTGATTTTTGAGCATTAGTTTTGTCTGAATTATGTGGGTACAGTATGCCACTGATAACCTTTCTGCTCAACAACTAGAGTTCGCTTCATAGGCCAGTGTTGATATTTCAACCCACAGTGAACTCCAGAGCAAGCGACAGCCAAAGCAAGCAGTGTCAGAACCGTATCAGTCAGCTGGGAAAAATGCGCAGTTACTAAGTGTCTGCGTATATATCGGTGTTTGTGGAGGGGTTTAGGAGGTGGAGGGGGTACATTCTAGCTCCTGAATGAAAGTCTGACCTTCATGGGTCCTGAAGCATAGCGAGCCACGGCAGTTAACCGAATAGGAGTGAACAAAATTCCTCCAAACTTCGACACACTGTTTGCGACGTATATATAAGTTGTTGGGCTATTTAAAAGGCTAACTGCGCGCCTTATATATAAGTCGTTGGCATTAAAGGTTAAGGCCTTACAGGGAAATGGTATCAGGGGAACCAAGGACAAACAAAAAATCTTGGACTCTGCATTGTGGTTGTATGACCACATAGGCTCCTCCCTGACCACAGCACCTCTGACTGACAGCGCTTTCCATACCTCATCTTCCAGCAATACACACAAGGCCCTATCCATCTTTTTGAGGAAGAGGTTACAACAGTACACAAGCAACTTTGACACTCATTGGAGCACTGGCCTTGTGCTTTCCATGATCTGTGTACATTTTTCTTGAAACGAGTAGTCATTTGTTCAAGTGATGATGTGATCTGACGGCAACAATTCTCATTCATCTGTCCAATGTACGGAACATATCTTTCTCTTTTTATCCTTACCCACTTCATTGGCACATCTGTCAACATTGACAGATAATGTTTCCAAAAATGGTGAAAAGTACATTCAAAGTACACATTATGCTTATTCCAACTACTGCACATAACGTTGTTTGTGCTGCCACATGTTTCAGCCACATGTTGTAGCAATCATCTGGGAGCTGTAATATTACAAAGACACAAGCAGCATATTAAATGACAGTAAATGGTAAACATATGGACATCAGCATTATACAAGAGTCACTTGATGTATACTGTTATTAAAAATTATTCAGCTTAAAATAATTCTGTACCTCAATTGACTCCTCTATAATGCTGATGTATATATGTTTACCATTTACTGACATACGATGAGGTGCGCATGTCTTTGTAATATTATAGCTCCTTCATGATGGTTGCAGTAGGTGGCTGACACTTGTAGGAGTACAAAAAACCAAAGTTTGTGCAGTAGTTGGAAGTACAGTATTGTGCAGAAGACAGCTGCGTGTAATATGTATAACATTAAATATACAATCAAAGTACTTTCTGTGCTATATGATATCTAGTGGTACTTTCCACAGCGGGTTTTATTTTTGCCTTCATTTCTGTCTTATGACACTAAGTTTCATGGTAGACGGTTACCAGCATTTTGGAGAAACTCCATTTGAGGGTAGAATGTGGAAATGTAGAGGCAGCATGTAGGTAACCACCTACCAGACTACACAGTTCCCAGGATGACCATAATGTAAGGAACTGTGTGGTATTTGTTCTCATTCTGCCTCTTCCACCTTTCTTCTAGTATTTCAATTACTACTACTACTACTGCTGCTGCTGCTTTTGTGACTCCTGCTACTACTGCCCCTATCATCATCATCATCATCATAATCCTGCTCCCTCCATCACAAGGGTAGATCAGCTGTGTCCCAGAAGGTGCTCCTGTTCATAGTGAAGCCATGGGGACCTCAAACCTGACTGCTGCTCTTGCTATTTCTGGCTTATGCTATAAGTGAAGAACATGTTTCTAGATTGCAGCAAAACAGACAGTTATTTTAATGTTCCTTATTTCAGAATGAACATGAGGATGTATACTACTGTCCAAAGTGCAGCAAGGGTTTCTACTTGTTCCCTGTCCTGGAAAACCATGTTCAGGATTGTCTGGACTCGCTAACCTAATCTTAGGTATGTGTATCGGTTATGCTTGTAAACATTGTAGTGATTACACATGTCTAACAGTGTCATCACATATTTTCATAGTATATAACCTACTGCTGCTAATAGAGGCAAGAAAAACTTGTATTTTTTAATATTATCACTTGTACCAACTCCAAACTTGTGTTGTGGCAGTTTTGTAGCACATGTTGTTTTATGTGGACATTGACCTGATTGCTACTGCATTCAGCTGTGAGAGTTAGGCTACAGTAGTTTATCAGTAATTTTAAAATTTGTGTAAGAGGTGCCATATTTTCTTCCATTGGAAGCCAGGATATCTGATACAGTAATACCAAATACAACAGCAATAATAACTAAGAAGTAGGAAGTAGGTGGCTGCAGTAGAGAACCATTTATGTTATTTTATCATGGAGAAACATCTTCTGGCCAGACAGTAAAAATTGACTTTTGGTATTGCAGTGTCTTTCATTGAAACTGCTTGCATAACTGATTCTGATTTTATTTTTTTAACTAAAATAGAGTAGTCAGCAGGAGTGTAGCTATTGATGCCTATATATAAAAAAATTGCACACACAGTAAATGTACATTATACAGTTGTAGTGAGAACCAGTTATATGCAATTAAATATGCAAGTTACTTTTATGTTGTAAAAACATGTAGTATAAGAAAGTGTGTGGGTGGACAAAAAAATGCAGGCTGGAAAAAGTGAACATTAACAGAGAAGGAAGGTAGTACTAAATTAAAAATACAGTGGAATAGGGTGTATGACACTGCTTTGAGTGGAATAACTTCTGTGATTTCTTGCAAATGTCTCAGAGTTACAAGAATTGCAGTGGCATCCAGTAACAGAAGTTATGAAACTTTAAAAAGTAACATTTATTCAATTTCCTGTTATTTGGCTGAACAGTTCAATCATTTTTGAATGCAGAAAATTAGATCTTTTCGTTTAAAGTATTAATTTCATCGTACACTTTGCTGCCACTTGGAATCTGTCACCTGAGGTACCCGCACCACTTGACTTTGAACTGTGCGCGTGCCCACATGTCCATATACAAGTGCACATTTCAGAGATACATACATGTACAAGAACCAAGTTACATCTTTTCCATATATGTGATTGATGACATGCCCCACTTCTAACATTGTCCCTGTGGCCCACATTAAAATTGTCACCATATTCATTCCATAATTTATATACTCTTGATAAGTTTTATTTTACCATTGCTATTAGTGGCAAGTGGACTTGCCGTTCTGGCACTTTAAAAAATATTAGAACATATCAGTGAAGGTGTTGTGTTATGAACATTCAGCAACTCATTATGTCTATAACTTTGGGAATTATTGTACTTTGATTTGTTTGTGCCCTTGTCCTCATTTCAAGTCATGTGAATTGCATTTGCATTGTTTAAGGTTTTGGTTAGTGACCTGTTTAAAGCCCTGTAAACTTTTTTAAATGACACCTGCCTATTCTTGCAGCCACATTTAAATGGCAGCAAGTCTTACTGTTGCAGTGTTACCTAATTTCTAGTTATTTGGTGTATAAAGTAGAATTCATTACATGGTCAAAGAAGACCACAGAGAAAGAGCATAAGATTGCTATTGCTGTGTGTTGATGGTAACAGTATATCAGCAGTGAGTGCCAGCTCAAAAACATCTCAGGAGACATGGTATGGGTGTTTGGAACAAGTGGCCAGCTACGTCTTGGAAACCGTGTTCTTCAACACAATATGTATAACTGTATATAATTCAGGTCATTTAAAATTGACTGAGTAAATATAAGAAGAATTGGCACTATTAGTCTCTTTAATAATATGTGATTTTATCTAAGGAAATGTGCATACAAGTAGTTCAGTGGATAATGAAGTAAAGTTTAAAGTTAGACATTCAGTTGTGTTTTCATTTAATTTAGTTAATAAGTATTAACTGTTAACACAACTTATTGTGATTTTGCAACAGCAAGTTCTGACTGTACAGGGTCATCAAAAGGCTAAAACTTGATAAAACACTTAACAATTCATACACTCGCTCTGCTGAACTGAGATCTTGTGTTTTACACTTATGGATGTTTTATTTTTGTACATGTTGCTTCTGTGATACATTAAAATTTAAGGATGAAATAAATATAATTAATATGCAGGTATGCGCCACATAACGACATCCGATCAACAACAGACTGCATATACAACAGTGGTCCCTTAAGATAACATTTTAATATAATATTATGATACCATTATACCTCTACTCCCCATATGGGCTGTATGGCCTGTACAGAGCCTCAGTGCCTGTACAAGGGTGCACTTTACCTTTTTATAATACCATTCTGTTTCAGTTGCCTACAGTATTCAGTACAGTAACATGCTGTACAGGTTTGCAGCCTAGGAGCAGTAGGCTATACCGTATAGCCTAGGTGTGTAGTAGGCTATACTATCTAGATTTGTGTAAGTACACGTTCACACAAAGGTGAAATCGCCTAATGACGCATATCTGTAATGGATGGGTGGTGTCTTGACAATATACTGTTTGCATATCTCAGTATACAGTTACCCGTAAGGTCGTTCCTGTAATTGTGTGTCAAAATAAGATTAAGATTTTCTGCATTGGATGATATTTTGCTGTTGCTCGTCTGAGTATAATATTGTAACAGTAGGCCCGTGGGTTTAACAGATAACAGCGTTTTCCACTAAAATTCAAAGCAGCAAAACAGCCAGTAATTGAAACAGAACATTGACAAGAGATTACCCTGCATTCATACATTCGGTACTCTGGGCACATAGCCCTGTCTTCATTGTGCTTAGTTCTGTCGTCTGCTGATGCTTACAGCACTGACGCCAGTCTCAAACACAGTACTTCACAGATTTGCTTCCACCCCCTTCACACCATGCAGTTCCTCAGCTAAATCCCCTTCACTACCCCGTCCACTCTTGTCACTCTGCTATACGCCACACACTGACTCTCCTTGACATGACTGTCCATCTCGCTATCCGCTGGTACTATATGCTGCTTGTTGTATTTCTAGAATCTTTTTCCTTCTACAGGAAATGTCTGGCATACTGGCAGCCTTGATATTAGAGGCTTCACTGGTGACCACTCTACTAGGTGCTGTTGCCCTCTATTACAATATTTACAGTTTCTCAGGAGATGGTTTGTGATCTTAACTCATGCCATTCACAGCCGTCATGCGTATCACTTCTCGAGCTGTGATACAAGTGACATTAACTATATTTATTTTGTCCTTCAATTTTAGTGTATCACAGAAGCTGAAATTCTTAAATTGCAGGTTAAAAATATATTTAATTTTTGTTACTTAAATACAGCTACAGTAGAAGTGGCATACAGTGTTTTGTTTCTTTTGTACTTTTATATAAGTGGCCAGTTGATCCATTGTGTGACTGCAGGATCATTTTGTTGCCAGCCTGCCTGTTAGAAGTGAATTTAGAGTGACAGTTTTCTGGGATTTTTCATAGTAGAGCTTAAAAAAAATGAGAATTTGCACAATCCATGTAAAAATTACTTGCACACCGTAAGAAGTAAGCATCTGGAAATGGTTCTTTACTATAACCAACAAATGCACAGTTTTATCATAACAGTATATATCACAACAGTCTCTTTGTGTAATCTGTACTCCTACTTGTTTCAACACTTTTCTGTCATCATCAGGGAGTTTACAAACAATGCCTTGCTAGGTTACACATATTCTTCAAATTGCAGCATGTGTGTAACTGAGCAAGGCGTTGGTTGTATGTGTACTCTCTGATGATGACACGAGAGTGTCGAAACATGTAGGAGTACAGATTACACAAAGAGACTGTTGTGTTAGATACTTTTATGATATAATTGTGCATTTGTTGGTTATAGTAAATAATAAAAGATGAATGGAACCTGCATTAAAATAATCTTGACATGGTATTTCTTTTTCCTTGATGTGTGTTCTGGAAGTTACATGTATGAAGCCTGTGCCATTCCTCTTTTAAAATAATATAAATTATAGTAACAGGTTTTATATTTGAGGTTTTCATGACCATGAGTGTTCAGATGTGGTCTTCAGCATTGTGTTACTGTGTAATCATGTGAGAGTGTAACAGTATATCTGATGAATGTACTGCCTCTGTAAGGGTGAAAAGAGGGAACATATTTCTCAAAAATCTTAATGTCCACATACAAAATTGTATGGTGTCAACAGAACACCATGATCTGAAAAAATTCTTTTGTGTGTGTGTGTGTGTGTGCACGTGCGCACGCACGCATGCCATATGCTCAGAGGAGAAGGAAAACATTTTGTCCCTTCATTTCATCTGCTATTTGTATTTGGGGATAGTCAAGGTTAAAAAGGGCCACACAAAAGTAGGTCTTGTTTGAGGGTTGTTTGACCATGTATCTTCATCATGAAATAAAGTGAAATGCCAACTTGATGCAACAATGTAATTTATTGAAGTTTCCTTAGCTCGACATGTTTCGGGTGCATACGCCCATCATCATGAGCACTAGATGTTAATTTGCAGCATATGGTTTTCTGCACTGTGTAGAATGAGACAACACGAAGCGTGTGCATAGTGACCACATTCTGTGATATATATGCATTTATCAGTGTGGTCTGTGGAGTATTATATAGGGGTGTATGTGTGGTAACCGGTGGTATGTGCTCACCTGGTTGTGGGTGGGGCGTGTTGTTGTGGGGGCTTGTGGTGAGAGGTTTCTTGGTGTTAGGGGTTTTTTTGTGTGTTGTGTTTACAGTTGTGCATGGGTTGTGGATGTCTAGTGTAGTGGTTAGGTTGGCTGGCGGCTAAGGGCGTGTGGTGTGATTAAAATATTTATCCATGTTAAAGATTTGAATAAATTTTAAATACCCCAGTTTGTAGATAGGTGGTGGTCCTGAGAGCTGCAGCATAGGCCGTGTGTACGTTTTGGATTGTGCCATGAAACTGGTTTTGTCATGTTGGGGGGTATGTACAGTTTATTCAAGTGACCAGAGTTTTGTATTGTTCAACATTCTGCTTGTATGTTCATATATCCTGTAAAACACTGATGCTAATGTTCATGCTGATTGTAAACATTATATCTCTGAATGGGTAAGAGATATTCCGAATTTGTATTGTGATCTTGAAAATAATTTTTTTATGTCCACAAAACTGGATGTTCCTTATTGCTTGTGGATGGCTGAACTTACTATGATTTCGTTTCAGTGTGTGAAATATTCTCTCCTTTCTTAATCTCTTACAAAACTTAGCATTTCAAGTATAAATATTGCACATTGTCTTCACAACAACTGTGAAGGACACAGACACTGAAAAATAGAATTCTTTTAAGCATTCTTTACATCAAAGTGTACAATAGAAACTTCAATACAGTTTGTAGTATTAAATTTTTTAGGTTTGTTTATTTTAACATGTGACATGACACAGAATTCAGTTTATATGTATCAGTTTAAAAATTTTAAACTAAATTTCCTGTTGGGACTGGGAAGTGAATGTATGAATTTTGGACCATAGACATTAGTTTTGCACTGTATCTGTTACCTGTGTGATTGTGTGGATTCTATTTAAATGTCTGAGGCTGCATCAAGAGCAGATAGCAATGTAGGTAGCACTAGATAAGAAAATAATTCTTATTGTTTTGTCACATGGACTAAAGTAGGTAACTCAGTAGCATTTTTTGCACTGAATTCAAATATATTGCTAGTTTTTTTCTATCAGGGAACTATTTAAGTGACGTGTGGTTAAGTTGGGAGAAAACCTGTATTTACATGTTATTGCAATGAGTATGTATATTACCTAAAAAGCAACAGTGGATGACTTTCTGCTATATTTTGCCTTTGGAACCTTTCTTCTGTGTGTCCAGCAATAATTGGCTAGCACTGGCCTTGGTACCGCTTTTCCATGGTGGAAACTTCCTGGTGAAATCACTCTCCTTACTAATTGCTCACTGTCCCAAGTTTTTCTGGGAAGAAGTCTAAGTGAGAATCTGAGAAATGCAAATTTAAAGACATATTGTACCCCATAGCCTTGCAGGATTGTACAAGATAAGCCAACATATCATGATAGTTTTCTGCCATGTGATTTCCCAAAACACTGGTAGTGTCATTTTTCAGTGATTTCGATGCTGCTTTTTCCATTTCACTTAGCTGGTCTGTAGATTTTACATGCTGTATTAACTCTCTTACTTGGAGTGCAACAAATACCCCTTCTTTGATTTGAGCATCACTTTTCCTGGGAACTTCTTTTTTCAAATACATAAATCTAACACTATTTTGATCCGTGGCATTGACGAAGTTTTTTTGTGTGTCCAAGTTTGATGTGCAGCAGAGGTAAGTAAACTTTTTCAGGGTTTATTAATGGAGTATTTACTGCATTTTTCTGTCCTGGAATAAGTGATTCTTGTTTAGGCCACTTTTCTTTGCATGTAATGATGGTTTCTGTCCTTACTATCCCACTCACACAGAGCAACAAAACTTTGTATAGCCAAGCTCCAAGTGAAGCAAAAGAGCAATGACCCTTAAATCCCCACAAATGTTCAGGTATATATTTCATACTGGATCTTTTCCAGAAGTAGTTTCATAGTGGGAAATTATTCACGTTATGTAGAAGTACAGCTTTTAAGCTAACTTTTGAAGAGTCGGTAAACAAATATTACTCACTTGGATCATGCTGGTGTTCAGGAGCTTTTGTAACAGAGCTAAACTTCATTACAAAATACCAGGTTGTTTTCTTGAGAGAAAAATTCTTTGATTTCATTTTGGCGATTGTGAAAGTAACATATTTCGTTGTCTTGGTGGAGAAGATACCGTGTTTTTGGTCTCCAACCCAAGAGTTTGGCTTCTTTTTGGATAAATTCAAATCGCAGACAAGGTCGTTAAAATCTTCTTGTGTTAATAAATGGTGTTCAAATGAGGAACAGCTTGCTTGAAATGTCGGATCACAATCACCATTGCCCCCTTCAAGAGTTGTCACTGCTAAAAGTCAGATTTTTGCAGAGGATTTGTTACAGGAAACTCTTGACCATGTGGGACAGGCCTCATTGCAGATGACAAATCTGGATATTTCACTGTGTGTTTGGATTTGGAGGTGATCCCTATTATGTTTGTAGAACAAAAGTAACAATCGGATGAGTGGTCCTTTGGTTCCCCCCAATCAGTGGGAATGGTGAATGGCATTTGGCATGAACCATTTACCCATCTTGTGAGAAGCCTCACACACATTACACAACAAATATAATGGGCTGAACTTTTATCTTTGTCACACATTTTATACCCAAAATAAATCTAACACTTCTTAATGAGTGGGGTAAAATTTGGCTTTTGAGATTTGAAGGTCACACACATTAAAGAAGGTATCAGGATGATTTAAACTTTCCTTGGCATGATTGAAATAATATACACAATCCTTTTACACAAAGCACTTCACTAAAAAAAAACACAACACTTGCAACTTATAACAACCAAGTCTGGCTCACCATTAGCAGTACAGTGTTCCTAAAGCAAGCTTCCCATTAGTTTCATGTCCCGTGTCAGTACATATCTGAGCTTGCACAGTCTAGCTGTGAGTGGGCTCAAGTGCCTACTGTCATTGTTATGATTAAGTTTCCTTACACACTCTAGCTGTGAGTGGGCTCAAGTGCCTACTTTCCTTGTTATGATTAAGTTTTCTTGCACAGACTAGCTGTGAGTGTGCTCCAGTGCCTACTGTCCTTGTCATCATTAAGTATCCTTGCACAGTCTACCTGTGAGTGTGTTCTAGTGTGTACTGTCCTTGTCATGATCAAGTTTCCTTGCACAGCCTAGCTGTGAGTGTGCTCCAGTATGTACTGTCCTTGTCATGATTAAGTTTCCTTGCACAGTCTAGCTGTGAGTGTGCTCCAGTGTGTACTGTCCTTGTCATGATTAAGTTTCCTTGCACAGTCTAGCTGTGAGTGTGCTCCAGTATGTACTGTCCTTGTCATGATTAAGTTTCCTTGCACAGTCTAGCTGTGAGTGTGCTCCAGTGCATACTGTCCTTGTCATGATTAAGTTTCCTTGCACAGTCAAGCTGTGAGTGTGCTCCAGTGTGTACTGTCCTTGTCATGATTAAGTTTCCTTGCACAGTCTAGCTGTGAGTGGGCTCCAGTGTCTACTCTCCTTGTCATGATTAAGTTTCCTTGCACAGTCTAGCTGTGAGTGTGCTCCAGTGCATACTGTCCTTGTCATGATTAAGTTTCCTTGCACAGTCAAGCTGTGAGTGTGCTCCAGTGTCTACTCTCCTTGTCATGATTAAGTTTCCTTGCACAGTCTAGCTGTGAGTGGGCTCAAGTGCCTACTGTCCTTGTTATCATCAAGTTTCCTTACCCACACTATGTTCAAAGTATAATAGTGTGTCATCCATATTTAAAACAGATTGGTAGTATGACAAGAAAAACTAAATTTGCTAAAATTGCATTTTCAGAAATTCTGTCACCCAAAAATGGAGGGTGATATAGCATTTCTAAGAGCATTTAAATTCAACATGGAAAAATACATAAAGAAATTAGTTTTCATGTGACAAAAATTGTGTTTATGAATGTTACTGCTTCATCACCACTGCCACTGCCACCACACAATTAGTCGTCATTGTGATTTTCCATGAGGCACCAGTTATGGCTACAATGACAAGAAAAAGAAGTCTGAAGAGGGAGCTAGATTTGACAGAGAATAATAACACATACTTTGTTATTTACAATGTGCATTTTTTGGGGGGTGTGGTTGTGGCAGTCTGATGGTGTTATTTGCATATACAGTATAAATATGTTACTAATTTTGTGAATGTTAGTTTCATGAAATTACAAAAAACAAACACTTGTTGCCATCACATTTTTTTTTACACACATAAACATGAGTTATTTTCTGTAAGGTTGCCTACTGATTGTACGAAGCACACTCAGTGATGTTCCTCACAGAGTCTTTGGGTATAATAATTTTAGGAAATTTATTCCAGTTACTGCCATATTTTCAGTGTATAAGGTGGTCCACTGTATAAAACACACTGGTTGAGAAGAAGATATTAAATTGTTTTTTCCAGTGTTTGTGTATAAGGTACATTGTGATTTTTAGGATATTGATAATGATCTTCAGATGTTAGCTTGCTGTTTGAGTAGGTTACCAAATGATTGTACAGTATTCTTAGTATTTCTTTTGTGCCTATTCAGAGTATTCAGTAAAGGGTAATGACATGTAAGAGAGTGTTCAGAGTGATTTGTGTTGTGATGGTTGTTGGTAGTAGAGTGACGTAGAGTCCTTAAATTGTAAGTTTTCACTTAACAGTGTGTCGTCCACCATTCTTACATGTTGAGCATAATATAGGCTACAGGCTGGACGATTTTGGGTTCGAGAGAAGGGGCAAGAAGTTTTTCTTTTCTCTAGGGCATTCAGGCTGTATCTCAGGCCCAGTGACCCTTATATTCAGTAGGTATCGGAGGCTCTTTCCCTGGGGAGAAAAGTGGCCAGAGCATAAGCCTGACCACTTTCCTCCATGTAGCAGTGGTTTAAGTTAAGTGAGGGGAACTGTACCTTCCATCCCCTATGTATGCTTTCATGGCATGCACAGGGACAACTTTACCCTTACCCTTTCATGTTTTCTCACACTTGTAAAGAGTTAAAACTTAACAGTTACAGCCAGCTGCATGCTCTGTCTCATAGCCTGCCCATTTGTTGTAATATTAGGTGGTGCTTTGTAATTGCTGGAGTTTGAAGTTGACCCCTACATTGACTGTCAGGGCATAGAATGCAGAGTGATTTATTTTCTCTTTTCCTGTGCACTCACAGTTACATTTGCAACCAGTTTTATTTTGCAACAAAGACAAGTAATTTACTTCCTCAGGTGAGGACAGACAGATGTGGAAAAATGTACTTGTTCTAAAATGTGCAGATATTGTTGAGACCTTAAAGGTTAATTTATCGTGATGGTATTACAGTTGTTACTTTTTAATATGTAGTTGTATTTTGTTTTCAAATTGTTGGTGTCAGTTTGGAATGTTGGTTGCATTATGAGAGTAGCAGCTTGCTTGAGCTGAGAACAGAAGCCCAGACATTTCTGGGATATTGCTTTGGTTGTTGCATTTGTATTGTAGTGTTGGCAATGTGTACAGCTGCAGTTGCCTTCCTTTATGCTAAGAGTATACTGCATTCAAGCATGTGTGAACATCATACTTCACTGTGCTGCAGTTTTATGTAAATAAAATTGTATAGTAGCATTGGAATGGTAGTGTAGATGGAAATGTATATTTGGTTTCTTCAATACACATTACTTTCTGTTTTGTTATGGTGATTAAATCAGTAAGGATGATGTGGTTAGGATATACAAGGTGTTACTGGAGGGGTCTGCCATACTTCAGGAGAACATCTCATAGGTTACATTACGTTAGTGTAACCAAAAATAACTGTATCTGAAGTTGAACAATTATGAAGATAATGACAAGATAAGTTTTTGAAGAATAACAGCTGTTATACATGTATTTATTCCCAAATATTGAAATGAGGAATTTGTAGTTTCTGTAATGCTAATACCATTACATAACATATAATTAGCATATGACAAAAATTTTGATTAAGCAAGAAATACCTGCACTAGATTCTTAAAAATCGCCCATAGGTTTCCAGGTACTTCACATAGCACATGTGGCTTGGCTTGGCTTGGCTTGGCTTTCAGCTATCAGCTCAAGGATGGGCCTACATAGTGTACAGATAACAGGTGCAGTATGTGGAACCACAAAAAGACCACATTTTACTGATATCTCCATTATGATTGTCAATTTTAGGTATGGGTATGTTTGGCTACATCAGTGTAAATTAATCTGAGGAGTGTTCTTCAAAATGTGACCGATTCCTCCAAACACTGTATTTCACATGGGTAGGGCCAGGTAAGATTTGCTGCCTGAGCCAGCCTTTGCTGCCCTCTTCTTTCATGATCAACCGTATCTCCTATGTCTGCACGCTTCCGCTGTAAAGGAATTGTGATAATAATATAGTCAGTTTTATGAGGTGAAGGTGTCATTGGATATCACAGCTTATGGACTTCCCCCCCCATATTTTGTCACCCTGGGTGCCTGCTAGGTTTACCCGTTTGGTTGAGGTGGATTGCACATAGTGTAACAGAAATTTATACAAAGACTTACAGGAAGATATTGAGGGAAGGGGCCACCTGTGCAAACTGGGCATTCACAGGATAACAGTATGGTAGGTCTGAAGATTTGAAAGGGACTGAAGTGGGATTTATGGTGTCATACTTTCAGGTTCTGTAGCAGGTTTGAAGTTTTTAATGAGTTTCACGAGTGAATGCAGAAGGATTATGACAGCTGGTAGTGGTGAATGTATAGAGAACATGCAAGGGTTTTTAGCCTCACTATAAGCTGCTTGGTACACACAGTAGCCTATTTTCTGAGCTGTCAGTACTCAGCTGATCAAAAATTTTGTTTTATGGACCTCATCACTCAGGATAGGGACATGTGACAGGCACTTGTGAATGTGGTGTTAACCTTCGGGTTCTTTAAAGTGCAGGGAATTTCTTTACTAGCTGAGAACCAGTTAGCTTCCCAAGAAAGACTCTGCTCCATGGAGTAAGTAAATTAGTTGTGGATGTCATCATACAGACTTTACTTGGGGCCATATTTTGAGGCATTTCACATTTCTTCAGTCCTCTCTCTGTAGGTCTCTCCATGTGTTTTTCCCATTCATAATGTAATCTGTGTTCTGTGCAGTGTATATTACCCTTCCAACCATCCACTATTTGATTACTAAAATAACTTCACATGAAGGGTAAAAATAATGGGTCCTCAAATTTTGATTTTGCGAATTTGTAAATTATTTCTCTTCTTTTTACATAAAAAGAAGAAAAATAATTTACTTGTCTCAGAATGTTGTTCTCAAAGTACGTACCTTGCAACATTGCATAACAGTGGGTAGAGTTGTTTTATGTATGTGGGAACACTCCTCATGTCCAGATATAGCCCTTTCCCGGCGACGTCAACAACCAGCACCGATAGTCATTCGCCCGACCCTGCAAGCTATGCCTGCGAACCAATCGCATAGCAGGCGTTCCAGCGGTAGCACTGGATGAAAGCCGACATGTCCAGGCTTCTAATAGCATTCTCTGCTATCAAAAGGAGTATATGCGTTTGGCAGTACAACCACGCTGCCCGGTACCAAAAGGAATACCGACGCAATGCTATACCGGACAGTCACTGCTCAACAGTAGGACTAGCAGCATCCGGCCCTGACTGAGCTAGCAACGTGACGATTCCTGACGGAGCTACAGACTTCTGTACGACTAAGATCTTCAATAAACACCCAAAATACGTGTTTACCGTAGTAAATTCATAACAACCCATCCTGCAGTAACCCACATATTGGTGACCCCGAACGCAGTTCGAGTTAGCCGTCATGCGCCATAGAGCGAAATTCAACTACGTCGTGTCGCAACTCCCCTAGCAGCACGCGGCCGAGGTAGAGGGCATTACACCACCTGAGCACGAACACTAGGATCGGCTTCAAGCAGAGTTGGTGTGCCGGTTGTCCACCTCACGCGAACAACGCGTGAGAACTCTCGCACGAGGAAACGGGCGACCGGAAACCATCCCAGTTCCTTCGGCACCTCAAGGGTCTGGCACCTGACATGCCGGACGACTTTCTTTGCACCATCTGGGCCATTCTACCACCTCACGTCCAAGTCATAGTCGCCGGCCAGACTGAGGGCAGTCTGGACTCCGCCTCGCACCTCGCTGACAGGATTTTGATGTCACTCCCCAACCTACCACAGCGAGCGTCTCCCCTTCGATGCCTGACAACACATCCGGGCGACTGGAGCGTGTCGAGGAGCTCTCGCACCAAGTGGCCTCACTGCGGTCTTCACAAACCCACAGCCGCTCACACCCCAGAGCCCACCCCCGCAGAAATCCTGACGACACGTCTCCTTCACGCCACGTCTGCTGATATCACAAGCGATTCGGGGACGGAGCGCGAAAATGCATCCCACCGTGCTCGCGCCAGCAGGGAAACTCCACCAGCAGGCGTTAACGGCGGCTAACGTCTGCACGACCTGCTCTGGCCACCTATTCGTCACACCGCATAGCCAAGCAGCGGTACCGAGTGGGCGCTGTGTTCAAACTGCGTCTTCCCACGCAGTGTCCTACAGGGGAGCGGGGAACGCATGTACTACACTCTGTACGCGGCCAATGGAACCACCGTCCTCATATGGATGGACCCCCAGGAGCCTGAACCTGGGACTGCGTCGCGATTCGTGGTGGCAGATGTGAAGCTACCATCATTGCAGTGGGCCTGCTGTTCCACCATAGACTCCGTCGATTGCAGAAACAACCGCGTGCACGACGGGGTCACCTCACTGTCCACGCCAGACCACAGTGCCACCATCGGTCCCCAGTGTGAGTCATCGCAGGCGTCACGCTCCCAGACTGCATCCTGGGGGAATTCGCGGACCTGACAAGACCAACAGGGATCCATCGTCATGTGCGGCACAACACTACATCCACACAGCATCCAACCCTCAGTAGCCTGCCCCCACGTCGCCTTGCTCCTGACCGCTTGGCTGTAGCCAAGGCTGAGTTCGACTGCATGTTGCGGAACGGTACAGGCCAACGTGCCGAGGGATCTTGGTCATCCGCCCTCCACCTCGTGCCCAAGAAAGTCCGGTTGGAGGCCGTGTGGAAATTTCCGACCGCTGAACTGTTCCCGACCGATCCCATTCCCACACATACGGGACTACGCTCACCACCTGTCCACGTGCACCATCTTTTCTAAAATTGATCTCATGAGGGCATATCAAATCCCTGTCCACCGTGACGACATTTAAAATACCAATTACCATACCTTTTGCCCTTATTGAATTTCCCTTCGTGTCCATTGGCCTGAAAAACTCTTCCCAAACCTTTTAGCGTTTTATGGATGAGATCCTAAAAGACTTTGTTGACTTTTGCTTCACCTGTCTGGACGACAACCTTGTCTTTAGCTCTTCCCCCACAAGAGTACGACCAAAACTTCCCTATCCTCTTCACCCAACTCCAAACCTACGGTATCCTAATGAACTTATCCAAGTGCGTCTTCCATGTTCCTGAAATATTTCTGGGATACAAAATCTCACCCCTAGGTTCCCAGCCTCTTCCGGAACGATTCGCAGATTTTCAAGCCTGTCCACATCCCTAGACCATAAGCCGTCTCGGACGCTTCTTGCGAATGATAAATTTCTACCGGCGTTTTCTCCCTCCACGCAGATTCCATTCAAGCCTCTCTTCACGACGTCCTTTCCTGCCCCATAGTTTAGGGTTCCCGTCAACTGAACTCCAGAGCTCATCAGAGCTTTCGGCGAGGGTAAAGAGTGCCTGTTTCGAGCTGGTCTTCTGGCACAGACATATTCGAAGGCTCCACTCGCCCTCGTCACGAATGCTTCAACTAGCGCCATGGGCGCTGTCCAGCGAGTACAAGGCGTCTGGCAGCCCCTCGCCTTCTTTTCCAGGAAACCCAGCCCGGCGCAACAGAAATACAGCGCCTATAACAGCTTTGGGCGATTTACGAGACCGTGAGATAGTTCCGCCACATGCATCAGCTCCGTCATTTCATCCTGACGGACCACAAGCCATTAAGCTTCGCCCTCCAACACAAGAGGGAAAGGTGTTCGCTAAGACAGTTCAAACATCTGGACTTCATCTCCCAGTTCACGACAGACATCCGTCACATATCCGGTCAAGAAAATATCGTCGCCGACGCGCTTTGCCGCGTCGAGGCAATCACCGCTCCCGTAACGCATTACGCGCTAGCCGCAGCCCAGGACGACGATGACGTCCTCCGAACACTGCTGGTGAGTGACAGCCCTACAGCTCGAGAAACCCATTCCCGACACTTCAGTCGAGCTGTACTGATACATCTGCTGGAAAACCACGCCCATACGTCCCATTTCTCCGTCAGGTTTTCGACTTCTTATATTCCGTCAGTCAACCCGGAATGAAGGCAATGGCTAAGCTCTTCTCCCAACGCTTCGTGTGGCCAGCCATTCGAAAAGACTGTCGCACTTGGGCCCTAGATTGCCAACCCTGGCAGCGCTCCAAGGTTTCACGCCACATTATCACTCCCTTTGGTGACTTTCCCCTTCCACGTACCCGCTTCCTACACATCCACATTGACCTAGTCATTCCTCTGCCATCCCCGGCAAGATTCAATACAGCTTCCCTGCAGTCGACCGCTTCACGCGCTGACCGGAATCCTTTCCTGTTCCCAACATCACGCCAGAGACTTTTCACGCCCCCTACTCTCCCGCTGGATATCTCACTTCGGTTGTCTACAGACCCTCACGACTGACAAGGACGCCAGTTTGAATCGCAGCTCTTCCACCCAGCCAAGCTGTGTGGCAAACGTCTCTGCAGGATGAGCCAGCACCATTCTGCCGCCAGTGGCCTCGTGGAACGGCTACACCATACACTTAAATCCGCCATGTGCATACGGATGAGCAGTGGACCGAGGCCATTCCGCCAATCCTCGGGATACGCATCGCTTACAAGGATCTGCAGTCATCCGCAGCATACCTTGTCTGTGGCGAGCTCCTGGCATCACCCGCCCGAAGGTGGAGCCATCCCTCTTCATACAGCAGCTCCACCGCACCATGAACCAGTTGCGACCAGCCCCGGCAGTACGCCATTCATCCCCTTCCATGTTCGTCTACTTGCACGTATTTTTTTGAAATACCAACTTCATCGGCTACTACCCGCACTGTCAAACGTCGATTTGAAGTGATGACATCACACACGTTTTCGATATGTTGGTAATATTTTACCATGGAAGTTCGTTCAGAACGTGTGTAATCTTCAATCGAAGTTCGACCTGTTAAACCATTTGTACCACTCGTAAGTTTAATTACTGTTCATAGGTTCTTCACTACACGCTTGCTGTAACACTTAAAATGTATCAGAAGAAGGTTTTCCTAATTTAAAATGAAATTCCACAAACGCATGAAAATCATTTTTAAAAAACAAAAATCCCCGTACTCATTAAACACTTGTTTACTTTAGCAGACACAGTATGAAGACTAACTAAGATAGAATAATGCGACTGTTGTACGTTGATTTACGAAGTTCACCGCTAGAATACACCACTTGCTGCATATTGCTGCGCGGTCGCGTTGGCACGGTATTTTAAAATTTCGGGAATTTACGGACACCCTTCGTACAGGCTGTCGCGCGGTTGAAGAAGAAAAAGGTTTCTCCACTTTTTCCATATGCCTTAATGGGGTGGTGCACAGGGATTTTTTATTAGCCCTTTTCATATTTTATGGATAAATACGTTTTACTGAACATTTATCTCACGGCAGGAAAGAATAAAGCCGTGTCATCTTGAATGTGACGCCATGTTTAGATTTTAGTGAAACCTTCCAAACCGCGTACCAGACTACGCGGCATCACGTCCCAGACGGCTGCAATGGTAAGATGGTTATGCTTCAGTAAATTTATAAGTGGACAACATTTTAATATTGGTACAATAGCAATACAAGGCGATTTCAAAGGAGACCGAACTTTTGCTATAAAGACTTTATTGCTTATTTTACAGCATTTAAGCACTGTCCCCTTCAAAGTAGTCCCCTCTACTGGCCGTACACCGTTCCCGACGTTTCTTCCGCCGTTGGAATGCTTCCTCGAACGCACTTTCTGTGATGGCGCGCAGTTCTCTTACCGCTTTTTCCTGAATCTCCTTTATGGTTTGGAAACGACATCCTTTCAAAATGTGTTTAAGTTTGGGAAACAGGAAAAAGTCTGCCTGGGCTAAGTCCGGAGAACAGTGGATGAGACACAACGGGTGTCTGATGTTTTGCCATATAACTGCGGATGAGCGACGAGTGAGCCGGCGCATTGTCGTGGTGCAACATCCAAGTCAGGTTTTCCCACAATTCAGGCTTCTTCCTGCTCACAGCATCCTTCAAACGCGCTAAAACGTCATGGTACAACTGTTTATCATCTGACCACGTGACACAAATTCATGATGGACAATGTTTTTCCATTCAAAAATACAGCCAACATAACCTTGATCTCTGACCGACTCATCCGTGCTTTTTTGGTCGAGGAGACCCTTTCCTCATCCGCTGCGACGATTGCATCTTGGTTTCAACATCATACCCATAAACCCATGTCTCATCTGTTATGTTCTTAAGAAAGTTTTCATTACCATTTGCATTGGCAAGCATTTCCTGACTGATTTCAACACGGTTCTCTTTCTGATCGTCAGTCAAACGCTTAACTGCACTGACGCGACGCATCTGAAAATTTTCAGTAAAAATTTTATGGCAATATCCTATGCTGATCCCGACTTCTTCAGCAACTTCTCGGACAGTTAAACGACGATTTCCACGAATCACAGCACGAGCTGTGTCGCCATGATCGTCGTTTATTGCTGTGGAAGATGGTCCAGGTCTGGGATCTTCACCAACAGACATTATGCTCTCTTTAAAACGCTTAAACCACTCATAGCTCTGCGTTCAGCTCATACGGTCCTCTCCCTATGCTTGGTTAAGAAATTTAAATGTCTCTGTAAAATTTTTCCCAGGTTTGCAGCGAAATATCCCTCACACACACACACACACACACACAAACACGTTATTCAAGCTCTTTCTTTGTCATTAATTCGAAGAACGGCTTATGCACGTGCTCAGTTTAGCGGATGTAACTCGACGACAAATGCTTATGGCGAAACGGGACAAATGGCAGTTTGTTGTCAAAACCTGACGCTGCGTGCCCTCAGTCGCAGCGCGCCGTCTATGATCGTTGGCGCGCTATATACAAAGCTCGGTCTCTTTATGAACACGCCTAGGCTGTGCGTTTCAAATTTTACAAAAATCTCGGATTGGACTCGGGATTCATTTTTGGTGTAAAACGAATTTGAGCCCGTAAATAATATGACCGTTACGGTGTAACGCGACTGTACCATATTCAGAACGATGAAAAAAAAATTGTGTATCAGCCATTCCGAGTTGTGTCGATACTGGTGCTGTACTTTGAGTACTATTACATGCGGAATTGACGTCGCTCTACAGAAAATTACTAATTCGGGAACTATGAAAACAGCATTCATTGCATATTATGCATATAGTTTCAAAATGACGGAAGTAACTAAAATCTTTTAATGGTGTCACAGAAATGTATAGACTATAACCAAAAGTGGCGGCCGGGGTAGCTTAGTCGGTATAGCTACTTGCTACGGGTTGGAGGGTCCGCGGTCTGCCCCCCCCCCCCCCCCCCCCCGGCGGGGGCGTTTTGAACTTTTTACACTCCCCCCCCGGCGCCCCCCCCCCACCCCCCTATCAACAACAACCGGG
>Ga0131853_10006116_pt1 | contig 21738 bp, 67 predicted proteins | sample TergutLab28metaG_FD_92764 | JGI IMG/M metagenome (GOLD analysis project Ga0131853, IMG submission 92764) | Labiotermes labralis P1 segment gut microbial communities from Petit-Saut dam, French Guiana - Lab288 P1 (version 2) (version 2) | ecosystem: Host-associated > Arthropoda: Insects >... | reverse complement strand
TTGTGTGTGTGTGTGATGCGTGTGTGTGTGTGTGATGCGTGTGTGTGTTTCTGTTTTGTTTTGCGTGTGTTTGCAATTGTGTGGTGTGTTTTTTGTGTGTGAGTTTTGTGTTGTGTTTTTGTGTGTGTGGTGTGTGTGTGTGTCTGTGGTGCTTGTTTCTGTTTTTTGTGTGGTGTGTTTGTATGCTGTTGGTGTGTTTATTGTGTGTGATATGTGTGTAAGGGGTTTGGTTGTGGGTTGTGTGTTTCTTGTGTTTTTATATTTGTGTTCTGTGTATATTATGTGTGTTCTTTGTGTGTGTGTGTGTGTGTGTGCGTTGTGTGACTTGTGTATGGAGTGTCGGTGTGATGTGTGTGCATGTTGTGCGTGTGCCTGTGTGGATCTTTCTGAGTGTGTGTGGTGTGCGTTTTGTGTTTTTGTAATTGTGTGTGTGATTTCTGTGTTTGTGGTAGTGGAGGTTTGTGAGTTTGGTTTGTGTGTTGTGGAGTTTCTTTGTGCTGCGTGTGTATGTATGTTTGTGTTGTGTGTGTTTTGTTTGGGTTGGGTGTGTTTTATGTGTGCGTGTGTGATATGGTTTTGTGTGTTTGAGAGGAAATGAGCGTGTCTGTGTTCCTTTGTGTGTGTGCTTTGTTTGTTCCGTATATGTGTGTAGGTTGGGTATATGGGTGTGTTATATAATGCGATGTGTGGTATTTGTTTATGTGTGTATTTGTTCGTGCGGGTTTTTTGGTGTGTGTGTATAGATGTGATTTGTGTTGTTTGTATCTCTGTTGTGTATGTGAGGCAGGTGTGTGTGTTGTGAAATTGTGTAGTTTGTCTTTGTTGTGTGACTGTGTGTGATGTGTGATATGTGTGTGTGGGTGTGGTGTGGGCGTGGTGTGTTTTTTGTTCGTGTGGTGTTTAGTGGTGTGTAAACTCATTGGGTTTTTATTTTGTGTATGTGTGTGGATTGTATATTTAGTGTGTGGTAACTGGGCTTTGTGTGGTTTGTTTGTGTGTGTGTCTTTGAGAGAGATTATGTGTGTGGGTTTATGTGTGTTTGTGTGTGTTTTGTGTATGTGTGGTGGGTGTGTGTTTATACGTGTATGTTTATGTGTGTGTGTGTGTTCGTTCTTGTGTGTCATTGTGTGTGTGTGTGTGTATGTGTGTCGTTTGTGGGTGTGTGTAATTTGTGTGTGTGTGGTTGTTTGTATGTTTGTGTGGTGTGTGTATGGTGTGATTGTGTTGTGTGTGAGTAGTGTGTCTATGGTTTTTGTGTGGTGTGTCATGTGTGTGATATGTGTATGGTTTGATTGTGTGGTGTGTCGTGTGTGTGATATGTGTATGGTGTGAGTGTGTGGTGTTTTGGTGTGATGTGTTTTTGTGTTCATGCGTGCGTCCGCGTGTTTGTGTTTTGCGTTTTGTGTGTAGTAATTGGGGTGTGAGTCGGTTGTGTTTATTTGGTGTTTGTGTGTTGTGAGAGAGTGTTCTTCGAGTGTGCATGTTTGTGGTTGTTTGTTTGTTTAGGTTGTGTTTCTGTGTGTGGATAAGGCTGTCTGTGAGTGTGTGGGGAGTGTGTTGTCTGTGTGTGTGTGTGTGGGCTGTGGCCGTTGGGTTAGTGGTGTGTGTGTGTTGTTTCTGTGTTGTGTCTCTGAGTGTGTTATTTCAGTTGTGTGAAGAGATTGTGTGTGTGTGATATGGTTTGTGGTGTGGGTTGGTGTATGTGTTTGGATGGTGTGTGTTAGTTTTCTGCGTGTTTGTGTGGTGTGTGTCTGTTATTGGTGTGTGTGGTAAGTGTGTAGTGTGTGTGTGGTTTGTGTGCGTAAGTGTGGTGTTTGTGTGGTACGTGGTTGTTTGTGTGTATGTGAGTGTGTGTGTTTTGTGTACGTGTGTTATTGTCGTGTGAGGAATATGCATGTTTGTCTTGTGTGTGTGAAGTGTGTGTTTATCTCTGGTCGTGTGTGTGATGCATGTACGTGTGTGCTATTTTGTGTTTGGTTTTTTTTTGGTGTTCGTTGTTTGTGTGTGATATTTCTCTGTCGTGTATGTGCTTTGTGTTGTGTATGTGTGTCAATGTATTGTGTTTCTGGGATTGTGTATTTGTGTCTGATTTTGTGTCTGTGTGGTGTGGAGTGTCGATATGTGTGGTGTGTTTTGTGTCTTTTTAGTTTGTGTAATGTGCGTTTGTGTTTCTTTGTGCGTTTGTGGTTTGTGTGTGCGTGTGTGTGTGTGTGTGGTGTGATGTTTGGCGTGTGGAGTCTTTAATGTGTGTGTGTAGTGTGTTTGCAATTTGTGTGTGTGTGTGTGGGGGTGCAGTGATTGTGTGTATTTTATGGTATGTATTAGTTGTGTTTGTGTTACTGTGTTTGTGGTGTGGGTGTGTGCTTGTGTTTATACGTGTGGTGTGTTTTGTGTGTGGTTTGTGTTGTGAGGTGTGTGTGTATGGCGTGTGTTTATTGTGTGTTTAATATGTGCGGTGTTAGTGTGTTGTGCGTCTGTTGGTTTTGTGAGTTGTTTGCGTGATGTGTTTGTATGTGTGTTTTGTGGGTGTATTTAGTTTGTGTAATTACGGTATGTTGATATAGGGTGTGTGTGTGGTGTGTGTGGTGAGTGTGTGGTGCGAGTGTCTGTATTGTGTGTGTGGTGTGTTCGAGGTTTGCGTGGTATGTGTTTGTGAAATTAGAGTGTGAGTATTTGTGTTTGATTGTAGTGTATTTCTTTTTCAGTGTGTAAGTGTGTTGTGTGCCTGCGTGCGGTGAGAGTGTTTATAGTTGGTGTTGTGTGTGTATTGTGTATATAAATGTTGTTTTTGTGTCGCATGTGTTTTTGTGTGGTGTGTGATAATGTGTGTGTGCGTGGTTTGTGTGTATTTTGTGTTAGAGTGTGTGGGTGTGATTGTGGTGTTATTGTGTGTTCTTGTTTAAGTGTGGTTTTTGTGTGGGTGTATGCGGTGTGTGTTTGTGTTTTGTGTGTGTGCGTGGTGTTTGTTGTGTTTTGTTTTTGTGTGTTTGGGGTGTGAGTGTGTGTGTTTCTTGTATGCGTTATGTGTGTGGGTTTCGCGTGTGTTTGTTTATATTGTGTGTATTTACTTGTAGTTTTTGTGGTTGTGTGTTTGATGTGTGTGTGTGTATTTTTTGTCGTGTAATTTCGTGTTTGTGTGTGTGTGTTTTGTGTGGTGTGGAATGTGTGTTATGTGTGTGAGTGGGTTTTGAGATTGTATGTGGTATGTGTGTGGCGTAATTATTCTTTGATCGACATTGGGTGTTTCTTGTGTGTGTGTAGTATGTGTTTTGGTGTGTGTGAGTGTGTGTGGTGTTTGTGTGTGTTTCTTTGTGTGTGTGTTGTGTGCGTTTTGTGTATGTGTGGTGTTTGTGTGTATTGTGTGGGTGTGTGTATGTTGGTTGTGTAGTGTGTTCGTGTGCGTGGGCGTGATTGGTGCGTTTTTTGTTGTGTGTTTATGTGTGTGTTGTGTGAGTGTAAATGTGGTGTTTCTTGTTTGTCTGTTAGTGTGTTTGTTGTGTGTTGTGTTATTTGTGTTTGATTTGTGTGTATGTGTGTAGGGTAAGTTGTTTATATGTTATGTGTTTGATGTTGGTTGTGTGTGGATTGTGTTTGTGTGTGTGTGTGCGTGCATGTAAGCATTTTTTATCTATTGTGTGTGTCTGTGTGTGTGTGTGTAATGTGCGATTTGTTGTTTGTGTATTGTGTGAAGAGTGTGTGATATGTGTGTATTTTGTGTGTGTGTGTGTGGAGAGTGTGTGTTTGTGGTGTTGTGTTTCCTTGATGTTTGTAATACATGTGTGTTTGTGGTGTTGTGTTTCCTTGATGTTTGTAATACATGTGTGTTGTGAGTTTGTGTTTTATTTTATGATAATGTGTTTGGCGTGTTTATGCCGTGCTGATATATGTGTCTTTGTGTGTGTTTTGTGATGTTTGTGATGAATTTGTACTCTGTATGAGTTTGTGTTTGTGTTTGGTTTTGTGGTTTGTGAATGTGTTTTGTGTGGGTGTAATAATATTGTGTGTTGTGTGAGTGTGTGTGTGGTTGTGTTTGGTGTTTTTGTTGTTTTTGTGTTTGTGCGTGCGTTGTGTGTGTCATATATGTGTGTGTTGTGTGTATGTGTATTTGCGGTGTTTGTTATTTTGTTGTCTCTGTTGTTTTTCTGTTGTTTGTGTGTTTCGTATGCGTGTAGGTGTCTGTGTGTGTGGCAGTTTTGTTTGTTTTTGAGTGCGTGTGTTTTTCGTGGGTTTGTGTGGTGTGTGTAAGTGTATGTGTGTGAATATGAGGTTTGTGTATGTTGAGTGTTTCTTGTGTGTTTGTGTGGTGTTTATGTGGGTGACGAGTGTGTGTGGTATATTTATATTTATTGTATGTTTTTTGTGTTTTTGTGTGCATGAGTGCGTCTGCGTGTGTGTGTTTTGTTTTTGGTGTGTATTAAGTGGCTTTTGTGCCGGTTGTGTTTCTTTGTGTGTGTGTTTTTGTTTTGGGCGTGTGATTTTGTGGTGTGTTGCGTGCTTGTTTGCGGTTGTTTTTGTATGTAATTGTCTCTGTGTGTTTAAGATTTTCTGAGTGTGTGTGGATTGTATGGTGTGGAAGTGTGTGAGGGACGTGGGCGTTGGTATTTTGTGTGTATGTCTGGGTGTGTGGTATGTGGTGAATATGGTTTTTGTGCGTTGGGTTTTTGTGTGGTGTGTGTAGTGTTGGCTTGTTTGTTGTGGGTGTGTGTGTGGTGTGTAAGTGTTGTTAGTGTGTGCTTTGTTTGTGTGGTGTGGTGTGTGTTTGCGTATGTGTTTGTGTGGTGTGGTGTTGTGTGCTTGTTTGCGTGGTGTTTGTATATGTGTGGTTTGTGTGTGGTGTGTGGTGTTTGTGATTGCGTGTGATATTTGTTTGATGTGTGGTGTTTATTTTTTAGTTGTCTGTGAGTGTGTTATTGCTGTGTGTGAAATGTGCGTGTTTTTGTGGTTGTGTGTGTTGTGTATGTATCTGTGGACGTGTTTGTTTTGCGTGAAATTGTGTGCGTGTGGTGTTTGTGTGGTGTTTGTTTGCGTATTGTGTGTGTTTATTGTGTTTGTTTTTTCTGTTTTGTGTATGTATTTTGTGTGTTTGTATATGCCTGTTTATATTTGTATTTGTGTGTGTTCCTATGACTTTCTGTGTGTGTATTTGTGTGGTGTGTGTGTCTGTTTGGTGTGGTGTGTGTTGTGTCTTGTTTGGATGTGTGTAGTGTGTGGTGTGTTTGTTTATTTTGTTTGCGTGTGTGCTTGTGCGTGTGTGTGTGTGCTGTGTGCTGGGTGGCGTGTGGAGTCTTTGCGGTGTGTGTGGTATGTGGCCTTGTGTGTGTGTGTGAGCCTATGTTTTGTGTATGTATGTGGGGTGCGGTTTTTTTGTGTGTGTTTTGTGGTATGTGTGTGTTGTGTTTGTGTTACTGTGTGTGTGATTTGGTTGTATGATTGTATGTATGTGTTTGTGTCGTGTTTCATATGTGGTTTGTTGTGTTAAGTTTGTGTATGCGTGTGGCGTTTAAGTGTAGTTTGTTTGTGTATCATGTGTTGTGTATGGTGTTTGTGTGTGTTTGTGTGTGTTGGGTTGTGTTATGTTACTGTGTTGAGTTCAGTGGTTCTGTGTTGTGTGTGAGGTAATTGTGTGAGTTGTGTGTGTGATTTTTGTGTGTGTATTGTATGTGTCTTTTTATTTTGTGTAAATATGATCTTTTGGTTTAGTGTGTATGTTTTGTGTGATGTGTGTGTGTGTGTGTGTGTGTGTGGTTTTGGGTATGTTTGTTGTGTGTGTCGTCTGTTTGTGTTTTGTTTGTGTTGTGTGTTTGTAGTGTCTGTGTGTGAGTGTGGTGTGTGTGTGGTGTTTTTGCGTTCGGTGTGTAAGGGTGCGATGTTTGTGGTATGATTTTGGTGGTTGTGTGGTGTATTTGTGTTGAGTGTGTGGCTTGTTTTTGTGTGTGGTGTTTGGTGTGTGTGTGTGGTGAGTTTGTATTTTTTCTAAAATTGTGTGTTGTTTTGTGGTTGTGTGATTGTGTACGTGTGTTTTGAGGTGTGTGGATGATTTTTGAGTGGATTGTTTGTGGTGTGTGTATGATTGTGATTTTTGAGTTTGTTAGTGTGTATATGTTTGTGTGTATATATGTAAGTGTGTGCGGTGTGTGTGTTTTTTTTTGCGTGCGGTTTGTTTTTGGGTGTGGTGAGTGTCGTGTGTGTGTCTGTTGTGTTTGTTGTGTAGGTATTTATTTGGTGTGTGTGGTTTATTTCTTTTTGATGTGTATGTGGTGTTTTTCTGGTGTGTTTGTTCGTGTGTGCTTGTGTGGTGTGGACTCTGTGGCATGTAGGTGTTTAAGTGTGTGTATTCGTTTGTTTTATGTGTGCTGTGCGTGTTTAGTGTGTGCTTGGTGTGGTTTTTGTGCGGATGTGTGTGTGACGTGTGTGAGTGATGTATGTGTGTGGTGTGATATTGTTTGTCTGTGTGTTTGTTGTATTTTTGTGTTGTGTGTGTACGTGTGGATTTTGTGTTGTGAAATCGTGTGTTTGTGACTGTGTGTGGTGTTTGTTTGTGTGTCTACGTAATTGTTTGTTTTGTGAGTTTGGTGTGGTGTTGTGTGTGTGTGTGTGTGTGTGAAGTGTATGGTGAAGGGTATGTGTGGAGTTTGTTTGTGAGTGATTGTGTATGTGGTCTGATGTGTGTGGTGTGTGTGTGTGCGTATGTTTCTCTGTGTGTATATGTGTGTGTTGTGTATGTGTGAGTTTTTTGTGTGTGTGCCTTGTGTCGTTTGGAGTTTGTGTGTGATATGTATGTATGGTGTGTGTGTGTATATTATTTGTGTCGCATTTTGGGGTGTTTCCTTTATGTTTGTGATATGTGCGTATTTTGGGTGGGTGTTAGTTTCTGTGAGAATATGGTCAGTGTGTGTATGTGGTGTGTGTATGTGGTTTGGATGTTTGTTTGTGTTTTTGAGTGGTGCGTGTGGTTTGTTTGTGTTTTGTGTTGTGTGTGTTTCTGTGTGTGATGTGTGAGTGTGTGCTGTGTGTGCGTTTTTGTGTGTATTTGTTTGTGTGTGGGATGTGAGTGTGTTTATATGTGTGTTGTGTTAGTGTGTAAATATTGTATTAGTGTGCGAGTGTGGGTGTGTTTGTTGCGTCTGTTGTGCGTGTGTTTGTGTAGTGTGATGTGTGCGTGGTGTAGTTGTGTGTTATTTATGTGTGTTGTGTATGTGTATGTGTGATATTTTTTATTTTGGTATGTGTTTTGGTGTGTCTTTGTTGTGTTTGTGGTCTGTGTGTGTGGTTTGTTTTGCGTGTGCATGTTTGGTGTTTGTGTATTAGGGAGTTTTGTGGTTTGTGTGTGTTTGGTTTGTGTGTGTTGTGTTTGTGTGGGTGTGTGTGTACATTGTGTGTGTGTGTGGGTTACGTATGCTTGGTTTGTGCATATTTGTGTGGTGTGTTTATGAATGTGTGTTGTTTATGTGTGCGTGAATGTGGTGTGTGTGTTGTGTGTATGTGGTTTGTTCATATGTATGTGCGGGCCGTTTGTTTCAGTTTTTGTGTTTTGTGTGATTGTAGGTGTTTTCGTATTTGTTTTTTGGTGATTGGTGTGACGTGTGTGTGTTGTTTGTTTATTTGTGAGTGTTGTTTGTTTGTTATTTTAGCGTGTGTGTTGAGTGTGTGTTGTGTTTGGGAATGTGCGTCGTATGTGTTTTTTGTATGTGTGTGTGCGTGCGATTTATGCGTGTCTTTGTGTTAGCGTGTGCTGCGAGTGTGGTGTGTGGTGTTTGTGTGTGTTGTGTATATTGTGTGTGTGATTTGTGTGTGTGTGTGAAATGTGTCTCTTTATGTGTGTGGTTTGGTTTGTGCGTATTCGTTTTTATTTGGTGTGTGTGTGTGTGTGTGTGGTGTGGTCGTTTATAATATGTGTGTGAGATTTGAGTTTTTAGTGTTTTTGAATGTGTGGTGTGGTGTGTGTGTGTGTGTGGTGTTTGTGTGTTGTGAATATGCGTGTGTGAATTTTGTGTGTCTATGTTTGTGGTAGGTGTGTGTGTTGTGTGGTGTGTGTTTGTGTGTGTGTGTGGTGTGTGTGATTTGTGTGTGTGATTTGTGTTGTGTGTTTGTCGTGTATATTTGTTTTGTGTTCGTTGTGTGTGTGTTTGTGTGTATTGTTTGTTTGTTTGTTTGTGTGTGCGTATTTGGTGTGTGTGTGTGTGTGTGTCTGGCGTGTATATTTGTTGTGTGTGATGTTTGTGTTAATGTGTTGTATGTGTGTGGTGCGTGTTTGTGTTTTATGTAAGTGTTGGTTTTGGGTGGTGTGTGAGAGTGTGTATGGTTTGTGCGTGTTTTGGGTTATGTGTATTGCATATTTCGTGTGTGTGTGTGGGGTGTGTTTGAGCTTTGTGTGTGAGTGTATGTTGTGTGTGTATTTGTGTGTGTGGTGTTTTGTATGTGCGTGTGTGAGCAGTGTGTCTGTGTGTGTATTGAGGGTTTTGTGTGGTGTGTTGCGTTTGTGATGTGTTTGAATGTTGTGTGTGTGTTTTGTGGTTATTGTGTGTGCGTATTTGGTGTATGTTTGTGTGTGGAATGCGTTTGTGTGTGTTGTTTACATTTTTTGTGTGTGGTATATTTGCGTTGTGTGCGTTTGTGGTTTGTTTATGGAGTGGGAAGTTGTAAGTGTCTCTCTATGTGGGCGAATTTCCTTGTGTTTGCGGTGTGGTGTGTGTGATGTTTGTGGTTTGTATGTATTGATTGTGTGTGTTATGTGTTTGCTTGTTTTCTAAGTGTGTGTGTTGCGTGTGAGATTTTGTTTCTTTAGTGTGTTTGCTTGTGATTTGTTCGATTCATGTTAGTGTGCGTGTGTGCTGTGTGTGTGTGGTGTGTGTGCGGTGTGTGTGTTTGTAATGGTTTTCTGGTGATGTTTTGTGTTTGAGTCTGTGTGTGTAGATTGGAGTGTGTTTGTGGGTGCGTTGTGGTGTTTGTGTGTGATATATGTGTGGTGTGTGTGTATGTTGTGAGTGGTATGTGTGTGCGGTTTGTGTGTGTGTGTTATATGTGTGTATTTGTGATGGTGTGTGTTTTATGTGTTTATGTGTGTTTGTGGGTGTGATTATTTTATTGAGAGTGTATGCAGTGTTGTTGTTTGGTTGTGTGTGTGTAGGCGCATGATTTTGCTTTGGGTTGTTTCTGTGAAGTGGTTTGTGTTGTGTTATGTGTTTGTGTGTGTTGTGTGTCTGTGTGGCCTTCGATTGTTGTGTTTGTCTGGTGATGTTTATATGTGGTGTTGTTTTTTTGTGTGTGAGTGTGGAGTGTGTGTTTTTTATGTGTTGTGTGTTTTTGCGATGCGTGCGGTTTTTGTGTGTGTGGTTTTTTGGTTTGTGTGTGGTTTGGTGTGTTGAGTGTGGTGGGTTTCGTGTTTATGATATGTGTGTGCCGCTGTGGGTGTTAGTGTGTGATGTGCTTGTGTTTGGTACGTTTTAATTGTGTGGGTTTTGTGGTGTTTGCCTGTGTTGTGTGTGGTGTGTTTATGTTGTTTGTGAGTATGTGTGTGTGTTATGTGTGTGTGACTGTTGGGTTTTGAATGGTGGTGTTTTTGCGTTGTGTGATATGTGTGGTATGTTTTTTGTGTTTGTGTCTGATTGGTTTTGTGTTTGTTCATTGTGAGTGCGTTGTTTATATTTGTCTGTTGTTTTCGTTGTTTTTTTGTGTTGTGTGTTTGGTGTTGTGTAGCGTGTGTTTGATTTGTGTGTGGGTGTCCCTTGTGTTTGTGTTGAGACGATTGTGTCTGGTTTGTATGTATGTGTGATTTGTAGTGTGCGTGTTTGTTGTGTGTATTGTATTTGGGCGTGTGTATGGGCTGTGTCTGTGAGTGTCCTGTGCGTGTGATGTATGTACGTTGTGTGTGGATTTTGCGTGTGTGTGTGGTGTGTGTGTTGTTTGTATGTGGTTTGTGCTTGTGGTTTTGTGTGTGTATGTGCTTGTGCCTTCGTGTGTGTGAGTTGTGTGTGTTGTTCATGAAGAGTGGTTATTTCTGTGCGTGTGTGTGTGTGGGTGAATGTTGTGTGTGTTGTATGTGAGCGTGTGTGTGATATATATGTGTATGTTGTTGTGTGTAATTATTGTGTGGTAGTGTGTGGTATGTTTTTGTGTTGTGTGGTGTGTGTGTAAGTTGAGTGGTGTTTTTGTGTAGTGTGTGGTGTGAATGTTCGTGATTGGTGTGTGTTTATGTAATGTGTGTATTGTGTTGTTTTTAGTGTGGTGTGTATGTGTGATTGTGTGTGTGATGTGTGTGATATTTGTGTACGAATTATGTTGAGTGTGTTCATGCGGTGTATTGTGTGTTGGTTTTGTTGTGTGTGTGTATTCTATTGTTCTTTGTTGTGTGGTATGTGAGTTTAAGTGTATGTTTTGTATTTGTGTTGTATGTGTGTGGTTTGTGCCTGGTTTGTATGTGTGCGTTTCAGTGTGTGTGATTGTGGTGTGTGTGTTTGTGGATATTTTTGTGTGTGTTTTTCTGTTTGGCGGTTGTGTGAGTGTGTGTGTGTGTTAGTGTTTGTGTGTGTGTGTGGGTGGTGGGTGTGTGTGTGATGTGTGAATGTGCGTGATGGTGTGTGTGATGTGTGTATGTGGATTCTGCTTGTCGTGTGTTTGTGTTGTGTTAGTGTGCGTGTGTTTGTGGTGTTTTTGTGTGTATGAGTTTTTGTGTATTGTGTTTTTTAGCGTTTTCGCTGTGGGTGTAGTTTCTGTTTGTGTGAATTATCTTTGGGTGTAATGTTTGTATGGCGTGTGTGTTTTGTGTGATTGGGGTCCGTGTTTTGTTCTGTTTATAGTATTATTTGTGTTTATGTGTGGTTTGTGTTGTGTGTTTTGTGTGTGTGTGATCGTTTGAGCGTGGTGTGTGTTTTGTGTGTGTGTGATGCGTGTGTGTGTTTGTGTTTTTTGTTGCGTGTGTTTGCATTTGTGTGGTGTGTTTTGTGTGTGTGAGGTTTGTGTGGTGTTTTTGTGTGTGTGGTGTATGTGTGTGTCTGTGGTACATGTTTCTGTTTTTGTGTGGTGTGTTTGTTTGCTGTTGGTGTGTTTATTGTGTGTGATGTGTGTGTATGTGATTTGGGTGTGGGGTGTGTGTTTCTTGTGTGTTAATATTTGTGTTCTGTGTGTTTTATGTGTGTGATTTGTGTGTGTGTGTGTGCGTTGTGTGACTTGTGTGTATGGATTGTCGGGGTGATGTGTGTGCGTGTTGTGTGTGTGTCTGTGTGGATCTTTTTGTGTGTGTGGTGTGTGTGTTTTGTGTTTGTGTAATTGTGTGTGTGATTTTTGTGTTTGTGGTCGTCGAGGTTTGTGAGTTTTTGTTGTGTGTTGTGGAGTTTCTTTGTGCTGCGTGTGTATGTATGTTTGTGTTGTGTGTGTTTTGTTTGGGTTTTTTGTTTTTTAAGTGTGCGTGTGTGATTTTGTTTTGTGCTTGTGAGAGGAAATGAGTGTGTCTGTGTTCCTTTGTGTGTGTGCTTTGTTTGTTTCGTGTATGTGTGTAGGATGGGTATATGCGTGTGTTATATTATGCGTTGTGTGGTTTTTGTTTGTGTGTTTATTTTTTGGTGTGTGTGTATAGAAGTTATTTGTGTTGGTTGTGTCTCTGTTGTGTATGTGAGGAAGGTGTGTGTTGTGAGATTTTGTAGTTTGTCTTTGTGGTGTTTGTGTGTTTGGTGTTTGTGTGTGTGTTTGTGGTTTGTGTGAGAATGTGTGGTGTTTGTGTGTGTCGTGTGTGACTGTGTGTGTTGTGTGTGTGTGCGTGTGTGTGAGTTGGTGTGGTGTGGGCGTGGTGTGTTTTTTTTGTTCATGTGGTGTGCAGTGATGTGTAAACTCTTTGGGTGTTTATTTTGTGTGTGTGTGTGTGGATTGTGTATTTAGTGTGTGGTAACTGGGCTTTGTGTGGTGTGCTGTGTGTGTGTCTTTGAGAGAGTTTTGTGTCTCTGTTTATGTATGTGTGTGTTTTGTGTATGTGTGGTGGGTTTGTGTTTATGCGTGTATGTTTATGTGTGTGTGTGTGTTCGTTCTTGTGTGTCATTGTGTGTGTGTGTCGCTTTAGGTGGGTGTAATTTGTGTGTGTGGGTCTTTTTATGTGTGTGTGGTGTGTGTATGTTGTGATTGTGGTGTGTGTGAATAGTGTGTCTATGGTTTTTGTGTTGTGTGTCATGTGTGTGATATATGTATGGTGTGAGTGTGTGGTGTGTCTTGTGTGTGATATGTGTATATTGTGAGTGTGTGGTGTTTTGGTGTGTTTTGTTTTTGTGTTCATGCGTGCGTCTGCGTGTTTGTGTTGTTCGTTTGGCGTGTAGTAATTGGGGTGTGAGTCGGTTGTTTTTATTCGGATTTTGTGTGTTTTGGGAGTGTGTTCTTCGAGTGTGCATGTGTGTGGTTGTTTTTGTGTTTATGTTGTGTTTGTGTGTGTGGTTAAGGCTTTCTCTGAGTGTGTGAGGATTGTGTTGTGGGTTTGTGTGTGGTGTGTTCGTGGTTTGCGTTGTATGTGTTTGGGTAGTTTGGGTGTGAGTATTTTTGTTTTATTGTGGTGTATTTGTGTCTGGGTGTGTTTGTGTGTTGTGTGCGTGCGTGCGTGCGTGCGGTGAGTATGTGTGTGGTTGGTGTTGTGTGTGTAGCGTGTGTATAAATGTTCTTTGTGTGTCGTGTGTGTTTTTGTGGGGTATGTGATATTGTGTATGTGCGTGGTTTGTGTTTATTTTGTGATGGATTGTGTGGGTGTGGGTGTGGTGTTATTGTTGTGTTTGTTTAAGTGTTATTTTTATGTGGGTGTGTGCTGTGTGTTTGTTTAAGTGTTATTTTTATGTGGGTGTGTGCGGTGTGCGTTTGTGTTTTGTGTGTGTGCGGTGTGTGTGCATGATGTTTGGTGTTTTTTGTGTTCGTGTGTGTGTTTCTTGTATGCTTTATGTGTGTAGGTTTCGAGTGTGTTTTTTTATTGTGTGCATTTACTTGGAGTTTGTGTGGTTTTGTGTTTTGATGTGTGTGTATTTTTGTTGTGTACGTTCGTGTGTATGTGGTGTGGATGTTGTGGTATGTGTGTGAGTGGGTGTTGTTGTGAGATTCTGTTTGTTGTGTGTGTAGTATGTGTTTTTGGTGTGTGTGAGTGTGTGTGGTGTGTGTGTGTATCTTTTTGCTTGTTATGTGTGTGGTATGTGCGTTTTGTGCATTTTTGTTTTGTTTGTATTGTGTGGGTGTGTGCGTGTAGGGTGTGTAGTTTGTTTGTTTGCGTGGGCGTGTTTGGTGTTTTTTGTTTTGTGAGTATTTGTGTGTTGTGTGTGTGAATTCGTGTTTGTGTGAGTCTATGTGTGTTGTTTTTTTGTCTGTTTGTTGTGGGTGGTGTGGTTTGTGTTTAGTCTGTGTTTTGTGTGTATGTGTGTAGAGTATGTTGTTTGTGTGTGATGTGTGTGTTGTTGGTTGTGTGTGGTTTGTGTTTGTGTGTGTGTGCATGTATGCATTTTTTGTTTTATTGTTTGTGTCTCTGTGTGTGTAATGTATGATTTTGTGGTTTGTGTGTTGTGTGGAGAGTGCGTGTGATATGTGTGTATTTTTTGAGTGTCTGTGTGGAGAGTGTGTGTTTATGGTGTTGTGTTTCTGTGATGTATGTAATACATGCGTGTTGTGAGTTTGTGTTTGATTGTGTAATAATATGTTGGGCGTGTTTATGCTGTGCGGATATATGTGTCTGTGTGTGTGGTATGTGTGTTTTGTGTGTGTTTTTTGTGATGTGGGTGTGCTCTGTGTTGGTGTGTGTATGTTTGGTTTGTGTGGGGTGTGAAGTGTTTTGGTGTATGTAATGTTTTTGTGTGTTGTGTGAGTTTGTGTGTGGTTGTGTTTGATGTTTTTGTGTGTGTTTGAGTGACTTGGTGTGTGCGTGTTGTGTGCGATATGTCTTTGTGTTGTGTGTGTGTGTGTGTGTGTATGTGTGGTGTTTGTTATTTTGGGTCTCTGTTGTGTCTGTTGTGTGTGTGGTGTTTATGCGTGTAGGTGTCTGTGTGTGGCATTTTTATGTGTCGTAGTGTGCGTTTGTGTTTCGTGGATTTGTGTGGTGTGTGCGTGTATATGTGTTTCCGTGTGAATATGAGGTGTGTGTTTGTCGACTGTTTCTTGTGTTTGTGTAGTAAGTGTGTGGTGTTTTTGTGGGATGGGGTGTGTGTGTGTGTGGTATGTGAATATAATTTGTGTGTGGTTCGTGTTTGTGTTGTGTTTGTGTGTGAATGCGTGCGTCTGCTTGTGTGTGTTGTGTTTTTGTTGTGTATTAAGTGGCTTTTGTGCCGTTTGTGTTTCTTTGTGTGTGTGTTTTCGTTTTCGGAGTGTGATTTTGGGGTGTTTTGCGTGTTTGAGTGGGGTTGTTTTTGTATGTAATTTTATCTGTGTGATTTAGTTTTTAAGATTTTCCGAGAGTGTTTGGATTATATGGTGTGGAAGTGTGTGAGGGATGTGGGGGGTTGGATTTTGTGTGTATGTCTGGGTGTGTGGTATGTGTGAGAGTATGGTTCTGTGTGCGTTGTGTTTTTGTGTGATTGTGTAGTTTTAGCATGTTTTTGTGGGTGTGTGTGGGGTGTGTATGTGTTTTTTGTTTGTGCATTGTGTGTGTGGTGTGTGTTGGCGTATGTGTTTGTGTAGTGTGGTGTTGTGTGCGTGTTTGTGTGGTGTGTTTCTGTGTGTGGTTTGTGTTGTGTGTGGTGTGTGTGAGTGCGTGTGATGCTTGTGTGATATGAGGTGTTTGTATTTTTGAGTTGTGTGTGTGTGTGTGTGTTATTGCTGTGTGTGAAATGTTCGTGTTTTTGTGGTGTGTGTGTTATGTATGTATTTGTGGACGTGTTTGTGTTGCGTCAAATTGTGTGCGTTTGTGTGTTTATGGTGTTCGTGTGGTGTTTGCTTGTGTATTTGGTGTGTGTATTGTGTGTTTGTTTTTTCTGTTTTGTGTATGTATTTTGTGTGTGTGGATATGCCTGTTTATATTTGTATGTGTGAGTGTTCCTATGATTTTTGTGTGTGTGTGTATTTGTGTGGTGTGTGTTTCTGTTTGGTGTGGTGTGTGTTGTGTTTTGTTTGGGTGTGTGTAGTGTGTGGTGTGTTAGTTTATTTTGTTTGTGTGTGTGCCTGTGCGCGTGTGTGTGCTGGGTGGCGTGTGGGGTCTTTGCGGTGTGTGTGGTATGTGTGCCGTGTGTGTGTGTGTGAGTCTGCGTTTTGTGTATATATGTGTGTGCGCGGTGTTTTTTGTGTGTTGTGTGGTATGTGGTTGTTGTGTTTGTGTTATTGTGTGTGTGATTTGGTTGTATGATTGTACGTATATGTTTGCGGCGTGTTTAGTATGTGGTTTGTTGTGTTAAGTTTGTGTGTGCGTGTGGCGTTTAAGTGTGGTTTTTTAATCTTGTGTTGTGTAAGGTTTTTGTGTGTGGTGTGTGTGTGTTATGTTTCCGTGTTGAGTTCGGTGTTTGTGTGTTGTGTGTGTCAGATCTGTGTGAAATTTTTGTGTGTGCTTTGTATGTGTGTTTTTATTTTGTGTAAATATGTTCTTTTGTTTTAGTGTGTGTGTTTTGTATGATGTGTGTGTGTGTGGTTTTGAGAATGTGTGTTGTGTGTGTCGTCTGTTAGTGTTTTGTGTGTGTTGTGTGTTTGTAGTGTCTGTTTGTGAGGGTTTTAGTGTGAGTGTGGTTTGTTTGTGTGGTGTTTTTGCGTGCGCTGTGTGAGAGTGCGATGTTTGTGGTATGATTTTGGTGGTTGTGTGTTGTATTTGTGTTGAGTGTGTGGCTTGTTTTTGTGTGTGGTGTTTGGTGTGTGTGTGGTGAGTTTGTGTTGTTTCTAAAATTGTGTGTTTTTTTGTGGTTGTGTGATTGTTTTCGTGTATTTTGAGGTGTGTGGGTGATTTTTGAGTGGATTGTTTGTGGTGTGTGTGTGATTGTGATTTTTGAGTTTGTTTGTGTGTGTATGTTTGTGCGTATATATGTAATTGTGTGCGGTGTGTTTTTTTCTTGCGCGTGGTTTTTTTTGGGTTTGGTGAGTGTCGTGTGTGTGTCTGTTGTGTTTGTTGTTTACGTATTTATTTGGTGTGTGTGGTTTATTTGTTTTTTATGTGTGTGTGGTTTTTGTCTTATGTGTGTGTTCGTGTGTGCTTGTGTGGTGTGGACTGTATGACATGTATGTGTGTTTACGTGTGTGTTTTTTGTGGTGATGTGTGTGCGTGTAATTATTTTGTATCGATTGTGGGTGTTTGTTTTGTAGTGTGCGTGTGTGGAGTGTGAGTTTATGGTGTATGGTGTGTGTTTCTTTGTGTGTCGTTTGTTTTTTGTGTGCTTTGTGTGATTTGTGTGTGTTTGGTGTGTGTTTTGTGTGGGTGTGTGTGTGACCTGTGTGTGGGTGTTGTATGTGTGTGGTTTGATTTAGTGTGTCTTTGTATTTGTTGTGTTTATGTGTTGTGTGTGTACGTGTGGGTTATGTGTGTGTGAAGTCGTGTGTTTGTGACTTGTGTGGTGTTTGTTTGTGTTTCTGTGTGATAATTTGATGTGTGAGTTTGGTGTGGTGTGGTGTGTGTGTGTGTATGTGTGTGTGTGTGTGAAGTGTGTGGTGAGGGGTATGTGTGGATTTTGTTTGTGAGTGATTGTGTGTGTTGTCTGATGTGTTGTGGTGTGTGTTTGCGTGTTTTGCTGTGAGTGTGTGTGTGTGTGTTTTGTGTATGTGTGAGGTGTTTGTTTGTGTGTGCCGTGTGTGGTTTGGAGTTTGTGTGTGATATGTTTCTATGATGTGTGTGTGTATTATTTGTGTCTGTGTTTTTGTGTGTTTTTTTAAGGTTTTTATACATGCGATATTTGTGTGTCTTAGTTTGAGTGAGAATGTGGTGAGTGTTTGTATGTGGTGTGTGTATGTGGTTTGGATGAGTGTATGTGTTTTTGATTGTTGTGTAGTTTGTTTGTGTGTTGTGGTGTTTGTGTGTGTGTGTGTGTGATGTGTGAGTTTGTGCTGCGATTGCGTGTTTGTGTGTGGGATGTGAGTGTGGTTTGTGTGTGTTGTGTTAGTGTGTGAGTGTGGTTGTGTTTGTTGTGTCAGTAGTGTGTGTGTTTGTGTGTTGTGGTTTGTGCTTGGTGTAGGTGTGTGTTAATTGTGTGTGTTGTGTATGTGTATGTGTGATGTTTGTTAATTTGGTGTGTGTGTTTGGTATGTCTTTGTTGTGTTTGTGGTCTGTGTGTTTGGTGTGTTGTGCGTGTGCTTGTTTGGTGTTTTGTGTATTGGGGAGTTTTGTGGTTTCTGTGTGTTGTGTTTCTGTGGGTGTTTGTGTATATGTTGTGTTTGTGGGGTACGTGTGCGTGTTGTGTGCGTTTTTGTGTGGTGTGTTTACGAATGTGTGTTGTTTGTGTGTGCGTGTGTGTGGTGTGTGTGTGTTTGTGTTGTGTGTATGTGGTTTGTTCATATGTGTGTGCGTGCGTGTTTGTTTGCGTTAGTGTTTGTAGTGTGAGTTTTGTCTTGTGTACTTTTTGGGTAATTGGTGTGACGTGTGTGTTGTTTCTTTGTTTGTGAGTGGTGTGTGTTTGTTATTTTTGCGTGTGTGTTTTGTGTGTGTTGTGTTTGGGAGTGTGTGTCGTATGTGTTTTTTGTGTATGTGTGAGTGCGTGCGATGTATGCGTGTCTTTGTGTTAATGTTTGCTGCGAGTGTGGTGTGTGCTGTGTGTGTGTTGTTTATGTTGTGTGTGTGTGAAATATGTCCGTTTGTGAGTGTGGTTTGGTGTGTGCTTTCTCTGGTGTATTTGGTGTGTGTGTGTGTGGTGTGGTTGTTTGTAATATGTGTGTGAGTTGTGAGTTTTTAGTATTTTAGAATGTGTGGTGTGGTGTGTGTGTTGTGTGTGTTTGTGAGCGTGTGTGGTTTGTGTTGTTTTGTGTGTCGTGTACATTTGTTGTGTGTTTTTTGTGTGTTTTGCATGTGTGTGTTGTGTGTTTGTTTGTGTGTGCGTATTTGGTGTGTGTTTGAGTGTGTGCGTGCGTGAGTGTGTGTGTGTGTGACGTGTATATTTGTTCTGTGTGGTGTTTGTGTTAATGTGTTGTGTATGTGTGTATTGCGTGTTTGTGTGTTTTGTGTGTGTGTGTGTTGGTTGTGTGTGGTGTGTTTGTGTGAAACTGTGTATGGTGAGTGCGTGTCTTTGCGTTTATGTGTACTGCATATTTCATGTGTGGAGTATTTGTTGTGTGTGGTTTGTATGTAAATTATGTGCGTGTGAGTTGTGTTTGTTTAGTGCGTTGTTTGTTTTTTTGCGTGTTCTGTCGTGTGTTTGGTGTGTGTGTGTGTTTTGTGTGGTGGTTTATAATGTGTGTGTGTGGGGTGTGTTTGAGTGTTGTGTGTGAGTGTATGTTGTGTGTGTGTATATGTGTGTGTGTGTGTATATATATGTGTGTGTGTGGTGTTTGTGTGTTGTGTATGTGCATGTGTGAGCTGTGTGTCTGTGTGTGTGGTGTGTTGTATTTGTGATGTGTTTGTGTGTGCGTATTTGATGTGTATGTTTGTGTATGTGTGTGGCGTGTATTTGCGTTGTGGGTAGTGCGTTTTTTGTGTTTGTGTGGGTGTGGTTTGTTTGTTTGCGCGTGGTGTGTGTGTGTGTGGTGTGGTGTGTGTTTGTTTGCTCGTGGTGTGTGTGTGTTGTGTGTTTGTGGTGTATATTTGTGTGTGTGTGTGGTGTGTGTTTTTGAGTTTGTGTATGTTGTGGGTGTGTTTGCATGCTTATATGTCTGTGTGTGTTGTGTGTGTGTTATTTGTATGTTTGCGTGCATGTGTGTGTCTGTTTTTTTGTGTCTGTTTTTGTGTTGTATTGTGTGTGTTTTTGTGTTTGTTTTGCGTGGGTGTGGGTGTGTTTGCGCGTGGTTTGTTTATGTGTTCTGTGTGTGTGTGTGCGTGTGTGGTGTGTGTGTGTGTAATGGGTGTGTTTGCGCGTTGTGTGTGTGTTTAGTGTGTATGTTTGTGGTGTTTGTGTTTGTGGTTGTTTGTGTGTGTTTTGTGTGTCCGTGCGTGCACGTTTATTCAATTTAAATATAAAATACATGGCCAAACCAACATAAACTGATTCTGCATGAAAAATAAAATTTTACAATCCTAGGCCTTCATAATGGTTTTTCTTATTTAAATGGTATATGGAATTTTCCATCATGGCAGCCTGTCACACTACAGATTCTCAACATCCAGCATTGAATCTGAGGTTGGATTCTGTGAATATTTTCTTTCATCTTTAGGAGGTCACCATTCGGGGACCATGCTAAAAGAACTCTGTGTTTATAGATCATTTTTTAAATTATGATTTATATTTATTTTCTGTATGTTTCTCTGTGTACTTTTTTTTCACTTCATTTTTTCACAGTCCTTCTTTATTAGGTGTAAGTTAGACTTTAGTTATCTTTTATTATTCCTATTTGCTCTTGAATTATTCCATTCCAAATTTCCTTCCCCACCTTAGAATTCATGTTGTCTAATATTCTTTTTATATCTTTTGAGCGGCCACTGCTTATATATCCATTCTAGTTTCTCGTACACAATCGTCCTTCTCCCTTTCACTATTTTCCTCTGTTGGATCATGTGCACAAATGTAGCTATAGTTTTAAATTTACCTCTAATTCTAAGGAAAAACTTTCTCTTAACAATAGGCTTAATTTCAGTTACTCTTGATCTGATGTGTTTACTAACAATAGAGCCTATTCCAAAAATATGTTATCATCAAAACTACAGTATATTTTACATTCCTTCTTTTTTATAATACTCCTTCCCAGCCACCTTACTTCCTGTCCTGTGAATAAATAGATCATATCTTGCGTTAAATGGATCATGTTCTGCAATGTGCTAATTGTAAACAGAGACAGCATGTTCCACATTCCCACTTGTAAATCCTTATTCTTCCTGGGTCATCTTTGTTGTTTCCAATTTTAGAAGCTTCTCAACATATACATTTTTATGAGGTGAGATTGACAGCTTCACACCCAACCCCAAACCTGGAGAACCAGGTTTTCCCTTGGAAAAACGCTTATATAAATGAAATGTATTTGGTTCAAATCTCTGGATTGTAGGGCTTATCATCACTATTAAATACTCACAACTCTTCCAGCTATATTAAAATAATGCTCATTGCTCAGGACACTGCTGCAAACTGGTGCAAAAGGCACCTACTGTTACATTCAATAGCACACACATTGCCTGAGTGATAAACAGGCAGCAACCAAATCAAAACAAAAAGAAAGAGAAGAAAAACTCCTTCCTCCTATGCCAAATCTGCTTACCAGGAAATGGAAGTTTAAACACCCTTTTTTGTGTGGGTTATCACTTTGACTTATATGGCATGGAAGGCCCTACCAGTAGCTACAGTACCATAAGCATAGCTCTTAGGATCATTTGACCATGCAAGCCCCACCACTATGGCAAAATAACGATACATTTAGGGGGCATCATTTACTCCAGACTGTCATATGTGCACCACCAGTTTCATGTCAAAACATTATGTGCTGCTAGGTGCAGTGTGAGAAGCAATGCAGCATTGCCAGAGGAATGTAAAAATATGTGTTTCTAATAGCTTTTAAAGTTCCTCACTTGACCTGTATTATTTCTGGGCCACCTTCTGTTTCATGAAACTCCATAGTGTGTGGTCACAGGATGACAGATCTGGACAGCCATTCCATAGGTGCTAAAAAATGCAGTGATTCAAAGCCAATTCACTTGTCTTAGAACACTTTGTTGAGGAATTCTGTCCCAGTGATTGAATAATGAGCTTGAGCCCCACCTTGATGGACCCATACCTGAACAAGTTAGCCTAATCACTCAAATTGAGGCATAAACCACTTCCTTAACATGGGGAGATAAGTTCTTTGGTTTACAGGCCCTAGAAAGGAATATTGCCCAAACAGGTGCTTGGCAGAAATAGCAGCTTATATCACTGTATAGAGGAGATTATTTTCTAATTCTTTGGAGATATGTGGGTTAAGCTTAGTCCAAAAAAACATTGCTGAGCATCACTTATGGCTTCTGCCATAAATCAGATGAGAACTGCCGAATTTTGTAGTATAAAAAGTCACTTTTTCACAAAGGAGTTTGTTTGAATAACAAACAGGAAACGTCCACAGGATTCAAACCATTGTTACATGTCACTGTCACGCAGTTCTTTAACAAATGATGTGTGTTTTTAAGCGTGTATTTTTTTTATATGAGTTGTTAATTTAGTAACAGGGACTCCCAATTCCTATTAATGTTTCCAAAGAAATTTCTTAGCTGAACCTTCGCCTGATGCATTTACACAAATACAAGTTTTTTTTTTTGTGTCAGCTGTCTACCTAAAAGGAGCTTATCTATATTGTTACTGCTCTGGCTACAGCAAGATACACTGGAAAATGAACAGGAATACCTACTCACTTAAAAAATTTGCTGGTCAAAAGAAGATCTATTTCCAAAAAAATTTGAACACTTAATTTTGATTGGTTTGGTTGATTTGATAATAGAATGTCACTTTTTTCCTTTACACTCCTTACATATGTAGTGTACATAGATATCTTGCACCTCACTAATCATAATAACATTTGTAGTTTAATTTGCATATACAATTCATGTACTGATTATAATGTTAATAGAGTAAAATGTCGCTGAAACGAACGCCAGTATAACGAAATGTTCAGAATTGCGAAATTATTTTTAGGCCCCTTCCCTTTTCCCTATTTAATATGTGTTAAAACATTTCATTTTAACGAATTTAGAACTTTCAGTATAACGAATTAAAATTTTGC
>Ga0131853_10006114_pt1 | contig 21740 bp, 11 predicted proteins | sample TergutLab28metaG_FD_92764 | JGI IMG/M metagenome (GOLD analysis project Ga0131853, IMG submission 92764) | Labiotermes labralis P1 segment gut microbial communities from Petit-Saut dam, French Guiana - Lab288 P1 (version 2) (version 2) | ecosystem: Host-associated > Arthropoda: Insects >... | reverse complement strand
CACACACACACACAACACACACACACACACACCACACACAACACACCACACCACACACAAACAACACACACACACATACACACACACACAACACACACCACACCACACCACACACGCCACACACACACACACACCACAGACACACACACAAACACATACCACACACACACACCACACCACACACATACACACCCACACACACCACATACACAACACACACCACAAACAACACACACACCACACACACACACACCACAACACAAACACAACACACACCACACACACAATACACCACACACAAAACACCACACATACACCACAACACAAACACAACATACACCACACACACACAATACACCACACACACAAAACACACACCACACACACACACCACAACACAAACACAACATACACCACACACACACAATACACCACACACACACACCACACACACAACACACACCACACACACACACACCACAACACAAACACAACACACCACACACCCACACACACCATACACACACACACAATACACACCACAACAGACACCACACGCACACACAACACAAACACAACACACACACACAATACACCACACACACACAATACACCACACACACACACACACACACCCACTCACACACAATACACCACACACACACACACCACACACGCAACACACACTCACACACACCATACACACACAACACACACCACACACACACACACACCACAACACAAACACAACACACACACATACCCATACACACACATTACACCACACACAACACACCACACACACACACACACACCACACACACACACCACAACACAAACACAACACACACACACACACACCACAAAAACACACACACACCACAACACAAACACAACACACACCACACACACACACACACATACCCATACACACACATTACACCACACACAACACACCACACACACACACACCACACACACACACCACAAACAACACACACACACCACAACACAAACACACACACACCACAACACAAACACAACACAATACACACCACACACACACACACAGTACCGCACTTAACTGCTGCTGTCTCCGTAACCCCTGATGTCTCCAGCCTCAAGGAAATGTTCGTTACAATGATAATAAAATACATACTGTGGTTACAAGTACCGGGTTTATGACATAAAAATTGAACTGCTAGTGTACAGGCGACTCGATACTGATAAAGTGGAGTAATTCACCACGCCCTACCGTTACTAACGTTACATCCGTAAGCAACATGCATTGCGTATGATATTGCGCTTTCTGTTTCTGGTTCAAAAGGTGTGTGGTTGACTGTTAAATGACGTCAATGTGAACTGTACGATCTTGAACATGTCACTGTCACTTGTCCGAAGGTCAATGCAGCATTAATACTCTACAAATGGCACTCCTTGAAATCCCAACTGGACCACCGGTTAGACTGACGTCATCCGTGATGTTTGTCTCCCTAAACAAATGCTGGTATATCATCTGCAGGTAGGCCACGGCTATTTTTGAGGTAATCCTCACTGAGCCATTATTCAAAACTATGTTTTCTCTCTCATTCAACAATTTTGCTGCCGCTTTGAGGTCCAAGACTAACATCAATTAGTCTATAGTTAAAGACCCAGTCCGTACCGCGCAGTAAACACACTCCGTCTCGGTTATAAAAACCAGTCAGTTAATGTTGTATAGGGAAATAATCGCTGTTTGTTCTGAGATCCACAGAAAACACAAATACACTGTGTGGGTAGAACGTAGAATTTGTGAATGTTAAACCTGGTGGTACTTATAGTAACCACTGGAATTTAAAGAATAAATAAATACAAAGATCCTAATCATAGAGTAACGAGGGTCTGCCGGTTAAGTTCGATGTTTTGCTGACTTTAGTCACTGTCTGTCTGCAGTGAACGTCAATCCCGTACCGTCCATTCAAAATCCCACACAACTTGGTGTGCTCCACCCCACTCCACAGCGGACCTTCTCACTGTTGGTGAACCTGTCTAGTTTCTTATTGCTTGAAACCGAACGCAACGTAACTGGGCAGGCGGCACGTACGGTGTAGAAGAGAAATGCGTATGGACTTCAGCAGGAAAAACTTGCGTATCAGACCTCAAGGAAAGCCTAAACGTACACGACGGCAGTAACAAAACATTGCTTTTGTTGGCACAGCTAGTGACGACACTTTACGGTTAGACATATCGCCGCGTCTTCGTATAGTTATTTATTAAGCACAAGCCGCTAAAACGATTCAATTTTTAGTAATGTAGAGCAGCATGTTTGGACCATAAAGGCCCGATAATGACCTTTTAAGATAGAAACATTTCGCTGGACGTTACTGCAAATAAAGTTCCGTTAGCGGTTTGTGCTTATTAATTAATGAGAATGAATATTAATCAAGTATTATGACAGCACCTGGAAAGGACTCGATTGGCTAAGGGCAGAGAATACTGGCAGGCTGTTGTGAATACGGTTATGAATAGACCGGTCCAGATATTGAAGCACATTTCTTGAGTACCTCAAGAACTACTAGCTGCTAAAGAAACACCCCGCTCCACGTAGCTAGCTAGTTAGTTAGTTAGTTGGCAGCAGAACGCTACGCTCCTAACACATATCACTTACAACCGCATTTTCGGTGTCGGTAAGTGACAAGCACCACACAAGCAGTAAGACGCTTGTGCCTGCCCTCACAAGGTACAAGGACCCTCACCCTGCTTCTTCTTGCGCGTCGTCACGGTCCAGTGGTTAACATCTGAAGCGGTACGCAACCCGCACGCCTTCCAAGTACTACGGGAGAGTCCGAACGAAGCCTGCAAGGCAAGGCAGATATTTAACTCTACAAGACGAGCTGAAGCAATCGAAGCAGCTAGCAGTAGTGTGGAACAGCGCATGGTAATGCAAACAAAGGAACCCATAGCTTCTGGCTATTGAAATACCGTCGAGCGTGGTTACTGCGACTCTCTCTCTTTCTCTCTGTCTCTCATAATGATCATCACCATCATCATCGGCACCATCATCTCCATCGGTGGACATGGTTGCTAACCAGAACAGCATGGTCTCATTTCACCAACAGTTCTCTACAGTACTGTTGCTTACAAAGACCGGCAAGAACAATGTATGGACTGTGCTGCTATCTATTGCTTTTGCTTGGGAACTACGTTACATGCTGTTTGTGACAGAAATGTGCACAATGACGACGGAGTGTATTGGATATGTGATGGGCAAATGGGAAGCGCACAAGCAATTGCATAACACTGCATATCAAAATACACACAATTTTGATAATTCTGACGCACGATTACTTTCATAAGGTTACACACACACACACACACCACACACACACACACACATACATTCAACGAAGTATACAAAGCGCACAAGAATTCTCCTTTTAGTTCGCGCTGTAGGTCATGGCGACATGTTTCGGCCGTTATACGTTGTCATCTTTAAGCAGCTCGTAATAAACATCACGAAGGGAGAACACAAAACACAACACAATGTATTTATATTTATTCACTGCAATTGGGTTGTCACCCTGTGGCAGTGGTTATTTTACATGTATACAAAACATGAAATTGGTTACTACTGGATTTAAGTCGGGAGGGCTACATGAGAAGCATGTAGTGGCAACTTGGAATGTTGGGAACCATCTCAGCATTTGCTTATAGACACAGGGAAACCAAGAAAAACCTGTGTCGAGATGGCCTGACTTCTAGCCAGCAGTCCGGCATCTAAAGTAAAAACAGCAATGCACACACAGTACAACAAATACACATAATATGACAACAATACACACAAGACAACTACAACAATACATACGGCCAACCAACAATTACAAAGACAACTTAAAACTAGCAACAATACTTTTCTGACTAAAAATTCACCCTTTTGTCCCAAGTATTTTATGCAACTTTAGAACTTGATACACAAATACAGACCCATAATTTTAAAAGACACGAGAAATTATATGCAATGCACTGTCCGTTTGTATGTCTGTCTGTTGGTACGGTATAGTTCACCCTAGAACACACCATGAAGGCCTAGAGGAGGAATAAGGTATAGCTGTTTTCTTTCTTTAACGTAGGCGCTAGATGGGAAGGGTGGTCAACGCCAATCGCCAGCTACACTACCCCCGGGAAACAGACCCTGTACCCATTACACAGGACGCTAGGTGAGACCTAGGGACGGTCTGAAAAGGTGTGGAAAATGCCGCCCCAACTGGGATTCGATCCCCAGACCATCCAGGCCGTAGCCAACCAAGCTATCCCAGCCTGCGAGTTTGAGTATTCTCTGCACGTTTCACAGTACCAGCTGTGAAGAAGGCCACAAGCAAGGGTCGAAAAGTGTCGCAACGACACGCAGCGAACCAGACGAAGGTTACTCTGTCTATATACAGGCCTACAGACGTGCTATCAAGGAGTTTGGCTTCTCGGAACGTGACGCTGCGTCGCTAGCTCAGTGGTTTCCGACGTTTCGAAGAACCTTGAACCCTTGACGATGAAGATGACACGTTCTTCGAAACGTCGGGAACGTAGAAACGTCACAATCCACCTCCATCGCTCTTGCACGTAACGCCTTCAAAACACGCGGTTCTTTCAGTTGCTATTCTGTAGCAATTAGTTGATTTAAGTGAAGGGTGTGGGTGCAGTGAGAGTTGGAGCGGGGAACGTGAGGTGTTCAACATCATGTCCAGAAACTTTGCGGTGCCTCCCCCCCCCCTCCCCGATGTAGCAGCCACCCCGCAATACAGCTGTCTGTTACAACTGTTAGGACATGAATCTGACTGCAACAAGCCGAGCCTCCGCCTGCCTGCTTGGTTTCTAACACCCCGACCTCGCAACTTACTCCGTCCTTTAATATGCATGTGATAATTCAACCCTTTTAATTAAAATTACACGGAAGGATGGAATAATGCGCGAGCTACGTTAGGGAGTACACAGCAGCAGACACATGCACATTGTTTCGGAAACTTGTAATAAAAACCTGGGTCCTTAGGTCAAGTGCTGCTACACGAGAACACTTCCGTTACTTCAGCTCTGCACTCTTGATTCATTTAGCACTTCTTGATACAGAAATGTGGTTTAGTCTCCGGATTACACGACATAGTGCAGAAGCAGACGGCCTATGAAACACCGTATCATACTAACGCGCAAGCACGCACATACGCACGCATACACACGCAAAGACGATGATCAATAAGTAGGGTTCCCCAGATCGCAAAGTTAATCAGTCCTTCGAAGGTTTTATGCAGCCCTCTTATTCAGATCAATTATCAATATTTCTCAGCACAGTGACGCAACTGGCCAAATATATAGCCAATTTAATGGTCTTCTCGAGACACAAATTATGGGCTCCTGCATTCGCAAAAAATCAAGGACAGCGCTGTGTACAGAACTGACGGACCAACAGAGCGGAGAAATCTCGAACTGGGAGGCTCGTCGGATTAAAAAAAAAAAACTATCATTCGTGCTGTGTTCACACCCACCTGTGACATGGGGGGCCGAGGGGTAAGACAGCACCACCACCACCACGATGGTGATGTCTGTTCGACCACTTTCACAATCTCTGCGCCATGTTCTGACACGATACACTCTCATTACGTCACCACTAACACCGCTACCAACAGGCAGTCAACGTGATTCGCCCACACACACAAAAAAAATGCGTTACCAACTTCTTCACAGGACCAGCTGCTGACTGTCGTCGTCACCTGCACATCAACTCATCCTCTGAACAGAAGCCGACTTGGTCCTGCACAATTTCTTGCATCTCAACTCCACTACCAACAAACCACACGGTTGACTAATACAACAGTTACAGGCTACAGAAATCTAAACCTGTTCCATGAACAGGCTGATGTGTGAGTCGCTGTTGTTAAAGTATTACAATGAAACAGAAATTCAATTATTTAAACAAAAACTAATCTCATTTATACATTTAAAGACCCAGCCCTTACCGCGCAGTAAACACACTCCGTCTCGATTATAAAAACGAGTCAGTTAATGCTGTATAGGGAAATAATGGCTGTTTGTTCTCAGATCCACACAAAACACATAAATACACTGTGTGGGCAGAACGTAGAATCTCTGAATGTTGAACCTGGCGGTACACAAAGTGACCGCTACAGTCTAATTATGTTAATCACATTCTACAGCCGCAAACAATTAGCAGATTTTTCAATTCGAGTTGCTTCCCAGCATCCCGGTAGAATTTTGATTGAACCGCAACCATGATATCATTTGTACGAGAGGAAACTGAAAGAAAAAAACTCAGAACAGCCGTACAAACAAGCCGTACATCAAACCGTACCCACAAACGAAACTGAGGTGTCGTGTTGACAGCACTGATCTGGTAAAGAATAAGTCATGTAACAGGCCACTGTGAATATGAATGTAAGATTGTACTGACTTAATGAACATTAACAGGACAGGCAATGTACGTATTAACGTAACAATGAGACGCGTTCGCGTAACCATTGTTGCTGTGCAAAAGCAAGAAATATTACATATTCTGAGTGTGTGTCTGCAGCCTTATTCGGCATTCCAGTCGCATGCACCACATTACATTGTCATCTGTGGTCTGACCGGCCCTACCATGTCTTTCTGTATTAACTGATATATGACAATTTTCGGAAAAAATTTACTGAACATAAAATGCGTGTTTTGATTTTCTCTACAATTTCTGTCTGAAACATTTCTTATTCTACGAAGAATTCAGCGAGATATTATCAGAGATACGCATGTGCCTTTATGTGAAGTACCCGTTTTGCTTGTCAGATTTTAATGACACTTTAATTTTCTCTGCAGTGTTTGGAAAATACTCAAATATCTAGTTTCATGAAAATCCGTCCAGTGGAAGCTGATGTGTTCCATGTGGGCAGACGGACGGACGGACGGATAGACAAGATGGAGCTAATAGCAGCTTTTTGCAATTTTGTAAACGTGGCTGAACAGCACCTACGTCGGTTCACAGAAAAGAATGGTAACATAAAGACAGAACAGTACAGCCTCTGTGCAATCCTGTGAAAGTTGCGAGACCCACACACACACACACACACACACACACACAAGCAGCTAACATTTCCTAGCACATTCACACAATTCCACATGTTTTATCCAAGCCCCAGGAAAGCGAACGGCTTTACAACAGCCCGCTGCTGGTCCCTATCATGAGCCAGATCAATCTAGTCCATACTTCAATCACCTACAATATTTCTGCTAGATCGACTTTAATATTATCCCCTCACACGCGCCTAAAACTTCCGATCTTTCTCTGACATCACGTACTGCGGGCCGCAGTTACTGGTTAGAGAAATACAGGTTCATTCCTTCAGCCCTGACAAAGAACAGAGCCCGCGAGAGCCACCATTCAAGACTGCTTCCCCAGCCAGCGACCACTCGGGTGCTGAAACATTGCTAATGTTGTCAATTCTGACGCATCTGTTACTGGTACATACAGAACAGCAGTTTGCTAAGGCCATTATTCACCCGTACAGCACATCCTGAATCGCATTGTTCCTACCGTTCTGAAAACACAATTTTCTGAAAAACAGTCGTCTGTTATTAAATTCACTAATTCGCTGTCCGGACTGCAGTTCTGTGTAGCTCGTTCCTTCCCTCATCCTGCTAATTTCAACCGTAATTACCATCAGTGCTGCCAACATTCACATCGCCTGGACCCTGTCTACTGTCGTTCCACATCGGGACAAATATTTCAGTAAGGCGCCACCACCCACCACCCTCCTCGCCCCGCCGCTCAGTACCTCGAGCTGTCTTCTCGCCTTATCATTAGCCTTCCCCAGCATTTACAGTGTTCTCTGCCGTCTCCGTACGTTGATTTGGATGGCGATGGCGCGAAGAACACATTTTTGTGATAATTAAGCACCATAACTTTAAACTAATGTAAGATTTCTGCCTTAAGTTAATTTGTGTGTTGTGTGGAGCGCCTGCAGTGACGTTCGGTGCAACAACAAGCGTTATTCAAGCTGCAAACTTTATGAACAGCCGAAAGCTTCTGAAGCAAGCACATTTGGGAAGCGGAAAATAGGCCCACCAAGACAGTTACTGTGGACAGTGCGCACAGTTTCTGTGGACAGTGCGCACAGTTACTGTGGAGCGTGCGCACAGTTACTGTGGACAGTGCAGTTACTGCGGACTGTGCGCATAGTTAATGCGGACAGTGCGCACAGTTATTGCGGACAGTGTGCACAGTTACTGCGGAACAGTGCGCAAGTTACTGCGGGCAGTGCGCACAGTCACTGCGGACAGATCTAACGAACAAATGTCGCGGAAATATGTTTCCGCGCCAAGAACGACTGTAACCCACAATCAAAATCATAGTTTTGCAATGGGTCTTACAGATTTAGCTGCACCGTTACGAGAGACCAACACAATGCAGTCAATTTAGCGACGGTGTTTCTGGTGCAGACGCTACAAAGCCGCTGATCACCAATGTAAAGTACAAGTGGTGTATAACAGAACCGAGACAAACCAAGCAATTCTGTGAGGGCAGCCACTGACTAAGACCGTGACTACGTACCTGCACACGACAACGGCGTTACAAAGCGTCCAGCGACGTTGACTTTGTTGGATGGCGGCTGTGATGCGGGCAACAAACTGTTTACGTCAAAAGGAGCAACGGCAACCGCACAGGGACTGCAGCTAGCGATGGAACACAAAGTAATGTAACAGTTATCGGATCGTGTGCGCTGCGTGACAGGGGCACGGGCAGGACACTAGAACATAAGGTAGCCGTGCGTGGTGAGATTTCTCGTCTTCGCCGCCATCACTACCGGAAATCTTGAATGTGCCATGACGTAGTCTTTGATATATTTTCCTGTTTCCTTCTGATGGACCCAGTCGGTTTCTCTGAAACGTCGGTACGTAACTCTCGGACTGCACGGTGTCAAATCTCACAAGACACTCGCTTATCTTGACTAAAAAATGAGAAGTTCGTCTTCTGGGACAGGACACCGGGTAGCTCGGTTATGACTACACGACGTTTCGGAGGATGATGCTTGTCACGTGTTCCAGTTTCGTGCAACCTAACCCTGACATGCGGCGCCACATACCAGAACAGCCGATCCTGGACAGCACTGCAACGGCCAACTGATATCTCGCTCTAAATTAGACTATTTTCAACAGTGCAAAAAACTTTCTTTCGTAAATACGTGTTGCTGTCGTACTTTCAATGACCCGGCTGCCTCCGCTTTATGTTTTGTCTGTCTGTCTGTCTGTCACACGAAACACTCAAGAGTGTGTCTACGGACAGAGCTTGTTAAATTGTAGCGGATACGAGGTAACGTGGGAAATACGCGTACCCACAAATTACAGCCGAAGATGATGATAATGTGGCTGCCACGACGCGACTGGATTTGCATGCGGTAACGACCACTGGGCGGCACTTGTCGGTGCGAACAGGGGCACCTCGGCAATATCTCGGACGATTCCCCAGACAAGCACGCGGAGCACATCACGTGGATTAGACGTCGCAACACGCACGCACGCACACACACTCACACACTAGGCTAGTCAAGCAACACCGGCGCAGCCGTTCTCGTCTGTTGATACCACGTACAATGAAAGACTGGAGTAATGATGTATTTATTACACGAGGCAGGAATCTTAGGAGAGGAAATGCGAATTCAGCAATTCCCGTTTAAATAAACGTGAAATCTCTTGGTTGAAACATGCAGGATTAACACAAAATACTTGTGCCAGGATGGTGTACTGTAAATGTGTGTTCGGGCAATCTGGCGGTCTTCCGTTATGGTGCAGTGGTTAGCAAATGGCGCTCTGCACACCGCGCCTAGAGGGCTCTACTCTTTGTCAGACTGCGATGAAGCTGCTCACGTGACACGTGTTTATACAGCCACATCACGACGACGCAAAACACACGCAACATTAAATATTTCTTTTAGACGCGAGTCGAACGTGCGAACATTTCACGCGTATTCTAGAACTACAGGCAGATGCATGTCACTGTAGCATAGCAAGTAAAAAGATCGAGAAATTTCTATAACCTTTCTCATAAAACCTCAACTACAAATATAGCTTAACTCTTTAAAAATAAAAAAGCGAAAAGCGATTAACACGGTTAGTGGTGGGGAGGAAATGGCGTCATTCTGTCAGCGTTCGTGCGCCGGTCCTTCTCATCCAGATAGCGTCAAAATGAAGACATCCGAATGTTGAGAAGTGTTTGGCTGCAATAACATCTGGGGCATTTGGAGCGAATAATTAATGTTAAAATGCGTACTTGGAGAAATATTTTGGGGACATTTAGAGCAAAATACTCACATTCATGAATTGGAATTGGGAGTGCCGCGAAAGAAGCAAGTAGTGGAAACTTCGAAATTTAGAGCCATCTGAGCATTTGTTTTAAGAAAGAGGAAGACGAAGAGATCGAGTGTCGAGATAGCTGGTCAAACAATTCCTCGGATTCATACTGAATTATATCCAACAGTACGTCTAAATAAGAGAATTAGACTGAATTATATTTAAATATCCAGTCCGTAGCGCGCAGTAAACACACTCCGTCTCGGTTATACAAAACCAGTCAGTTAATGCTGTATAGGGAAATAATGGCTGTTTGTTCTGAGATACACACAAAACACATAAATACACTGTGTGGGCAGAACGTAGAATTGTTGAATATTAAACTGGTACACATAGTAACCACTGGGCTTTAAGGGGTTAAATACATGTTCGGCGTTCATATCAATATCAAATCTGCAACCAAATACAATACAAATTATAGACCCAATAAAGTCAGTAGAAGTTAATGCCGCAAACCCGATACCATGTTCAGTACTTTGGCGTCATAAATACATCTAACGAGGCTGTCAATACGTCACACATACAGCGACGACAGCACATACAAAACAGAACGGCAGTCGGATGGAAGCAGTCATGGCACAGTCCTGCTAATATCCCAACATTCTCATGTAGCCAGCCACCTTCAGACTTTCTGCGACCAGCACCACCGGACGGACAACTTCGCAATATAGGTCAGCAGTGTTACCACTACAGTGACCGTGGTTGGCTGACTAAACAGAAGCCAGTGTCAGGCTATTTCACAAAAAAAAAACTGGAACTAGATTTAAATATGGCATAAGTCACGAGTAACGCAAGTCACACATTTGTTAACGTTCACTAGTAACAGATTTCACAGCGAGTGCGGAGTGGATCTGCCGGAGTTGGGAGACTTTGTTTAAAACTGCTATTTTATCTGATCTGCAACCATGAAATGTGCAATAAACTGCATGGGTCGCTACGTACGTGGACAACCCTGGCAGGCAAGCTGCAAAACTATGCACTCCCCCAGAATTAATACACACCTGTGGCCTTACGTGTGCACTGTGTGCATTGTGTTCACTGCGTTCGCTGTATTCACTGTGTGCACTGTGTTCACTATGTGCACCGTGTTCACTTTCTGCATTGTGTTCACGGTGTTCGCTGTATTCATTGTGTGCACTGTGTTCATCGTGTTCAATGTGTGCATTGTGTTCACTATGTGCACCGTGTTCACTGTCCGCATTGTGTTCATGGTGTTCGCTGTGTGCATTGTGTTCACTATGTGCACTGTGCACGTTTCATTGCAGACTGCAATGAAATTTTCGGCCGTGACAAAGCAAAACAATATTCCACCACAAAAGCGTCCTGCAAATAAAAAATGATAATCTCTTAAAGTTTGTTAACACGTTTAGTGATATGTACACTGGCATGCTGGATTGATTGGTAGGTGCTTCTAGAAGCAAACTCACTCTCACTAAGACTCAATGAATTCCTGCAAGCGACAATGACATACCTGAAGAAGAACCCTCCATAAACAACCCATAGTGTCTGGAACACGAAAACTTTGATCAGTAGTTTATCCTGCCTTGTAAAGTTTGCTCACAACTGAAAGTAAATTACTCTCTTGCCATCACTTCTACGTAGCTAATGGATTCCCAACTTGTGAGAAAGAAAAGTGAAAACTTGTAAGGCAAGAAACAACAGTTCGCTGACAGGGTAATGGTTGGTATGGAGCGTTAGTAGTGGTGGGTATGGAGCGTTAGTCCCAAATGCTGCCCTTGTTACGTCCTGCTGCACTCAGCGATCCGTCCAGCCATCGGAACACTCAACGTTTGGTTCACTGAAGCCAAAACTGAAAGATATAGTCCTGAAGAATTTATTTAAATCACTTTACTACCAAAAAATGTACACTGTGGTGTTGGGGGCAGGGAGACTTATTCAGCCTCCAGAGATTACGACATTCTGCAGCAAACTGGACTTACTATTTTGGACAATGTCTTGTGCTTTCTGCAAAACGGTGATTATAAACCTGACTGAGCCTCTTTCAATCGATACATGCGATCTTCATCCGGTGGTCCCAGGACCCATCTCCGGACGACATCACGTTCCATTGTGCCTCACATCGAAGACGGTGCTGAACTGACTCACAGGGTTGTCAGTAAACACCTGCAGTTGGGGACTCAACACGCATTACGGACGTCAGGACAACACAAACACAGCACTTTGGAAGTGACGTGCCAGCGGAATTCAGAACACTCCCAGTGCCACTTTTTGCGCCACAAATTGAAGATAAACTGCCCGTGGACCACGACCTTCGCCGTGAGAAGCCGGCGACTTACCGCCCGGCCCTTGGCAACCCTGTTTATGTTTTCTCAGACGCAGGTAAAGCCGGATCAATTCTGATAAGCTGATCACTACTTTGCCAGTCGACCTTCCAGGCAGTTCAAATGTCTGTTCACAAGAGCCAGTGAACCGCGCCCTAGGCCACACGTTTTACCTACAAGCACACAAACTCAAAGCAATGAATAAGGAAACTCAAACCCAAAAATATATTTCGTGTCGAACTGCCAGACATCACTGTAATCACGGGGCATAACAGAAATACACGTAGCGATGTGGTTGGATAAACGTGACGGGAAGACAGTTTGGAAGCGCTATATGTAACGGCAGGATGATATTAAAATGGATCTTAAACAGGATGAAATGATATGGACTATACTAAAGTGACTCCAGGACATAGCAACAAACACGGTAATTAACCTTTTGCTGCTACCATACAACGTAGAGTGACGTATCCAGTTATTATACATAAATAACAATTTTGTCTTCTGGAAATAAGTCTCAGTGTCACCTTTGCATGCTACAAGTTGCGCCCATTGTCAAAGGCTGTGTAGATCCTTGCCCCATTCTCCTGTTAAATTGTCTTACGTTGCAACATTCTTCTGAGCACTTATACACCAAAACGCTTATAAAATATAATCCTCTCTCAATCAAACATTATCAAACACCCTCCAGCAAATCAAACACACACCAGCAAACACCCTTCACCAATCAAACACTATCACGCACTATCAAACATACTCTATAAAACGACATCTGTCAATCTCACACATCAAGCACACCCGACCCATGTCCGATAAACCTGTATCAACCGTCAGCCAGCTGACAACAAAACATCAGAGCACGTAGCAATCAGCAGGCCGCATATCTTTTGCTGACTTGCTGATTTGTTTCGTGTCAGTGCACTGACACCGGAAAGATCGTTTCTTGTACTAAATCAGTGGAACGGTACCAAAGATACTGACATCAGCATCGTTTAAATGAAGTCATACATTTTGCGCATTTCAAATATTCTGCATGACCTTACGTATCATATCGTTAAGACCATCTGTAAGGCCACTTGTGTCTCGCTTCTTTTCCCGTGCAGGTAGCCTGCCTATGTCAGTGTTCGGACAGCCCACAAACTGAGTCACCTCGAGTCTTTACACACGAAGATAGAGCACGCACTGCCAAACACTGTGCGCAAGTATGCATTAGAAGCTGCTAAACTCCTAGCGCGATAACCAACTACATCGAAAGCGATGTCTCTTGGCCCACACCTGTACCTGCATAAAGGGGCAGTTAATTATTAGCCAACAATCCTTCCGTTACTGCCGGCCGGACTGCGAGCATGTTTGGTTGTCACCATGTCGGATGATAGATGGCGTGCAAACAGCCAAAAGAAGGCGAATGTGAGTACCCTATATACATCACCATCCCCACCTCGCCTTCCTTCCGATCCATGAAGTTACCCCACTACCTCTGCACATCATTTATGCGTAGCAGTAACCCATATACTAATTGACTAAGGACATGTGCACTATAATTCAAAATTTTAATTTTAAAATGGGATTGGCCACAAGGAAAAGTTATGTTCCAGATATTTATAGCCCGAACTCTGACTTTCAAATAAAGTCAATTAATGAAATGCAGAAAAACAGTACGGAAGCGAACAAAAACTGAAGGGCGAGAAAACACAGATAATGCGGTACACTTTGAGAATATAAAATTAATTACCCGGAAAATAACAAGTACAAGCTTAGGTATTCAGATCTGCACTTCTGACGTAACGCTTCCACCTTCAGGGTGACGGTCGGATGGGAGGGAGGAGTAAGTCTGTTATTTAGCAAGGATATAAAGATTTGTGGGCAATCGAAACTGCGGAATGCCCTTCAACATAACATAACGTACATAAGCGACAAATCAATTTACTAAGGCATCAATATGCACCAGATAATCACTCCGAAGACGGAGCATTGCTTCCTCCGAATCGTCGCGACATACAGTTACTACACGGTCTACAAACCCACAAGCAAGACTTGTTCACACTTCCGTAATCATGCACTGTTCATATTGCAAGCACTAGGCACAGGACCTGTGCGTATTTCAAACATACAAAATTGTAGTCAAACGTACAAATTGGCGAGAAAGGAAACAGAATTTGCATGAGGCCCAGTGCATTCAAATGCCCTCAACCCTTATCAAATGAATCACGATTAAAAATTAATTTGCAAAATGCGTTAATTTGCACATCAGTACATCAGCTACACCGGTAGGCACAGCACGCAACTGCATGCCGAGGCAGTGCAAGTGTACGTCCGTCCGTCCGTCGTGCTACAGCAACAAACCAAGTACGAACACAACACAAAGTCGTACAGTTCCGGTTAACAAGCGAACAGCAATTGGTAGCTGCGTCGCCTCGGTCTGCCGTCCGTCCGAATTGACCAAATCGATTTGCCTGGACGAATTTTCAGTAAGTGCTTTGACAAAAATCTGTCCAAAAACTTCAAATTTGGACACATTCCGAGAAAATAACAGGCGACTTGCGTCAAGGCATTTATGAACGATTTCGTTATCAAAGTTACCACACCTCAAGTCCACAATAATCGATATTGAGAGAAAATAATCAATACTCATCTGCCTTATTTCTTCATGCGACTTATACAGTGAATAACGGACAAAAGAAACCCACGATTATAGCATTCATCATTTTTTGACTATGGTTACGAACACTGAATTTGTTACGTATGTAGATATATAATGAATGTAATTGTGTACGAAATATTTTGAAATCCAGAAGTACGAAATATTTCGATGACAGGACCATGTCAGTTGACGAACGACCGATACATTTAGCACAGACAAAATCATAAAAGACAAATAAATAATCAATTCTGCAAACAAATGAACTGGACGACCGAAGTAATAGCGAGGACTCAGCAACAGGCCCATTAATAATGCAATAATATGTTACGTTCATGCGGAAATTAGACGAACTGCGGTAACATTTTGCCGTTCACCACTTCCCAGTTATTACCTTATGTACCATCAGATTTAACGTATATAAATTCCACGTTCAGCCCACACAGCTGTATTTATGTGTTTTGTGTGGATCTCAGAACAAACAGCCATTATTTCCCTATACAACATTAACTGACTGGTTTTTATAACAGAAAGGGAGAGTGTTTACTGCGCGGTACGGACTGGTTGTTCAACTATAATTCAGGTTAACTGATTGTCACGACAGCTTTAAAAGAAACAGGAATTACGTAAAATAATATTATGTGCGGGTGTGCGTGTGTGCGTGCGTGCGAGTGGGCGTGTGTGCGGGTGGGCGTGTTCTCATAACAACGCTAACGGCAATACGAAAATACGAAAGAGCAGGGGAAGTAAAATAACAGGCCGTAGTTGTGTTGGCTTGTCAGATTTCTAGACGCTACAAACGACACACAATTCATAGGAACAGAATTCTGTCAGCACACTTCACCACGCTCTAAAACCTTCCACTGATATTAAACATAGAAATGAAGAGATGCAGAGATAGAAAAGAAATGCCGTCAGTGCTAGACAGAGAACCTCCAGTTTCCATTTAGACTTGCAACTACCATAGCAACGACACCAAATAGGCAGTGATGAAGGCAGGCAGGCAGGCAGCTCTTTCAGAGCCGGAAACAAACCAAATGCCAGAGCCATAGCAATCTCTAAGAGCGCGTCAGTCATGCAACCAGCACTTCTTGTCCCCACAGTCAGCGTCTGTGACTATGGGTGACGACGGAGGATTTCAATTTACCGTCTTTCGCGGCTGTTGAGCTGCAGTAGGCCTATTGCGTGCTATACAGTCTGTGCTTGCTTTCTCTTCTAGTGACTATTACATGCATTCGAGAACTGAGACACAAGGAGTGTGTCATTCAGTTTGTCCATCCAATTGTCAATTGTCCCCCCCCCCTCCCACTATGCAACCCACTACTTGTCTGTCTCACTACGTACGTTCTGTGTACGCCTACAGCATGTTACGTAAAGCACTACCCGATATTCCTGTACCGCGACACTGCACTGCTCTTTGTAACTGACAATGTCCTTGTTTTTGTGTTTAACGTTTCCCCGGTATTAATACTGAGGTCAATGACACTACACTTTGTAGGCTGAACAACGGCAGGCCAACAGAGCCAACTGCGGTCCACGAAATGATGACGTATGTTTGGGACAGCGCTCCTTCTAAATTTAGTTTAGAATACGAAAAAACGTGATTTGAAGTTTCATATTTTTCACTTGTTGCTTCTCCTTCACCAAGACAAAATTTTGTGCAAATTGCTCAAGTGACAAATCACTTTGCAAGTCTTCGAAGTTGTCTTTTCCTTCAGGTTTCCACACAAAACTCAGTATGCATTTCGCTTCTCCACCGACAAGTGCCACGTGTTCCGCCCACCTCACCGCCCGGAAAGTACTCGTATTGTGACAAGTGCAATTCAGGAAACTCCTCATTACGTAATTGTCGCCAGTATATCGCAACCTCCCCCCTCTGAGATCCGAACGTTTTCTTCAGTATCCGATTTCCGAACATCGGTTCAAGTTCTTCCCTTACCGTGAGACACCGAGTTCAACACCCATATAAAATAAACAGGAAAATTACAGTATGGTAACGAATTTACTCAGAATATCTGGCAGCCATAGCTGTATCACAGCTGTATTAATGATACGTGCGATCTGTACGCTCCAAGCGATGTTCACGTGGTCACATTACGTCACAGTCAGAAGAGTATAAGCAGGTAGAATCCCCCAAACCCCGTCTGTTCGCAGCTTTTCCTTCCATCAGAGAGCGGCGAGCTGTTGTTGGCAACTCGCGCCTCCTTATCTCACAGCTCGTGGCTTTCATTGTCTTTAAGAGTAGTCTATTACACGTGCTATATCGTACAGTCTTCGTCCGAACAAAATACACATCATCTACGAAGCCTTTCGGATCGCAGTCTGCTTCTAGTTTTTCGGGTAAAACAAAGACAAAACGTTACTAACTTTGTAACATACAACTGGAAATTTTGTGGGAAGGCAGGCACAGGAATGGGTCTGACAATCAGGGAAATGCAATAACTTCATAGGCTGTATGCCTCCTACTGCAAGCGTAACTTGCGATCTTTCTCTAAGGTAAAGCGGTCAGGATATACTGGCCTAAGAACAAAGCGTCATATCTCACAACACCGTGGTGGAAACCAAATCACGACCTTTTTGGCTCTTTACTCCGTTTTATAATTCTTCAAAACTTTAAATATTTAAGGTTACAGTCCGTACCGCACAGTAAACAAACTCCGTCTCGCTTACAAAAACCAGTCAGTTAATGCTGTATAGGGAAATAATCGCTGTTTGTTCTCAGATCCACACAAAACACATAAATACAGCTGTGTGGGCAGAACGTAGAATTTCTCAATGTTAAACTTGGCGGTACATATAGTGACCACTGGGCTTCAGTCAACCTGTCTCGAGGTACATCAATTTCCTTCTCCAGTTCCAGACTCATACGCAGTACCAAACGATGCTGCATTTGAACGGAAAGTTTGTACCAACAGTTCTTTAGGCTCAGACGCGACACTCAGCACAGCTCTAGACCGAGCTATCTATCAGTATTCACGGCGTCACATTCCAAAATAGAGCAGTAGTAACGGTACTAGCTTGTGAATACGACATAGGCTTATCACAGCTTTAGGCATTAAGTTAAACAAAACGCACCTCAATATTATCTACCTGAGAGTTACAATACAGCAATACGCGAGTCTGCGAAACAAATTCTGCGAATTATATTGCATACTGTGGTCTAACACAAGGTTCACAGTAGCAAGCTGAATCACTGTCGATATCGAACTGGTGAAAGATACAGAAATAATTTACTAAACACTGAAGTAGATCGTCGAAACATTCAACTTCGTTAGTTCAGTGGCACGTTTAAGCCGAAAATAAATCAACTATACGATATAACGTTATCAAAAATCCTGTTTTCAGTAATATTACGAGCTTTAAGGAAGTATTTAGTAGCATCAACTCTGTTCCAAGATGTCACAGTCTGTAGGGAGCCACAGGAAATCAGCAAGCCTGAGAAAGAAACGGACGTGTGCTGCTTCGCCTTACCTTAAAGAAATTTCTATTGACTGAGACGCACTTCAGCGACATCTGTACCACAAGTGGCACGTAGAAACTTATTAGCTTACCAGGAGACTTGAAATGGTGGCACACCTTACCTGAAAAGTCAACAAAACATTACATTAGCCAACAGAAAACACGTGATCCAAAGATGAACACAACGACAGGTGGATAGCGGATGTTCATTAACACTCTTTATCCACATCTCACAGAAATCGCTGACAGCAGCAGGCTTGCCAACACTGTGCAGAAAAGCCAGTGACACTTCGCGCTCTACAGGTAACAAACGTAACGTTAAACCCGCTACCAACATGCAGCCATACACAGCGAGCAGAAATATTGCTCTACTAATTCTTGCCTTAACCATTAGTTCGAGTTCAGTGGCCAACTTAACATCCCGTCCGCTTTAACCCGAGTCCCCAGGCACTCGTACTTTTTGTTCTAAGGCGCTAAAACAAAATACGCCTTTTCCAAGAAAGTAACATACTTTTGAAATTCAAGACGTCGCACTTCAATGTGCTGACCAACACTCTGTCTCTGCGTCTAGCTCCACAGACTTCCTCTACACTATTTATGAACTTATTCGTTATTTTTTAAAAATACTTTCAAAAATTTGTGGTAGGCAGTAAAACTTTTAATAATTCATTTTACATACACCTGCTGGTGTTCTTTTTTGAGGCACGAGAAAACCGTCGTAAAAAATGAGACGAATCTCGCTACGAATACTAACGCACAGTGACGTTTCCGAAGTCAGTAAGTTATGGATATGCTTGAAGGAGTCTCTGTAATGTCTTCTTCACATATACAGTTGCTTTATAATCTGCTGCCTGTAAAAATTAAAGGCAACTTACATTCCCCAACAGTACAAATTTTTAACACTATTGTGGATAGGAGAATATACAGAATGGGGCAGAAACAAATAGACGATTTAAATTTAGCGCCATGCCGACATCTTTGTAGGTGGCGCGGTGAAACACACATCGCTGGGTAGAGCGGTTTGAAGCTTTCAGTCATTATGCAGCGTTGGTCGGAAGAGCATCGAGCGTTGGCTGCGGGAACGGTTTTTTTTTTTAAATCAACGATTCCGCTACTGTAACACAGCGGGTTTTTCGACGACATTTTGACATCGGGAGGAACTGAAACCTTTCCGACACGCCAAACAATATTGAATTGGGTTACACAATTCAGGACTACTGCATCCATTGTCAACAAGAAGCCTCCTGGTCGCCCTCGAACTGTACGAACACCGGAAAATGTGCGCCGAGTGGCACGTGCATTTCAGCGTAGTCCTCAGCCTTCTGCTCGTCGCCATGCAATCGCCTTCCACTTAACCCCTAGAAAAAAGTGACTTGAAAACGCAACGCTTTTCCACGTTGCTTACCGCTGTTTAGCTAGTTATGATTTAATTTTCAATTAAAGTATTCATTTTCAAGTTATTAATTGTCTAATGGTTTCTGCCCCACTCTGTACAACATTTAAGTACGTATGCTGTCCCTTCATGTGTACAGTAGACGGTCAGACAATTCAGACAGTTCAGCTCGCAATTTCCCGCCTCTACAGAAGCAGAGTGTTGCTGTAACACTGTACGTTCAGCTCGCAATTTCCCGCCTCTACAGAAGTACAGTGCTGCTGTAACACTGTACGTTCAGCTCGCAATTTCCCGCCTCTACAGAAGCACAGTGTTGCTGTAACACTGTACTTTCAGCTCGCAATTTCCCGCCTCTACAGAAGCACAGTGTTGCTGTAACACTGTACGTTCAGCTCGCAATTTCCCGCCTCTACAGAAGTACAGTGTCGCTATAACACTGTACGTTCAGCTCGCAATTTCCCGCCTCTACAGAAGCACAGTGTTGCTATAACACTGTACGTTCAGCTCGCAATTTCCCGCCTTTCCAGGAGCACAGTGTTGCTGTAACACTGTACGTTCACAGCCGGTGGTGCCGTCCAATGCGCTATGCTGCCAACTACGGAGCAGGGCAGATCCTAGTGCGCGTCCGGACGTCTAAGACACCAGAACGGTACTCGCAAGTGCGACACAAACTACATGCGAACTGACAACCGTGCACACGCGAAGTGAGCAGGCAATACGTATTGTTGAGCCTCAAGTATAGTTTCCCAACACCTCGCTGCCTGCAGCACACATATCCTAAATTTACAAGCTATGTCATTCACGCCATAATCCATACTACATCGGATCCTATTATAACACTGTCCTCTCAACTGCTTCTCTTATTCTCTTCGTTTGGTGCCCTAATTCGCACGCATCTTTAGTGAACTCAGTGGTTAATGCATGTACCGCCAGATTTAATATCACACGAGATAGGCGTGTGACGTAACACTGCGGAACGTTGGCGTAACCATTTTGTAGTGAAAACACAACAATGCATTTTGTGTGTTGTTGAACTACATGTCACTGTCAACTACATAGCTAACAACAATGAATGTTGCACAACAATACATTTATGTCTCTTACAAGAACAACACGTACGTAGGTCTTAATGTAAAGTGTCCGACGCTGCACTGATACAGGACCGTTCGTTTCCTCCTGGCCTTCTTTAGACGTGTAACTTAGCTAAACAGATGGTAATGACAGGTGAGTCGTTGGGCTGCTTCTGTGTTTTGCAAAATGTTGCTGTACAGCATTTTACGTGATCACATGTACTTAATCAATTAAGACGCAATAAGTACGCTATTAAACATTATGTGTGTGTGTGTATGTGTGTGTGGTGTGTGTGTGTGTGTGCGGTATGGTGTGTGTGTGGGGTATGGTGTGTGTGTGTGTTTGTGGTGTGTGTGTGTGTTTGTTGTGTGTGTGTGTGTGTGTGTTTGTGGTGTGTGTGTGTGTGTGTGTGTGTGTGGTGTGTGTGTGTGTGAGTGTGGGTGTGTGGGTGTGTGTGGTGTTTGGTGTGTGTGTGTGTTTGTGTTGTGTGTGTGTGTGTGTGTGTGGTGTGTCTGTGTGTGTGGTGTGTGGTGTGTGT
>Ga0131853_10006112_pt1 | contig 21744 bp, 11 predicted proteins | sample TergutLab28metaG_FD_92764 | JGI IMG/M metagenome (GOLD analysis project Ga0131853, IMG submission 92764) | Labiotermes labralis P1 segment gut microbial communities from Petit-Saut dam, French Guiana - Lab288 P1 (version 2) (version 2) | ecosystem: Host-associated > Arthropoda: Insects >... | reverse complement strand
TTGTTTTACAATAAGTTTATTTCATGCCTCTACATATTTCAAGCACATGTGCTTGAAATATGTAGAGGCATGAAATAAACTTATTGTAAAACAAAAATTTTGTGCATCAAGTTGGTTAATTACGGAGATAAATATGCCATAATGTTAGATTCGCTCATAGTAACATATGTACAGTTCATGAAAATGTTGATAGAATTGAAGAAAGTGCTGAGTGTTTACATAACATTAAATGCCAACAATCTGAAACATGGACTGTGTGTTTGCATAGCAATACTACCACATTCTTATCATAATGAACTGTGCCAAAACTATGGATGCAAGTCTCTTACATTTTTATTGCATTAGAAATAAATATATTGTATAGAAATGTAATACAGTACATTTATACTCTACAGGCTAGTATGTCCACTAGTGGTATAGTTATATATCATATAGGATGAGGCTGTCAATCCTATAACCCTCAGGAAATACACTGTTTTAAATGGAAATTTTGTTTTCAACTTGGGTGACATTTTTCAGGAGCATAACCCTGGCATAAAATGAGATCTGCCTCTATTGTTGTTTTTGTATAAAGTTGGCAATTACCTGGCAAGTGCAGGATGACAGTCGTGATTGAACATTGCCACAGTTGGGTATATTCCAACACCCACATAAACATTTTTGGAACCTTGGAATTTATTGCGAGCTTCCATGCACGTCTCAAAGATCTCGTGTGCGTTGAATTGTAGCAGCTGTAGGTTACGAAGCAGTAGAGAGCCAATAAAGATCTCATCAGGCCCCAGTGATTCTGCTATGAACACCAAAAAAAAAAGTAGCAGACTTATCCACTGTTAAACCAATTGCATGTAGTGAGTGCCAAGTAATAGTTATTAAATCTCTCAGGACGGTTGTATCTATATGTGCCACCTGCTTCAACATTCAGAAGTAGGTGTGCATCTTTCCACACAGTGTATTTATGTGTGTCATATGATTTCACAGTAAACAGCAATTATTTCCCAAACAACTTACTTTTGCAGTGGAAATACAGGTTTTCAGTAAGGAACTGAATTCTTACATATTGTTTAAAAGAATTTTAGCATGCAACAGGTAAAAGCTGTGTTTTATTGGGAGGGGTGCCATTTGCCATACCTTTGCATAGAACAAAAGATCAATACGCACTTCTCAAATGGTTGTAACATATATGGACAATCCCCATTGGCATAACATTCATAATGTGTATCAATAATTCCAGTTGCACACAACACACTCCTTGCAATCGATTTATTGTATAGCTACTAGTTTCGACTTTACTTTACTTTGACTTATGTTGAAGCTAGTAGCCAGACAATAATTCGGTCAAAATTAGTAGCCAGACAAATTGATCACAAGGAGTGTTTCATGTGTGACTGGAAATATCGGTACACATAATGTTACATTTTTAAGTTAATTAAAAGTACATCGAAACAAGTAGTCAGACAAAATATCGATTGCAAGGGGTGTGTTGTGTGTGATTAGAAATATCGAAACACGTAATGTAACCTATTTAAGTTACAAGTAAAAACATTTAACTGGCTCAAAACTGAAGGTTTGTGTTAATGGGTGAAATATAGTGTTATTCACTGAACTGAACAGTGGTGTGAATATCTTACTGTTTTTTGTGCTGGTTGGGAAGAAGTGTGCATCCTGCAGACAGCGTAACAGAAACAAGGCCATCAAAGTCCTGTTCAGGAAATCCTGTGCAGGTCGTTTGTCTGCATGGGTTACCAGGTTGTACACACTTGAGTAGCTCCCTATAGCAACAGAATTGTAGGGTACAGTACATTCGGTATGTAGGTTTACAGCTGCAAGGGCCTTGTTGCTGAACTAAACTGGTAAAATTATCCTGTCAAAGGCTGAGATTTTTCTCATGTCCACGGTGACAAGGCTTGTTCTGGAGCCAACCCACCCTTTTGTTGTATGGGGGCTGGGATCTCTGTCCCTTTAGGTAAAGTAGTCAGGGTGTGACAGACCGCCTCTGTGGTCTAGTGGTCAGAGTTTCTGGCTACAGATACAGAGGTCCCAGGTTCGATCCCCGGCGCTACAAGATTTTCTGAGTAGTAGTGGGTCTGGAACGGGGTCCACTCAGCCTCGTGAGCCTCATGAGGTCAATTGAGGAGCTACTTGAATGAAAAAAGTAGCGGCTCCAGGTCTAGAAAACAGAGGTTAACGGCTGTGGGGACTTGTTGCGCTGACCACGTGACACCCCTCTATCCGCAAAAGTTGGCACTAACTTCGCCGACTGGCGGCGGCCGCTCTGTCGGTATAGTTCGCATGCAGACTAAGGCCACGGAGTTTAGTTTAGTTTTTTAGTCAGGGTGTGACACTGACCACTGAACTTTATCTGGTTCCAGGGTTAGGAATGTGTGGTGCTATACCTCCATCTATATGGTGCTGGATACTGTTTAGAATAAAAAGATCTCTGCACCATCAGGAATAAAATCATGATTCTCGGGTCATCAAACCCAAAGTAGAGTCATTATTTCACCCTCACTTTATATAAATCTACAGACACTTAGGTCATTTTTGAAAAGTGGTCCTGCTAAAAAAAACTGAAGGAAGGTTGATTCAAATAAGATTTGAATGCAGCTGATATTAAATCATGACATACACTCACAGTACAAGGTGGAGATTTTGGATTTAAACCCCTGCTTTGAGATATTTTGGGCAACATGATAACAAAACATTCTTATATGTTATAATAAAGAAGATTAAAAATATGCAGTAAAAGTTGTGAACCAGCACGGAATGATCCAGCAGGCTCTAATAACCATACACTAAGAGTTTCTTTTCATTTTATTGGTGAAAAGGGAATAGTGTGGGGGAACAACAGAACAGGATATTAAGTGACAAAGTAAATGGTTACGTTTGTTGGGTCACTGAGATGCACTTAGGTATAACATTCTAATATCCAGAAACTTACAGTGTCTGGCAACAACTTTGGTGCTGGAGGTGCCAAGGATCAAAACTTGTACTGTAACAAGTACCTAGGAACACAGTGATGAATATATTTTCTCTATACTTTTTTTGCTTTGTGAATGTAACTCCCAAATATGGAATCCTAGACATGCTGCTGCATAAATGAGTGATGGTACATGTTAATTTTCCTTTTCCATGAGAAAGTGTAAATCACCTGGGTGTGTGTTGGGCTGTGACAAGGACTCGTGTAAAGTGTCCTTGATGTCCAGAAAGTGCTGCAGTCCAGACTGTGTTATGATCCTAAGTGCAAGATGGCAGAGAATGCTCATGCCAGAGCCCACCAGCAGGTCTATGTAGTGGCATTCATAATGATGGTAAGAGCCCATAGCCTCATCTCTACAATTTGTGCTACAGAAAGCAACTCCACTACACTCAGAACAACCCACTGGTGCCAGTAACCTGCAATAGACAGTCACATGTGAATATCATTGATTCTCATATAATTTAATAATATTTTGTCAATTGATATGTGTTATCTCTTCTGTCTTCCCATATTCTTTTCTGTTCATTTCTTGCCACATTTCTCAGTTAAGTCTTATAGTAGCTGGCTGAACCATTTTTTGGTACATCATCTTATAAGTTTGTTCCCTTTAAAATTTCATTTGCATAGGTTATATGGGTTTGAATGGTAAGTTGCTAGAGAATTATGTATTTGAAACAATGAAAATGGTAATAGTTCTGGCCTTATTGCAAATAATATGTCAGAATTTAACTGGAGGGACTGGGAATACCAATGTAAAACATTCAGTCAGGTGAGCTGCACTGGGGCCAAGACTCAGATCCAGGTCAATCCAAATATGGATCACAGGTCTTATCACTTAACCATGACATATTAGTGTGAACTTATATCATTAGATATCCAAAGGAAGTGACTTAACTCATTGTACTGAATACACATAGTTTTTTGGTGAGTGAGACACACCAGTACATCATTCCAGAACTCTTTTCAGTATAACACACTGTTAACAGAACTTAATATGACATTTTCAAAATAAAGAATGGCTTGTAATATGCTGTGTAGTCCCAATATGTCATGGAGTATGCCATTCGCAATTTGTTGTATGAATGACTGAAATTGTGTTGTTTGTGCCTGTGACATTGTGACCTATACAGCAATTTTAGTCTTTTCAACTCCATTTAAATGCACTATCAGTTCAGGTAATTGTATATTCCTATATATTGCTGTTATAATGTGTTATGCTTTCCATGATCCACTTATATTTACTGCTGAATTAACTCCATGCAGCCGATATTACTCTCATGAAGCTAACATGCTCAGTTAGTGATAAAATACTCTACTCTGCCATTTATGGAACCATGTCCACAAAAGTCCATCACTTGAACCTCTCCTGAGCCAGATGTATCAGGTCTGTACCCTATTTCTTTGTGATAAACTCCTTGAGGCCTTATTTGCTTCCAAAATATAAAAGTACAGGTCCTACATAACATAAAGCACTCTACTGCAATTACAAACCTCTTATGCTGTTCAGGGAAATAACACTATTTACTGTGAGAATCATATGAAACAAATGCAGTGTGTGCGCCAAATCCAGGGTTTATAGTGTTAAAGCAGATGGTGTGTTTTAATCTCCCATCGAATCCTGTATAGCCCAAGTGGTGTCCTCTAAGGTGTTTGGACTAAAATTTAGTACTTATTTCTATCTTCTATATTTTGCAGGGGTATATAATATTAAGTGGTAACGGTGGTAATAATTGTCAGGAAAATAATCATGTAATGATGGTGTTTATGAATTTTTGTGTGATTAAATCATATACAATTTGGGACAATGGGCAATCCAAGCTGAGACAAGTTACCTAACAAAGCAGTTGTGACAGTGTGTTCCAAACATTTCTGGCAGCAGACAGGCTGCATATGGTGGCTCCACCACTACTGTGTCACCAGTAGCAATGTGACCTGTTGCTACAGCATATCGTCCCTGCTCTGGGTTGGAGATGATCTTCAGTAGGCAAGATGCTGCAGGCATGTCAGAGTTCTTGCCATGACTGACAGTGGGCACTGTATGACCTGTTGGGAAAAATGGCAGCAGATAATTCTCATTGTCACTTCTCTTGACCTAATTTGTGGTAATTACAGACAGAGGTTAAATTCATACAGTTTATTAAACACAAGCAAGAAGAGATGGAATGTAGATTTGTGGTATTGTGCAAAAAGTTTGACAAAAAATGGTGACAGTAGATTCAACTGTGGTGATTTTTTCAAAACAAAAAACAAAATAGAAGTACAAAGTCAACTCAGACAGCACTACTCATAAAAACCTAAGATAATTAATTTTTTAAATCCTACCTAGCTGAGTTTTTAATTTGTGAGTGGGGGGCATTATTTGTCTGTAAATTCAAAAATTTAGCAGTATGTTGTACCAAGCTTTGAATCCAAAAAGTTCATGGTCAGTGGTACAGACAAATCTTAAGACAGCAACAAAAATGAAATACCAAATAGAAGTAAACAATCATTGAGGAGACCAAGTGAGTAAAGACATGCAACAGAGAGTACACAGAGAGTACTTGTGAGAGGAGAGAGACTAACAGAAATCACAAAAATGTTAAAATTTGCAAGATGTCATGCATATACATTGAAAGGCCTAGTAAGGAAGATATGAATTAGAAAGGAGTTAAATGATACCAAGTCAAGTTATAAATTAAATTCCTCAAGGAAAGAGACTCACTGGACTCCCAACAGTGCTGTGTAGGGATCAAATGCCCCAGTAGACTGTGAAAACCAAACTGTTACATTCTGATGTTGATGGAAAAAATTATGAAAATTCTATTATGTATATGTCAGTGGATGATTATGAGCATTAGGGGTATGTTCATGTGTGCTGCTGTAGCTTAGATTTAAGCTGGCATAAACATTAACAGTTCTGTTTAAGCAGCTTGACATTAGACATCAGAGAATTAGCATTACAGTACGCAATTGTATAGTTCTCATAAATCCACCCACATCCCACCCTGTTGAACAAATCCATTGCCCCTGTTGGTATCTTGATACAAGTGACATTTTCTGTGTTAGAGAATACAAACTAAATCAGAGGATGTGGGTGGCATTTTTCTCCAGTTGCTGGTTCCCACATAGTAGAAGAGCACATGGTATCACAACTTGGAAGACTATATTCTGTACAAAATTTATTGTCCGGTATTTTATAGTTTTTGCACTGTGCATGGTAATATAATTATACAATATAAACCAACGAAAGGCACATTTCCTAAATTAGTATTTTAATTTTTTTATGTCTTCTACATGTTCCAAACCTGAGGGTTCGTGGTCGGGAAGACAGTTGTGTATATAGTTATGGTAAGGTAAGTTTTACATGCATTATTATAAGCAGTAGTAAGCAGTAGCTTATACTGATGCCTGTAAAAGTACCATACCATAACTCTATACACAACCACCTTCCTGATGATGAACCTCCAGGTTCGAAACATGTAGAAGACATCAAAAAATTAAAATATTAATTTAGGAAATGAGCATGTCATGGGTATATATTGTATAATTATTGTCTGTTACTTGATGAAGTTGCTGATGAGATGCTCATGAGATTAAAATCTCATGATTGCCATATCATCAACATTTCTAAGATAAAAATCTATAAGTAAAAGCTGAGCGTGTTGATTGCTGTTTACACAAAATTAACTGTACTATGTGTCCATTGCATATTTGAAGGTATTATGCCAACACTCATATTGGTAGGGGGCGTTAAGGATAAGCAGGAAATACATATGCCAGGAAAATTAATTATCAGTCACAGTTTGTAGAATATGAAGCGAAAGTGCTATTGAATGCAGTATTCAGTCAGATTTAGAGTCAAATCATCAGTCTGACACCCCTCCATTTTATTTCTTACTTTGGAAATAAATGTTGAAAAATGAAGAGATAAACTGACATCATTTACATACTGGCGAATTCTGGTGATTTGTACCAGGTTGTGAAGGAATGTGACAGCTTAACTGGCACTCTAACCTTAAATGCACAGAGATTTCTTTTCACAGAGTGGCATGTGCAGAAATTATTGTGGTCCTTTCAGTAAGGAGATGAATATGTTTGTATCCCTGGCCTAGCATATAACTAAGAAGTGCTGTAATATAGTTGCTGTCAGTGGTTCCCACCTGATCCACAGATGGAGTCTCTAATGAAAAATTTTAATTTGAAAGACTTTTCAGACACATTACTTCTTGTCCTTAAAAGAAATATGAAGTTGTTTAATTGTGCAATACAGTGAGCTAGCCCTACCTCTAATAAAGCATGTGCACAAAAAATCCTGTAGATTAATGGTTAAAGAAGATATCCCAAATAAATTGCTGAGATTAGGTTCACAAGCCAAACAAATCACAATGAAATTGCAAGCCAGTGAATTAAATACCTTTACTCCATATTGTAGTTTGTTCAATAAGGGTTTTCTTTGATTTTAAAGTAACATGAACGTGTTTTACCTTATTTAACTTTTAATCCGTGGGTTTTGTATGTTAGTCTGGTAGACCTTAGAGTTTCTTGCAATCCAAAGGGCTCTGCAGCACAAAAGAACGTTGTAGGAAGTACTAGTTACTAGCAAATCATCAGAGTTTTCAAAGAAAAAGTGAATGAACTTATATAACTCCTGCAGGAGCAAGAGAATTTTCTTTTCCAAAACTGCCTAGAACAGCTCTGGAGCCCAACCAGTCTCCTACTGAAAGGGTACTGAGGTTCTTTCACAGGGGTTAAATGGACAGGGCGTAAATTTGACCACTTATCTCCATGTAGTTCTGACATTAAGGATCAGTGAAGATGGACATCTTAACCTTTTAGCTTCCCATGCTGTTGGTCTGACAGTGTTATACTAAATTTTATGTTTTGCTGACCGTGCATCCTGGTATAACTGGGTAAATGACCAACTTGATGCACAATTACGTTGTATAAAATGATTTATTGTTGTAATCCTTTACATGTTTCAAAGGAGGTTGAACTGTACCAGATGTTGTATTAATACAGTTCGACTTCCTGATGATGAGCACAGTGCTGCTTGAAACATGTAGAGGATTACAACAATAAATCGTTTTATACAACATAACTGTGCATCAAGTTGGTCATTTATCCAGAGTGTTATACTAGTCAAACCATTGCTTTTGTCAATTTGTAGTTCGTTTATGGATCCATACTTTATAGTAGGCTTCATGTTGATAAAATGCCTTCCTCAACACGCTTTGTCACTGTACCTTTTGAAGGTGATACCTCCAGCTGTGTTCGCTGTTCCATCTCCAACTGCGATATCTCGTTCTGCAGGCGGACAGAGGAAGCAACCATCTCCATTGGCCCGATCTGATGCTTGTTTTCTCCCAGCAAAGTTAGGGCTAGTTGCAGGGACACCCGGGCCTTCGGGATCTGCCCAAGTCCTCGGTAGCATCGCCCCATTCGCCAGTACAGTTCGAATCTGTCAGGATGTGGCACAGTCTTTACTTGTCAGACTGCAGATTAAGTCAAACCCTGAAGATAGACGCAGTATGTCCCTGCGAAACGTTGTTACCCACCTAATACTGCATGTTGTCACAATACATAACTACTCATTGTAACAAATTACTACCGTCATGACGCAATTAATGAATGTGTACTATGATCTGAGTATTTTGTTACATTTTAAATAAGTGCATGGTCTGACACGGACTGTTTCAAAAATGTTGAAACCATTAATATTTTTATGAAGATTACTGTCTTCTGTGATGTGAAGTAATTACTTCATAAGTACGAGTAGAAAAGCTTCGGAGGAACCTCGGCCTCCATCTTCAGGGTAGAAGAGAGCTAAACTACAGGCATCATAATCCCTTGAAATGTCGGTGTCTGTCTACCGGAACGTTTAGCGTCGCATCCCAAAAGACCGAAATATTCGCGTTCACCGAAGTGAGAGACTACAAATATCATTATTTTCTGTAACAAGATGTCTCTTTTAATTGGCTACATTTTTTTATTATTGTTGTTACTGTTGTACCTGTGCAACGTCTAGACTACGGACCGGATGAGACCCGCTCAACCTCTTATGTGGTGTGTGCAACCTCAGGAAAACTTGGTCTGCTTGAGGGGAACATGAAAATTCGATATACAGAATGAAGAATGAATAAGTTTATGTATAATTATAGATGTGTATAATTTGACATTTTGATTTATCCATACATCATGCGCAATAAAAATGCACCGATAGGCCTCAGAATAGAAAAGTCTATTAAAAAATATGCAGTACACAACATAGGCTATTGTGTCGCTATTTTAGCACATTTTTACAGTTCGAATTAGTAAAACAATGTATGACTCCATAAACAGGTTAGAAGTCTTCAAAATTCCTTCGGCGTTCTGACTCGGCTTTGCCAGACCAAGGGATACGACGGTGTTTCTTATTCAGATGTCATTTGTGGAAGGCGAAAGCCTTAGCTCGCGTGCAACGTGTTCCCCGCGAGCTACAGGTTGAGCGGGACCTGGACTAGACAGAGGAATCACTTGTCCATTCCAGGAAGAACGAGAGATTTTTTCTCTTCTCAACATTCAGACTGGCTCTGGAATGCATGCAGTCTGCTATTCATTGTATACGGAGGGTTGTTTACCAGGGGATAAAGCAGCAGGGACATAATGCTGGCTCCATCTGGAGCCGAGCTTAGAGAAGGAGTGTAACAATACCTCCAGTCATCTGTATGCATTCATGGGGTGCACGGGGACAATTGTGTTACAGTTTTGCAGTTGTAACGGCAAGCTGTAATACCGAGCAGACGTGTAGCGGTTTCGCCAAATGTGTCTCCGACACTCCTTTATGAGTCCCAGACGCGGTCCTTACCGTTCTGGGTCGTGAATTACTTTAATAAATTGATTGGTGTACTAAGGAGAATACTAAGTTTTCTATACGGCAGCCTGTTCCTGGGCAAAGGCAGACTAAAGGCTTTCTTAAAAGACTCTCTGCTACAAAGAGCTGGGGAATTACTCAACTTGATCGGAAACTAGCTAGGAACAATGATGGAACTACTGACAGGACACTGTCATGTAGAAGGACATTGTTGAAACAGGGGCTAGGTAGACAGTCCCGGGTGTAGTAGATGCCAACAGGCATCTGAACCGGCCTCACTTATTCTTTGTGAGTGGGAGGCACTGGCGGTATGAAGAATTAGGAGCACCTGGGCCATCATTGCTTGAAACCAGCTGACTTCGCTGAATTATCCGAGAGCAGGGTAACTGCACTTTATTTAAAATGCGAGGCTGCTGAATGCCTAAACAAAGGTTTGAACAAAATATCGGAAACGGTCAATACGAAAGGGTCGTTGTGGTGCCTGCTCTGATGTATTCTACTCTTTTATACTCTAGTCTACTCTAAAATGAATCCAAGTACAAAATTCTAAATAAAATGCCTAAAGTATCGCCCATTACGATTATTACATCTGTTGTCAATTACGTTACTGATTTCGTTTTTTAATTCGGTGACATTTCACAGTCGTCATATGTAACGTAACTCGTCAAAGTATGCCTGGGGTTAATGATTCGCCCATCCCTGCATGTGACGACCAGATGTGAATGGGCATGCAGTAAGGCACCTGCGGTGTGCGGGGAACCCCTCTCGAATGGCGAGTTGAATTTCTGAGAGACACAACTCGTTCTCTTCCAACTGCAGCAGGCACTCCGACCGCGTCGCCAGACCAAGGGAAAGACTCAGACCTCCGTCGACAGTCGGATCCGCACCTGAAAGAATAGGCCTTAAAACTGTTATCCACAACAAATTGTTTAGTAATTTCACGTCATGTCGTCTACATACACACTGAGGCCAACATTTTGCTGTTAAAATGTCTTTAAATGATACTTGCAGTAAATCCAGAGAGGCAAACACGTCTGATCCACTTCATGCTGAGAATAATTTGAAATAAATAGGACTAGATGTGTTGTGTTTATTATGTTTCAGATTTTTTTAGAATGTGCCATTAGAAATGTCCAAGGAAGCTAGAGGAGACTGAAACTGAATGGGACACGTCAGCCTCTGGTCTACGCTGATGGTGTTAATTTATTAGTCTAAAACATAAACACGTAAAAAAAGCAAAGACGTATTGTTAATTGCTAGGAACGAGATTGATATATAAGTAAATGGTGACAACACTAGGTGTGTATTTATTCATATCTCGTCGACCGAATTCAGGATACAATCACAACACAAACGCGGTGGCGCAGTTGATTGAGGCACTGCTATACAAGCCGGAAGGTGGCGGTTCGACTTCCGATGGGATCATTGGGATTTTTCATTGACTCAATCCTTCCGGCCGCAAAATGGCCCTTTTGTTGACTCAGTCTTTAACAGAAATGAGTGCCAGGGATATCTTCTGGGGGGTAAAGGCGGTCGGTGCGTAAGACTGACAACCTCACCACCTTCATGTGCCGTCTAGAAATTCTGGAAGCCTCGAACTCCTGTAGCCCTAAAGGCCTGTCCAGACCCGTAATTAAATGGCTTTTAAACGTAGCTAATAAGCCGTATGATAATGCGGCTAACTTCAGATAGACAAAAGTGGGGAGCGAGGATGTGGCCATTTTCCGTAGACTACTTCAGAAACCGTACAACAAATTAAGTGAAATATTTTAAGGTGCAGGATAGCATAATGTTTGCAATTTATTATCCATATTTTACCTTCTGAAAATCACTTTCCCAGATGATGTTTATTACAATCAATATATTGTAATCCCTGTCTAAAATTCTGTGTAAGTCGCTGCAGTCAAGCACCATCCATTTTTACTATTTCCTCCGTAATGCGAACATTCAGTTCTTGGGTGCAGTCGCGGCAGGACATGAGGTATCGCCATAAAATGTCTGAGTCTACAAAGTCCAGAGAGCTTGCCGGCAAAGAAATGTTCACTCTGTTTGTGTGGCATAACCTCAACGTTTCGCATCTCACCTTACATTGTTGAAGGACCTAAAATTAAGCAACGCTATTGTCGCTTCCGCCTCTCTGCGCGTTTGCCATGTGATTGTAGAGAAATTATAAATGGCCACTGGGGCTTTAGTAGAGTACTGTTCTTATCAGGATTCTTTTAAGTCGCTGAACTAGTTCAACAGTTAAAATGAAGTGACACACAGACTTGAGGGCTCTTGTGGCCGATCTGTGACTTGGAATTTCGCTGTTTTGTACTGCACTAAGTACAAACATGTCAGTCAATAACACAACAATTTAATTTTACATACAAAAAATAGTATGCATTGAAGTATAGATAGATATAGATAGCTCTTGGATCTGTTTCTCAGAGGGCCTGAAGGTGACCCAATAAGGGTCGAAATATGTCGCCCTGACAATATATACTATTTGTTGTATGTAAAATGAAATTGTTGTGCTATGGACTGACATATTTGTATTTATGTGTTATAACACTTCGGAATGCAAAACATTAAATTTATAGTACTGCACTAAGGGTAGCGGCTTTCGCTGATGTCCAAACTCTTGCCGCCGTGCTGCCTGTATTAGTTGTTTTCCCCCCTAACCTTACATCAGTACCACCGCCACTGCTGTCGCCTACCTGTAGGTGGTGCGCGTGTAACGGCATGGTTGCAGAGTTGTAACGCGTGGCGAGGATCGCCCGCCCCCAGGTAGCGCTCCGCTTCTTGCCTTTTCTGAGCCGACAGCGACCCACTCTTCTGGCGGTACAGCTCTTGCACGTTCTGCAGCACTCCATGCACGCAGTCCCCGAGTTCGTGGCAAGCTTTTAGGCGTTCCTCGTCTGTCCTGAGGCCCGCGAATGTTCCGTCAATCCATGCTGAGCCCACGGTTTCGGCTACGTTGTTAGCGAAGTCGAAGAAGAAGCCTCGTTTGTTAGATTGCAAGGTTACAGAACTACACCTTTCCGTGTAGGTGGGGTCCTGCTGCATCATCATAGAGGCCATGTCTTGTTTCTGGAAACAATGTGTGCGTAGGAAGGTAACTCGCAGCGGCGCAGTTAAGGTCTCTGTTCGTCCGGGCTCACTGGGTGATTGGTGCCCGGCGTTTCGGTACAACACGGTGGTCCCTTCTTTAAAGGTCATGTCCGTTTCTTCGTTGGACATTTCGACCTTTGATTTGGGACCACCCTACTGTTCCGAAAGGTTGGGCGCAAATCAACAAGTGACTCGTCACGATAGCCCAGAAGAGCGGAGAACTCATATAACACTCCTTCCGATATCTTGTCTGTTTCCTTTCAACTTCCCCTTTTCCTGTCACGGACCTCATAGAGAAACCTGCATATAATGTTGACATTCACTTCGTATGCTGCTTTGTATTCCGCTTTAGTAGTGTGAAGGTATTGCAGTAGGATTTCGGAATTCGCTTATCCAGTCTTTTGTTTATTTTTTATTAGAGGAGTAGACCCATTTTAATGCCTTAATTCAAGTGCAACTCTTTCTGTATCGTTCTAGCTGTTTGTTAGACTGTGATTCTGACAAGGAGAACAACAATATTCCGGGTGAATAAGGGGTTTTTGTAAGACTGAAGTTTTCACGGCGTTGAATATTCTTATTGTGAGATTTCGGGTTAGGACATCGTGTGGTCTGATAGGTGGATACCGACTTTTATGGAAAAAATACTGCCAACTTCAGGGTGGAAGAAGTTGAGCAGTGGAAGAGAAAAGCCTGAGCAGGACGTTGTGAGGACTTAAGGGGAGAGTGTAGAAAAATCTGGAGCTAATTTTGACTGTTGACAATTTACTAAATGCACTTGAGTGGTCCACTTTATGCTCATGTCGTTTTACCCCTGGATTGATTGAATCTCGTATTACGTGACACTACTTTTACAACTATTTGCGTTATGTACCGTGGCTGGTAGGGCGACTTTATAATCAGTGATGAAATGCAAGCGATGTAGAATTAACTTTCGTGCACCGGATATCATTTGCAGTATTTTACTGGACAGACTGAAGAAACCCAGTCCGAATAGCCGGTCTCTTCCCCCCCCCCCCCAGATTCAAACCCGTGACTTTTCACGCAGAAACCAAAATTGTTAACCTCTCGACTGCGACAACCAGAATTTTGTCTTAGACGAAGTAACCCTGATTATGAAACCTGGTCTCACAGTGAAGGAGGAACGTAAGTTGAGCATGTTGGAGAATAGGGTGCTGAGGAAGGTCAAAGAGGGACGATGTAGCAGGGGGGTGCAGAAGATTACATGAGGAGGAGCTTTACATTCTATGGAAATTTTTTCGGGTGTTCAAATGAAGAAAAATGAGATGAGCGGGTTATGCGGCACGTTTGGACGAGGAGAGAGACGTATATATGGTTTTGGTGGGGAGACCCGACGAAATGAGACGATTTGGAAGAACTAGGTGTAAATGGGAGAATAATATTAAAACGAATCTTCAAGCAATCAGATAGGGAGCATGGACTGGATTGATGTGGCTCAGGATAGGGACAGGTGGTGTGATCTTGTGAATGCGGTCATGAACCTTCAGGTTTCATAAAATGCTTGGCATTTCTTGACTGACTGAGCACGTGCTAGTTTCTCAGGAAGGACTCTGCTCCATGGAGTTAGTTAAATAGATCCCCATCGCCTCCCCGAATACCCACTGAGTGCGGTCTTGACACGGTGCTTGTGAAGAAAGAAATTCTGTCCTTTGCCGACCTCGAAACTAGGTCGTCCATCTCCACTATAGTAACTGATCTATACTGAAAATTAGAATATATGAAATAAGGAACTTACATTGGATGTCCTAAGAAGTGCTGCTTCATTCGCGGAACTCTCTGGAGTGCTCGTGGCCAGGCGAAGTTTTGAAGCGCTCTTCGTGTCTGATCTGGCACGGTGAGTCTCACTGGGAAAACGAGCGTCGTTTTTAGCATCTCGTGGCCGACAGTCACGTGCTCTTAATTGCAGCCTGTAACAGAGACTGACCTCCCTCACACTGCCATCAAATTGACTATGTAATAGAAACTCTAGATTTTATTGCTCTGCTCTACCTGATTCAACCCTCAACTTTCATATTGTACTATTCACAGTATCTACACAAATCAAATCTTTGTACATGTTTACTGGAATGATTTCGGGATAAATCCCTCAAACCGTTGGAAAATCTTCTGTATGCGAAGTAGCATTCAAGGCTAATTGCATACTCAACAGTCGAAATTTTAAGTGACCTTTTTTGTCACTGTGCCTTTGAAGGCCTCCATAGGCCCAAATTTACGCACACTCTGCTATCGTATGTGTATGCATATGTTTCTGTGTACTCGTGTATGTGTGTTTATAAATCCTGGCTGCTTCCAGGCTTGAATTCTTAGAGACTCTGGATAGGCGACCCAGTTTTTAGACGGCATCAAATAGTAGATGGTTGAAAGGATTTTTTTAAACGAAAAATAAATCGAAAGCTAAATATGCCAGGGGGCGTATCTGTGAGTATTTTTAATTGTTTAGATTATGTGGGAATGTAAGAGATGATGGTGAATCAGTAGGCAAAGACAAAGATATCTTTGTCCGCAACATTAAGTCATGTACAGGAGTAGCAGCATAGCTGCACTCATTCGTAACCTTAATACAATGGGCAACATCACGCCCCGACCGCTTTACCACTGGGAAAAACTTCGGTACACACTGAATAGGAGGGCAGGTTAGTCCGTAATGATTTTAAGCAGATGTGGAAAGACGTAGTGGTGACCTAATTTGAGGTACTATCTTGGCCTTCCACTTGCCTGGAGGGACTGAACAAGAAAAGCAAATTCCTCAGGATAGCTTGTCTACCTGCTAAGACTTGAAACCAGCACTTATGTAGCAGTGCTATTGACTGGACCATGTCGTTTGATGATGACTCGTAAAATGATTTCTATTCTTTTCTGTCTTTTCGTAAGAATTCTCTTGTAGATGTGCCCACTCTTGTGTACTGTCTTTTGTATGTCTTCTGTCACATGGTCTCCCCAGTGGCTACTTATTCTTTAGTATTGTTTCTGTCAAGAAAATCCAATTTTCATTTGTGTCTCAAAATTTGCCCACAACATTGACCCTGAATATTTTTAAACTTTAACTTTAAATATATCGAAGAAAAAGTAAATTTCTGTTATCAATTAATATGATAATGGATTCTGCGGAATTGTTTGCAATTCGTATGATACAGTAGGGTGGCTGAGATATGCAGAACAGTTGCAGATATAATGGAATAAACGCTAGGTTTTGAAACATCACGGAGCGTGCTCCCCTGGATATCGCAGCCACGCGTTGCGCTATATTTACCTGCTCCCATTTGGTCTACTTTTAAAATAGCACATGGAAGAGAAAGGAGTCTGATTGCTTGGTTGTTCAAGGACGATGTTTCAACTACAGAAATTATTCTTGGTTGAAAATTACGAGGACGAGTCCACGCGTAATTTTGTAGATGTGTACCAAATTTTCGCTGGAGCCTGCTGCTTCCATTTGCAGAGTAGAAGAAGGATAGAAAAGAGTAGGGTAGATGAATGCTTGAGATATCTGTCTACCAAACTACAGGGCGTCACTTTCCAGAAGGCAGTCATTTTCATAGTCGCCGTTGTGACAAACTTACATCTCTCATTATTCCTTTCAATGTTTTTCGCTCTCGGAACAAGACTACATACGACTACCCTAAGGTGCCCATAACCCTTACTGTGACACTGCGGTTTCTGAATGAATAACGAGCTGGCCCGGAGAATCTTGATGATATCGTCCTATACGTTGTACAAGAAGTGTAAGAAATCGCCTTATATAACCTATATATAATTTATAAATTTTACGTATACGAATTACCAGAAAGTATTAGCCTATGTAATTATGCAGCAGTTTGATAAAGGACGCCTTCCCTGATGATGAAAGCTTCATGGTAGAAACATATTCGGGTATTAAAAGTACTCTTCAAAATACTTGTGTACGAGATTTGTTGTTTATGGTCTTCTTTACTGTCACTAAATACGGCCCGGTCTTTTGTCATGGTTTACAGAATATTCCTAATAAATATATTACATTGTGCGGGTGATAAAATCGAGAAGAATGAGATGGGCTGGGCATGTGGCGCGTATGGGTGAGGAGAGGGTATTGTATAGGGTCTTGGTGGGGGAAACCGGAGGGAAAGAGACAACTGGGGAGACCTAGGCGTAGATGGGTGGATAATATTAGGGTTGATCTCCAGGAGATGGGATGTGGATATATGGACTGGATTGGGCTGGCCCAGGATAGGGACGGTGGCGGACGCTTGTGAGTGCGGTAATGAGCCTTCGGGTTCCGTGAAATGCGGAGAATTTCTTGACTAGCTGCAAACCAGTTAGCTTCTCAAGAAGGACCCTGCACCATGCAGTAAGTAAGTAAGTATAAAATATATTACAGCCCCAGAAGGATACTATGAAAACGCAGTTTTGTTAACTATTCAGACTCACTTAATACGGCGTGGTAGACGTTATCAGCAAAGTACGATGCTGCAATCCCGATCGAAGCATAGGTACCCATTGACTGTTTCATACATTGTCCCTGAATATTTCGCCATAAATTCGAGAAGTCAGAAGGGACAGATTTATCGGCAACGTGCAGCGCTGCAATGCCAACCGAAGCATGGGTACTGTACCTCTACCTGCTTCATAACGTCCGCTGCCACCTGGTGATTATATCGTAAGAACTCGGCTTTTCATTTGTTTCCCATAGCAAAAAACAAAAGTTTGGCCTCCTCATTCAGAACTCAAGTCCTATCGTAACCATGGGTGGGAAGTCGTCACTCACAAGGATATTATTTAGGGCATGTGCCTGAATATTCGCATTGGTGTTTGTCATAAGGAATTAAAACTCCCCAAAACAAATAAATAGTTTTCGACTTCGAGGTTTTGCAATGGGTCGATTTTACATCCGAGTCCTGCTGAATCACAGAATAATCAAATATCAAAACCGAGCAGAGCAGAGCAGAGAAGTGAAAATGAACTACGCCTGCATCTTGTTCTCAATGCCGAAGTTAGGACTGTATGGATACTTACTTCCGCTCCTCCATACATTTTAATTGAAACATACTCGTACTTCCAAAGTCCATGTAGTAGTTTGATCCTTCGAATAAATCACGATAACGAACCCGTGCTATTTATTCTATATTTTTATGTGGAAGGCAACCTGTTGGCATCTAAGTGGCGTTATCGGCTATACTTAACGAGAGTTGTGGGAATATTTCTCATTTTCGTAGTGGAGGGTCTGTATCTTGAGATGACTGTGAGGTCTCTCATATCTCAGTCCTTATTTTATCACAGTATAGGATCATGCTCCTGTTTTTCTTCAGAATGAAGGCATTCGTGTATTGCATCGTATACAATAACATCTTTAGATATATTGGCTGTTTACCTGTGCTGGCTTGTAGTTTCATTAAGGATCGGATTATCATACTCGTAGCATAGTTTATCAATGACTTGCTTAATTAAATATGAACTGCTAGTTGTTCGGTGCTTTGGACCATCAGTAGGGAAAAACAGTATGGGTACGTCATTGGGAAGTACTGTGGGTCGTTACATTGATTCATTGATTGATTGATTGATTGACTCATTGATAGTAATAACAAAAATGACATAGGTTTTATACCGTTACCTACATATATAGGCAACGTGACAATAAGCCCTTCTGAAAAAGAAACTATGCACTATTACAGTCTTCATTATAATAGCGCTTAATACTGTCCCAAAATTTTTTTCCCCGTTTCGAAGATGTCATCGACTGAATATATTATTTGTAAACTGCCATTCTTATATTTGTATTATTTATGCATTTTTGAAGTGATTAGTTTATCACATATTACTATTTTCCTATTCACTGGATAACACGGGTTCTTTTCCGGGGGTGGGGGTGGGGGTGGGGGTGGGGGTGGAGAGTGGCTGCTGGAGTGTGAGACTGACCACTCACCTCCACGTAGGGCAGAAGTTGCGAATGAGTAGAACTATACCTGTACTGCCCATATATGCCATTATCGCATGGACACGGACAAATCTACCCTTAGTATTAGAGATGTTGATTTTCGTATATGCTGTGGCGGTGAAACTCTTAATTAAATTGGAATAAATGCTTTTAATGGGGAGTCCTTACAGACCCAAATAACGTTTTATGAATTTGTAATGTGGCTTGCATATGTATTCTTGCTGGAGCATTCGCATTGCAGAGAACACATCATACATCTGTGTCACCGGGAACAGTACAAATTCTCTTCCCAATTTCTTCTACTTGATAGAATGTCCCGGATTCAAATCCGGACACTAGTTATCTTTTTTTTTTTGTTAGGGGCCATCCCGTTGTGTTGTAGTACTAACTAAAATGCCGTTCAGTCAAAACACAACAATATATTCAATAATATAAAGTTTGCTACATGTAGGTAACCATCATCAAGCAGACATTTCAGTACATGGGCATGACATGTTCAGTGTACTGAACATATCTGCCTGATGATGGGTACTTGTAACCTAAACATGTAGCAAACTTTATATTATTGAATATATTGTTGTGTTTTGATTGAACGGAATTTTAGTTACTAGCTATCCTACTGTTTTAGTAGTTTTGCTCTGGTCTTCCAGGCATTTGCGGAGTCACTATCTAAATGAGGCCACATTCGCTTGCTTCTTCATCCTTGTCAATTCATTTTCCTCCAGTCATTCTAAAATTCGATCCCGTATTGAGATCATCGTGAGATAAACTTGAAACTTATAATATTTTCTATTTCCTCTTACATCTTTCTGCTTTGTATTCTGAGCGACTATAAGTTTGTATGAAATGTTAGGTTATCACAGTGGTGAATGTGAAGTTTAATGGAATCTTGAGATAAGAGGCCGTGCAGTTTGGCACATTGGAAATACTATAACTGCAAAAAAGGAGCATCTGTGCTGTGGTATCTGCGCTGTCACTCCTGCTACCCAGAAGATGAAGGAAGCAAATTCCTTGGATATACTGGAACATGTCTACAAGATTACACTGCATTGTGTCTCAGAAGGCTGTATTCTGTCAGGGTCTCTAAGAAGAAATATGTTCCACATATTTGTACTCGGTGTTTATAATATTCATTAGAACAGTGAAAATACTTTTTTTTTTTAATTTCAGGTCTAATTCTTTCCATTTATAGCACAAAGTTTTTCCTCAAATAAATTCCAGGAAGCACATTGTCAAGACACTTACATGTATGTTAACAGAGAGCAGATTATTTTTTTTTTTTTAATCTTGAATTTAGTTTTCCTTTCCGCCTTAAGTTACTTACATATATCATATTCCTCATTCTTGAGGCGCAAAAGTTATTTCTGCAAATACAGTTTTATTCAACATATTTCAGTGCACGTCATTGTGTTAAAACGGATAACGTATACATTTTTGGGCACCCTATGCGAGACACATGGTCACGTATTAATTTTATCCTCGTGTGTCGCCTTGAAGCATCGTCGCCTGTGTTGCAAAACAAACATACTCGTCTTGTGACAGTATCACACCTAAGTGGAAAGGGTACACTGCTACGTTCGTGCTTCACACTATAACAATTCGGTCATTAATAAGGTTGAAGAGTAAAATTACGACTTTTGTACTGGTCTGTCTTTCCCAGCCTTTTGTTGCTTTCTTCCAAGTAGTATTTGTTAAAAACTATTCTGAGCCTAATGTTTTATATGCCCTCATTCTTTCCTCAATGTAGAATAAAAATTGTCACACTCATGCCAAACAGCAGACTAAATTATGGTGTCTGATTTTCTAATAATTTTACCGCGTACTCAAATTTCATCTGATAATGTTATTAGTTGGGATTTAAGTATCAGTTGAAATTTGACGAAAAGATTGTGTTACAAAGTTGTCACTGCTTAACAAAAAAAGACTACTCCACACTTATGTACGAGAGTATAGGTTGAATGTACTGAAGACTCTTTTTTAATGTTACCATTTGTCATGGTGTCGTGTTTTCATCTTTTCGTTTTTAGACAGGAGAGACAAAGACAAAAGATTCTGGACTAAAAGGTAACGAACACTTCAAGAATTTAATTCGCTTTTTTTTTGTTGGAAGAACAACGTGTATTCTCTGTTTTGGAAAGATTAGTTATGGGCATTGATGAAACAAGGTGTTGCCGTTTGGGGATGTGGATATATGTTATTTTCTAGCAACATGAATCAGATTCTGAGCGCTGGTATTCCCTGGGTCACTAACCTATGAACAAAGCCTTCTGCGCAGCGAGAGATTTAGCCCAAACAGACAAGCTACTTAGTCTGTACGAAAGTAGAAATTACTATTCCGTGCAAGGAGTGTGATATCCAAAATATGGACCGCCTGCTTCAGTCTATACTTCTCGCTGCAACTCGACGAATCCGCCGATATGAATGTCGATACTAACATCTTGACATATGTCAGATACGAATATTCAGGGAAGTATATGAAGAATGCTTCTGCCGCTGGTACCTGCCTAAGGAGACAATAGAAGCTATTTTCAAACTAGCGGACTCTTTTATTATATACACAATTAATAAAGAGGGCTGGATACGATGTATGGATGTTTGTACTGACGGCCTTTCGGCAGTGATTTTTGGAATGAGGGGCTCATCTGCATGCGTCGTAACTTTTATCGTTAAACCCTGCTGTGAAGAACATGCCAGTCGGCCTTAAAACGAACTTATTTTTATAAAACTCTGTCCTCTGAACACACTAAACTAAACTCCGTGGCCTTAGTCCGCACGCGAACTATACCGACAGAGCGGCCACTGCCGGTCGGCGAAGTTAGTGCCAACTTTTGCGGATAGAGGGGTGTCACGTGGTCAGCGCAACGGGTCCCCACAGCCGTTAATCTCTGTTTTCTAAACCTGGAGCCGCTACTTTTTTCATTC